>SXGQ01629224.1_pt1 | contig 13671 bp, 7 predicted proteins | sample 3178371 | NCBI WGS metagenome assembly SXGQ01 (sample SAMN11356859, study PRJNA531348) | freshwater metagenome | isolation source: freshwater sample F1-20 | place: China: Fuxian Lake, Yuxi | collected 2017-12-25
CCGCGTTGGCCCGGGCCGTGCGCACCGCAAAGTGGCCCGCGAACAACCCATAACACCCATGAGAACATCCTCCCAACGCTTCGGCTCCACTCCTCCCGCCTCGCGCGGCTCCACCTCCGTCGGCGGCGGCAGCGCCCCCGTCAAGACCCTGCGCCTCGGCCGCATGAAGGCCGCGGTGTGGGAGAACAGCGCGGACGACCGCACCTACCACAACGTGAAGTTCGCGCGGACCTACCTCGACGAGCACAAAAAGTTCCAGGACTCCGACAGCTTCGGCCGCGAGGATCTGCTGCTCCTCGCAAAGCTCGCCGACCAGGTCCACACCTTCATCTGCGAGCGCCAGGCCGCCCAACGCTCCGACGAAACCGCTCCAGCCTGAACGCGACGCGGGAGGCTGGGCATTTCCAAGCCTCCCGCTATTTTAATCCGGCTCAGGGGAACGTTGCCCCGGGGCGCAGGACGCATTTGCCTCGCGGCCTAATGAACCGCCGCGACTTCCTGACCAGCGCCGCCGCGAGCGCCTCGCTAGGCCCCGCTGTTTTCGCCGCCGCCAGGAAAGCCGGCCGGCCACCGCGCGTACTCCTGCGCTCGTCGTGGCAGAGCGTGAATATTGGCGATATCGGCCACACGCCGGGCGCGCTCTCTTTGCTTTACCGGCACTTTCCGGAGGTCGAGGTCACGCTTTGGCCCGGCAACCTCGGCCATGGCTCCCGGGAGTTTCTCACCAAGGCCTACCCGCAGCTGAAGATCGTCGAGGGCAGCCTCGGCAAGGACGACCGCCCCGGCAACGAACGTCTCGCCCGGGCTTGGGCCGAGGCCGATCTCTACCTCAGCGGTTCGGGCTCGGGCTTCCCCGCAAGCAATCACGCGGTGGCTTTCCGCCGCACCACCGGGAAGCCGGTCGGCGTCTTCGGCGTCAGCACCGACCCGATTTCAGGCATCGGTGCCGGCCGCGATCCCGAGGGCGGCCCGCTCGCCGGCCTGCGGGAGCGGGCGCTCCGGCTCCCGCCCACGCATCTCGCGGGCGACATGCGGTACATCATGGACGAGGCGGCGTTCTTCTTTTGCCGCGACACCATCTCCCGCGACTACCTGCGGGCCCAGGGCGTGAAGCCCCCCGTCCTGGAGTTCGGTCCCGACGCCCAGCTCGGCATGCCTCTGCGCGACGACGCCCGGGGCCTCGCGTGGCTGAAGGAGCGCGAGCTCGAGCCCGGCCAGTTCATCTGCGTCATCCCGCGACTGCGCTACACGCCATACTACAAGATCCGCAATACGCCGCGGACCAAGGACGACGAGATCAAGGACGCCATCAACGAGCGCACCACCGAACGCGACCACGCGAAAGTACGCGCGATGATCGCATCCTACGTCCGCGCCACCGGGCTGAAGGTCATGGTCTGCGCGGAAATGACCTATCAGATCGAGCTCGGCAAAGAGGTGCTGGTCGACCCGCTTCCGGCCGACGTGAAGCGCCGCGTGGTCTGGCGCGACACCTACTGGCTGCCCGACGAGGCCGCCTCGATCTACGCGCAGGCCCAGTGCGTCATCAGCCTTGAGTGCCACTCGCCCCTGATCGCCCTGCACCAGGGAACGCCGACATTCTACATCCGCCAGCCGACCGACACCTGCAAGGGTCAGATGTACCGCGACATTGGCGCCAACGACTGGTTCTTCGAGGTCGACGAGACCGACGGACCACAGCTGTGGTCACGCCTTGAGACCATCGTGAAGGATCCGACCGCCGCCCGAACCAAAGCCCGCTCGATCATGGCCGGCGTGGAAACCCGCCAGCGCCGGATGGTCGACGCCGTCCGCGAAGCCTGCGGAGCTTAGTTTCGGGGTAACCTCCGACGGCTGCTCACTGAGCCCCCCGCGCCAGACCGGAGGGCACCGAGGAATGAGCTTCCCTCCCCGATCCTCCAGGGCCCGCGGGCCCGCCGGTGCCGATCCTACGGCGAGTGAGCTCTACCAGTTGCAGCTCACCGACGAACGATACGGAAGATGAAGGACCCGAGACAACGGCTTCCCACGTTCCGCGCCTTCCACATCACGATCTCTTCCTCCGAAAAACGATTCCAGCGAACCGGATCGCACGGGGTTCCTCAGTCGCTGCTCCGTGCGCTCGGATCACTCGCCGCGATCTCCTGGTCAAACGACCGAGACCACCGCGACGCTTACTGCGCCGGCTCGCTCTTCAGGTGGGCGATCAGGTCGGCCAATTCCTGGCGGGTCATCGTCTGCTCGAGGCCGTCAGGCATCAGCGAGATGCCGGCGGCAGCAGTGGCGGCCACGGCGCCGCGAAGGATCGTTTCCTCGGAGCCCGACGCGGTTCGCAAGGTGAGGCTGGAGCCGGTCTCGGCGGTCACGCAGCCGGAGATAGCGCGACCGTCCTGCGTCGTGACGGTGATCGCCTGATAGGCGGGCATCACTTCGTAGTTTGGCACGAGGATGTGCAGCAGCAGGGCGTCGGCCGGCTGGTTGCGCATGCCGGTGAGATCCGGACCCACCTTGCCGCCCGCGCCGCGGAACGCGTGGCAGGCAGAGCAGGCGCGCGCAAAGACCGGCGCGCCCCGGACCGGATCGGCATCGCCCGTCAGCAAGGCCTTGTGGTCGCGGTAGACGGCCATGCGGTCGCCACCCTCCAGCGATTGAAACAGACGCGTGGCCGCGGCCTTCACGTCGGCGTTGGCGTGTTTCATCAGTTGGGAGCGACGTGTGGAGGAAATATCCGCGGGCCGGATCGTGCCGCGCTCGATCGCCGCGAACAGCACCTTCGCCATGGCGGGCTTCGAGACGAGCGCACCAACCGCCGCCTCGCGCACCTGAGGGGTGTAACTCGACCAGCGACCGGCGTCAGCCAGCATCTCCGCTCCGCGGGCATCCCCCGACCGCTCGAGCGCGCGCACGACCTGCAGCTGCAGTTCCGGAGCCTGCCGCGGATCCAGCAACGGTCCGACCGCCCCGAGGCCTCGTTCAAAGGGGGCGTGGCCCAGCAAACCGATCGCCGCCGAACGCAGCGCAACCGGCGCTGCGGCGTCCGCCGCCGTCGCGGCCGTTTCACCCAAAAACCTTTCCAGCACCGCGGCGCCCGGGCCGGCTTCCGCCGCGGCGGCCAGCGGCCCCGCACCCGTCTTGCCCTTGAACTCGTTCCGGCCGCGCAGCCCCTCCGCCAGCCCGAGCACTGCGGGAATGCGCCAAGCCTCCCCCCTTGCGGCCGCGCACGCTTCCGCCAGCCAAGCACCAGCCGCCGGAAGCGGCGACGAGGCGCCGACCAGCCGGCCGAGCTCTTCCATCACAGGACCGACCGTCGCAGCCGAAGCAACGGACCTGCCCGAGGCGACCGCGGCGCGAAAATCTTCCACTCGCCCACCCACCCCGCTGAAAACCGCCGCCCGCGCCCAACGATCCGCCCCGTCGCGCAACACGATCGTCGCCAATGGGGCGACCGCGCGCCCTTCCGACCAGGAGCCCAGCTCCAGCGCCGCGCAGAACCGCACCCTTGCGTCGGGGTCGGACGCCGCGCGGACCAGCAAGGAGCCAGAACGGGACTCGCCCGCCAAACGGCGCCCGGCCAGCACCACCGCCTGTTCACGGACACCAGCGAACGCATCGCGCGATGCCGCCTCGATCACCTCGGTGCGCAGCCGGCCCAGGCCCTGCAATGCCCAGAGCGCTTGCACCCGGGCCTCGGGACGGCGCGATTCCGCGACCACCCGCTCAATCACCTCAACCGCGTCAACCGCGGCGCGCTCGATGAGCAACCGCCGCCCGAGTTCACGCCACCAGGATTCCGGCGACTCCAGCGCGCGCACCAATCCGGCGGTGGAAAGCTCCGCGGGAGCGGAAGGACGCGCGGCGGGAGCGACCACCCGGTAAATGCGACCGAGGTCGCCGCCGCTGGCGAAATCGAGTTTCCCACGGCTCTCCTCGGGCACATAGGCCGGGTGGTCGATCTCCCGCCGGCACATGTCGACGACGTACAGCGCGCCATCGGGACCATTCGCGAGTGAAACCGGACGGAACCACGAGTCGGACGAGGCGAGGAACTCGCTGCCGCGCACCGCCGGCTCGGCGCGAAACGTCGCCCCGTCCGCCTGCATGATCTGCCGCTGCACAAGATTCTGGGCGGACTCACAAATGAACGCGTTGCCATCGAACCCTTCGCCCAGGCCTGTGCCGCCGAAGATCAGGACCCCGCTGGCCGACGTGTACGTGCCGGTGTGGGGCTTGCTCATCAGCGAAGGGATGAAGTCCGCCGTGACGCGCGCGCGGCTGACCGGCCAGACCACCGCATCGGCCTCAACCTTGGAGACGTTCTGCACCGACTCGGCGAAGGCCAGGTGCGGATTGCGGCGCAGCCGCGACGGCTCCAGCACCACCTGCATCACCGGATGGCGGTTCGAGGAAATGAAGCGCCGGCCGTAGGCGTCGAACGAAAGCCCGAATTGCCCGCGGCCTCCGAGGCTCTCGAACTCCAGCGTCTCGGGATCAAAGCGCCCGTCCGCCACGGTGAACGATACCGGCGCACGGGCGGGATGCTCCGGTGAGGTGACTTTGCCGCCGTTGAGACCGCTGGTGACATAGACCTTACCGTCGAGGCCGAGCGTCGGATGGCTGACGCGGATCTGCGCGGTACGCGTCGTGTTGAAACCGGTGAGCACCACGCGGCGTACATCGGCCACGCCGTCGCCGTCGGTGTCCTTCAGGTAAAAAATATCCGGCGCACACGTGACAAAGACGCCGCCCCGCCACGGCAGCACGCCGTTCGGGTAGGACAACCCGGCGGCGAACTCGCGCCGCGTCTCGTAGCGCCCGTCGCCGTCCCGATCCTCCAAAAGAGCGACGCGGCCGATCGGCGGCGCGGACTTTCCGTCCATCGGGTCCGGGTAGCCGCGGTTCTCGACCACGTAGAGCCGCCGGAGCTCGTCGAACGCGATGGCGACGGGATCGACCACCTCGGGCTCGGCGGCGACGAGTTCGACGCGCAGCCCCGGTGCCACCCGGAAGGCCTGCAGCGATTCGGCGGGCGACGGGGACTTCACCCTCTCGGCGCCGTTGACGGCGGCGGAAACCGCGACCAGCAGCAGGCAACCGGAGGTGACGAGACGACACGCGACGGCGGACGCGAAAAACATCAGGGAACGAACTTGAAGCGCGGATGAGGCGGCTCAACTTCAAATCCTCCGCCCGCTCCGGGCCGAACCCACCCCCATGACCTCCCCGCTCCCTCGCACCCTGCTCACCCTGCTCATCGTCGCCGCCGGCTTCGTTTCCACGGTCGCCGCCGCCTCCAGCCGTCCCAAGGACGTGATCGTTCCGCAGGAGGTGATCCGCCTCTTCAACGGCAAGGATCTGACCAACTTGTACACCTGGCTGCCGACCTTCGGGCGCCAGGATCCCGACCGCGTGTTCACGGTCGTCGATCGTATCGACGGCGAGCCGGCGATCCGCGTGAGCGGCCAGCACTGGGGCGGATTCGTGACGACCGCCAATTACGCCGACTACAAGTTGGTGCTCGAGTATCGCTGGACCGATCTCACTTGGAAGCCCCGCGCCGACCGCGCCCGCGACTCGGGCATCCTGATTCACGGTCAGGGCGAGGACGGGAATTACGCGAAGGCGCTGAATTCACCGTGGCTGCGTTCGCTCGAGTACCAGATCATCGAAGGAGGCACCGGTGACCTGCTCGTGCTCAATGGGTACGACCGCGGAGTGGACACCCCGATCTCGCCGAAACTGATCGCCAACATCCGCGACGCCGAGCCGAAGGGGACTTTCATCTGGGATCCGGCCGCGCCCGCGCGCGAGGTTCCGCGCGGCCGCGTCAACTGGCAGTACCGCGACCCGGCCTGGAAGGACCAGCTCGGTTACCGCGGCCCGAAGGACCTTGAGAAGCCGATCGGCCAGTGGAACCGCGCCGAGGCGATCGTGGACGGCGGCAACCTGACCTTCTTCCTGAACGGCATCAAAGTGAACGAGGCGCGCGACAGCGTCTTCACGTGGGGCCGCCTGTTGTTCCAGTCGGAGGGCGCGGAAATCTATTTCCGCCGGATCGAACTGCACCCGCTGAAGAAATGAGGGCGGTGGCCCGGCTGCTCGCCGCGCTCCTGTTCGCGGCCTCCGGTTTCGGCGCGACTCCCCCTCCCGCCCCGCTCCCCTGGCGGGCGGGCGTGGCGGTGAAAAAGATCACGCCGGCGGGGCCCATCTGGCTCGCCGGCTACGCGAACCGCGCGGCTCCGTCCGACGGCGTGGACACGGACCTGTTCGCGAAGGCCCTGCTGCTCGAAGACGGGAAAGGGGGCCGCGTCGTCATTGTGACCATGGATCTGATCGGCGTGACCGCGGAAATCCGAGCGCACGTCGAGACGGAAGCCGGGCGTCGCTTCGGCCTGAAGCCGCACGAGTTGCTGCTCAACGCGTCGCACACCCACAGTGGACCGCAAGTGGCGCCAGACCGGATGCTGCTGGAGAAAATCTTCCGGCGCGCTGCGAAGCCGGAGGATGTCGCGGCGGTGCAGGCCTACCACGCGCGGCTCAAACCGAACCTCGTGGAGCTGGTCGGCGAAAGCCTGCAGGATCCCCGGCCATCCCGCGTGGAATTCACCCAGGCCCGTGCCGGTTTCGCGATGAACCGCCGGCGCCCGGAGGCGAACGGCGCCTTCACGAACAATCCCTTCCCCGCCGGCCCGGTCGACCACGACGTGCCGGTGCTGAAGGTTAGCGGGGCGGACGGGAAAATCCGCGCGCTGCTCTTCGGCTACGCGTGCCACAACACGACTTTGGGTGGCAGCAAGGTGAGCGGGGATTACGCCGGCCACGCGCAAAGGGAACTCGAGGCGACCTACGCCGGCGCGACCGCGCTGTTCCTCACGGGCTGCGCCGGCGACCAAAATCCATACCCGCGCGGCGCCACTATCCCCGGCCAGACGCCGGAGGAACTCGCGCGGCAGCACGGCCGCTCACTCGCGCACGCGGTGCATGCGGCGCTCGCGGCGCGCTCGCGCCCCGTCGCCGGACCGCTGCGTGCGGCACTGGGCCATGCGCCCCTCGGATACGAACCCCTGCCGGCCAAGGAATTGGCGACCTTCACGGAGGCGCAGCACACGCCGGAAGTGGTGGAGCGGGCGAGAAACCTTTCCGCCCTCCTGGCGCGAGGCGAGCGGCCCGCGCCATTCGCCTGCCCCGTGCAAGTCGTGCGCTTCGGCGGTGACCTCACGCTGGTCGCGCTCGCCGGCGAGGCGGTGGTCGACTACTCGCTGCGCCTGAAACGCGAGCTCGCCGGTCCGGCCGCCGTATGGGTAGCCGGCTACAGCAACGACGTCTTCGGCTACCTGCCCAGCCTCCGCATCATCCGCGAGGGCGGTTACGAAGCCGTCTCCGCCAACACCCGAATCCTCAATCATCCCGGACGCTTCGCGGACGACGCCGAGGAGCGGGTGATCGGCAAGGTCCACGAGTTGCTGGGAAAACTGGGCCCACCCTGAGGGTCCGGCCTTCGCAAACTCGGGATGCCGGCAGCGCCGGGACCCGACCGCTGTCCAGACCGGCTTTCAACCGGGCGGTCGAGGCGCGAGAATCACCTTCATGTAGCGTCCGCCATCCTTCGCGCTCAGGCGCTCGAACCACGTCGCGCCGTCCGCGAGCGGCGCCACCGTCTCGATCATCGGCCGCACGTCGATCACGCGACGCGAGATGAGATCGAGGCACAGGGGGTACTCCCCGGCGCTCGCGCACGAGCCAAGGAGCGTGAGCTCCTTTGTCACCACGGCTTGCAGCGGGAAGTCCTGCGTGCGCGGGGCCAGGTTGCCCACCAGCACGCACGATCCGCCACGCTTCAGGACACCGAGCGCGAGGTTGAGGGTCGGCCCGAAGCCGACCACTTCGAAAGCGAGATCGGCGCCAAGGCCGTCCGTAAGCCGGGCGACCTCGGCGGCCGCGTCGGCGGAACCGGAATTGATCGTGTGCGTCGCCCCGAGCCGGCGGGCGAGTTCCAACCGCGAGTCCGCGAGGTCCACGGCAATCACGCGCGTGGCGCCCGCCCAACGCAGCGCCTGGATCACCAGGAGACCGATCATGCCGCTGCCGATGACGACCGCGGTCGCGCCGGGTGCGATCGGCGTGCGCTTGACCGCATGCACGGCGATGGAGACCGGCTCCACCATCGCCGCCTCATCGTAAGGCAGGGAGTCGGGCAGCCGGTAGAGGATGCGCGCGGGAATCGCCAGGTAGTCGGCGAATGCGCCGTGCTGACGAAATTCCTTCGGCGCCACCCCCACGACGCGCCGGTTCTCACAGAGGTTCACCGCGCCCGTCGCACAGAAGCGGCAGGCGCCGCACGAGATCGTGGAATCGAAGGTCACCCGGTCGCCCTTCCGCCAGCCGCTCACGCGCGGGCCCGTCGCGGCGACCTCGCCGGAGGCCTCATGCCCCATGATCAACGGCGGCTGCCGGCGGCCGGTCGATCCATCCCATCCGTGGATGTCGCTGCCGCAGATGCCGCACGCGTGGACGCGCACCAACACCTCGTCGTCCGCGGGACGCGGCTCCGGGAAATCGACGTACTCGAGACGCGACGGTGCGGTGAGAAGAAGGGCTTTCATGGTGAAGGAGGAGCGGCGACGCGGACTCGGAGAAAAAGAATTCCTGGGACCGGAAATAAACACGGATTTTCCCACGGGGCGCCACACATTCCCCGCGCCGGATCGCGCCCGCTGAAGGCGCGCTTCCCGACCGCGACCGGACCGCCCGGGCACGGGGCTAATCCTGCGTACGCCGCCGGCAATGACTGTACGGCCTTTCGGCGCATCGCTGCAGCGAACGGCGGGAATGCGCTCGCGCCGTGACCCGCGCCGCTCGGAGCGAACACTTCCGGTGAAAGCCTGGGCCCGGTCCTGATTTTTTCTCGCCGGCTCCCCCGGCGCTGCTTCCATGACTCCAGCGACGCACCCCGCGGCGCCCGTACCCCCAACGCCCCGCCCCCTTCGGAAAAGGCCCCATGAACCGTCGCCGTTTCATTCTCAAGTCACTCGGGGCCACCTTCGCCCTCCCTTCCCTGCCTTCGCTCATGGCGGCGGCCGCGGGTGGTAATTCCGCGCTGCAGACCGACAAGGGCGCGGGCGCCGGAGCGCGCCGCTTCGTCGCCGTCGGCAATCTGCTCGGGTACCAGACCAAGCAATTCTTCCCGACGTCAGCCGGCTCCGCCTATGAGCGGACGACGCTGCTCGCTCCACTCGCGGAAAACCGGTCCCACCTCACGGTGTTCCGCGGGCTCGACCACGGCGTGAAGGGCGGCCACTTCGCCGTGCACTCCTTCCTGTCGGGTGTGCTCAACTCGGAGGCGCAGAACCGGCCCTCCGGCAACGTGACGATCGATCAGTTCATGGCCGATGAAATCGGCTACCAGACGCGCTTCCCCTCGCTCACCGTCGGCTCCGAGGGTGGCATCCACGGGGGCTGCCAGATCGCCTGGACCAAGGCCGGCGTGCGCGTGCCCCCGATCCCCGGCCCCGCCGAGCTGTTCGACCGCCTCTTCGTCGAGGACTCCCGCGTGCGGCGCGACCGGCGTCACGAGGAACACCGCCTGCAGGCGTCCATCCTCGATTCGGTGCGGGAGGACGCGACCCGGCTCTCGCGCCGGGTCAACCAGGAGGACCGCGCCAAATTGGACGAGTATTTCACATCGGTCCGCGACGTGGAGAAGCGCCTGCAGCTCCGCCGGCGCTGGGAGGGCCTTCCAAAGCCGCCCGCACCGTTCGACCGCCCGGTCAACCGCAACCGCGTCGATGACCTGCCGCTGCTCTACGAGCTGATGGCCCTCGCCCTGCAGACGGACTCCACGCGCATCGCCACGCTGGAGATCGGCGGCGATTTCCTTCCCCAGAACCTCGGCATCGACAAGTCCTACCACGGGCTCTCGCACCACGGGAACGACGAGGCCGCGATCAAGCACCTGCTCACGCTGGAGGAATACCAGATCCGCCACTTCGGGAAATTCCTCACCCGGCTCGCGGGAATTTCCGACGGCGAACGCACGCTGCTCGACTCCACCACCGTCCTGTTTGGCAGCGGTATCGGAGACGCCAACACGCACAAGAACTCCGACCTGCCCATCATCCTGGCGGGCGGCGGCTACCGCCACGGCGAGTTCCGGCAGCTCCCCGCGTCCGGCCCCGGCAAGGTTCCGCTTTGCAATCTCTTCGTCGACATCGCGCAGCGCATGGGCCTCGAGACGGCGTCTTTCGGCACGAGCACCGGCCGGTTTTCCTGAAACCGCCGGCATCGGGGTGGAAACACACGTTTCGGCGGTGGATAATTTTGGCCGGCCCCCTCGTGATGCCCTCCTCCGTCGTCGTTCCGCCGGGCGCCTCCCGGCCGCGGCCCCCCCGGAGCCCGTCGCGAGGTCACGGTGCGCTGCGCCCGATCGGTCGCTCCCGTCCGCGCGGCCCGGGGGAGCGCACGCTAACCTGCATTCCGCCACGGAAGTGAACCCGGTGCGCGTAAATTATCTCCCCCCGGATCGCCCCTTCATGGATCCCGCATCCCGACCCTCGACACTTGCCGTCGCAAGGAGCCCGGGAGTTCACGCGCCGGGACCGATCGCAGGACGACTTCCCCGAGCCCTGGGGGTCGCGGCGGTGCTTTGGGTCGCCACGGGCCACGCTGCGGAAAGCCCCACCCGTGACGGACTGTCGCGTTTTGTCGGCCAGTACTGCCTGAAGTGCCACGACGCCGAGACAAGAAAGGCCGACCACGACCTCACGGGCCTGCGCCTGCCCCTCGCCACCGAGGCGGATCTCATCACGGCCAAGGACGTCATCGACCAACTCACGCTGCGCGAGATGCCCCCCGCCAAGGAACCGCAGCCGACCGACGAGGAGCGGCTCGCGGTGATCCGCGAACTGCGCGGCGGGATCGCGGCCGCGCGCGGGCGGATCGCCGGCACCGGCGCCCGCACGGTCATCCGCCGGCTGTCCAACCGAGAGTACGAGAACACGCTCGCGACGCTTTTCGACCGGCGGGTCGACACGCTCGGGCTCACCGCCGACTTTCCGAAGGAAAAGGCCAGCGAACGCATCGACACCGTCGGCCGCTCGCTCGTGACCTCCGGCTTCCTCCTTGAACAATACTTCCAAGCGGCGCACCGCCTCGTCGAGGCGCGGCTCGCCCGCCCGGCGCTGGAACCCAAATCCTGGCGCTTCGCCGGACGATTCGTCCAGTACGAGGAACTGCAGGGGCCGCACAAGGCCGCGTTCGATTTCCGCTACCTCTGCCTTTACGAGCAGCCCAACACTGACACGCGGCAGGGCGGCTACGGGCACATCGAGGATTTTCTCCAAGGCGTGCCGGTCTCCGGGCTCTACGACATCGCGGTTCTGGCCCAGGCCATGCACCGCGACACCCATTATGACCCCGCGATCTTCGGCATCGATCTTTCCGAACCCTTCCTGCTCGGGATCGTGCCGGGAGACGCCGCGCGGAACCATATCCACTACCCGCAGACGATCGAGCCCCTCCTTGCGCAGGCCACCGTGCCGGACGAGGAGCCGCGATGGCTCCGGTTCCGCGTCTGGCTCGAGGCCGGGCAGACCCCTCGCTTCATCTTCCCCAACGGCCCGCACGAGTCCCGCGCCGCCGTGCTGCAGATTAACCGGCGCTACCAGGACGACTTCCAGGGCCGTTTCGCCAAGGCCGGCGTCAGCCGCACACATCTGTTGCGGGAGGGAAAACTGCCGCACATCCGCATCAGCGAGATCACGATCGACGGCCCGCAGCCGGAGCCGGGCGGCGGACGGGAGGAGGTCGCGGTGTTCGGGGCCGGCGGCTTTCGCGAGGAGACGGTGTTGAAGCGGCTGGAGGCATTCGCCGCCCGCGCGTTCCGCCGTCCGCTGAACGAAGCCGACCGCGCCAGCCTGCGCCAGGCCCACGCCAAGGGCATCGCCGCCGGCGCAACCCCGCGCCAGGCCGCGCTCGACAGCGTCAAAATGATCCTCTGTTCGCCCTCCTTCCTTTATTTTAGCGAGGTGACCGAGGAGACCGAGGCGCGCCTGGGGGCTTATGATCTGGCCGCGCGTCTTTCCTACGCCCTGTGGGGCACACTGCCCGACGAGGAACTCCTTGCCTCGGCCGGCCGCGGCCGGCTCTCGGACCCCGTCGAGATCCGGCGGCAGGCCGAGCGGATGCTGGCCGACGAGAGAATCGCGGGCTTTATCCAAGGCTTCCCGGAGGCATGGCTCAACCTCCGGGATCTCGGCGGCATGCCCCCTCCCCGCGAAACGGCACGAGTCTATTACGCGGAAAACCTGCCCGAGGCGATGAAGACCGAGGTGCGGATGTTCGTGCTGCACCTCCTGCGGGAAAACGGCCCGGTGCATCACTTCCTCGAGGCGGACTACACCTTCGCCGACAAGCGTCTCGCCCGGCTCTACAATCTGCCGGAGCGGGAGACGCTGCGGATCGCGGACGGGTTCAGGCGGGTAAGCCTCGCCGGCAATCAACAGCGCGGCGGCCTCCTCGGCATGGCCGGCGTGCTGACGGTGAGCGCCAACGGCGTCGAGACTTCACCGGTCACCCGCGGCGTCTGGGTTTCGGAGAATATCCTCGGGATCAAGCCGCCTCCGCCGCCCGACGTCGTTCCCGCGATCGAACCGGACGTCACGGGAGCCACCACCATCCGGCAGCGTCTGGCCCGGCACCGCGCCGAACCCGCGTGCGCCGAATGCCACCGCAAGATCGACCCGCTCGGGTTCGGGCTCGAGAACTTCGACCCGGTCGGACGCTGGCGCGTGAGCTATCCCAAGCCCAAGGGCAGCGCCCCGGCACCGAAAGTCGACCCCAGCGGGGAATTCGGTTCCGGCGAGGCGTACGAGGACTTCGTGGCCTTCCGGCGCGCCTTGAGGATCAAGCGCGAGGACGCGTTCACGCGGAATCTCATCCGGCAATTCCTCAGCTACGCGACCGGCCGCCATCTCGAGGCCGTCGACGATCCCGTCGTCGATGAAATTCTCGAGAACGTGAAGCAAAACGGCCACGGTCTGCGCACCCTCGTGCTCGAGTCACTCGCCAGCGAGATCTTCCGGTCCCGCTGATCGGACGCAGGATCGGGGCGAAAAAAGGCCCCGCGCGGGCGGGGCCTTGGACGTGTTGGCCCCAGTGGGCCCCGTTCTTGAAGCACATGAGGCCGCCGGCAGGATTCCCCAAAGCCTCGAAAGTGCTCCATTTTGCGGGCAGTTTTTGGGCAGTAACGCCAAACTCAGTCCGAAGCCAAAAACCAGAAACCCCCGCAACCACATGGGCCGCGGGGGTTTAAAGTTGGGTGCAGGGGCTGGATTCGAACCAGCGACCTTCAGGTTATGAGCCAACCAACTGTCCCATAGGACTTTAGGATACGAGCTAAGAGCACCGACAGTCACGGAGTGGTACGGTACGGTAGGGGCCGATTTTGGGCAATGGTTGGGCAGTAAAGCCAGACCGTGCGAGCCGCACTGCCACAGGCAAAGGAAACCGCCTTTCCGAGGCACTCAGCAGACTCCCTAGCCCGACTTCCGCAACTGGACCCGGAATTTGCGATTTTTCGGCCGATCGGCGTGCGCAAGTGATTGCGGTGACGTGATCGAGTTTTCTGAAAGGGCGTGTAGTGGCGACCAAGGGTCTATCGGGGTGAGGCAGGATGCG
>SXGQ01728281.1_pt1 | contig 13670 bp, 13 predicted proteins | sample 3178371 | NCBI WGS metagenome assembly SXGQ01 (sample SAMN11356859, study PRJNA531348) | freshwater metagenome | isolation source: freshwater sample F1-20 | place: China: Fuxian Lake, Yuxi | collected 2017-12-25
CTTATTCCAGCATCCATGACAAACTGATTTATTAGTTATTCTAATATATCCACTCGAAGAAAGATCGAATTCATTCCAGTCCTCGGTAAAGTTCGATATCATGGCAACTTTTTTACCAAGAGCGTGGGCAACCCAAGACATACCGGAGGAAAGCCCTATATAAAATTCAGAATGATTGATAATATTAACGGCTTCGTTAAGGGATTTTCCAATTTGTTTATTTGACTTTGGAGGTACACCATTGTAGAAAGGAGGGGAACCAAACATCTCGTCTTTTTCCACCGTGACCGGGGTATATCCACTCTTTCTTAGTAAACCAGAAAGATCATTCCAATTCGTGGCATCTGCCTGGGACCTGAGTCCATTTGGGTGATTCCAATATTTTAATTGGCAGGTTGAATGAACCCCGAGAGCAATATATCTGTTCTTAATAGGTCTGGGTAAATTGGGAGCGGTAATTACTGGTCTGATGTAGGGAGGATTTTCAAATCCAAGTTGCTCGGCATATCCACCCTGAACGCTTTTAAAAAACACGTAGTCAAGATCAATCCTCTCATCATATTCGACGTTTGTATTCCTCCCAATGAATTCTATATCCTTATAGGAATCTTTTAATAAAAAAATATAAGAGTCATTAATATTAAAATAAACTTTTACCTCATCTCTTTTAGAGTATTCCAGAACGTAAGGGGTGCTAGCAATTGTATCTCCTATCGAATTAGAAAGTAGGTGAACGTATACTTTTTTCATATCACAAAAGATGCTGGATTTGTTCTATAACCATCTCAGGTGTGATAGACTTGTGACACTCGAACTGACGCTCCGTCCCTTTATGCTCTGGGCACCAGTACCAGTCTCCTTTATCGAAGGTAAATTTTGGATTATTCCAGCATCCATTGCACACCAGCGGATTTATAATTCTTGTGCAGTCGATAGTAAACTCGTGATCTGGCTCGGTAAAATTAGATATCATAACAACATGTTTTCCCAAGGCCCAGCTAAGCCAGGATAAACCACTAGATAGGCCGATCACAAACTCGCTATGAAAAATAACATTTTTTGTATTCTCCATAGAATCATCAGAGATATTTTCAACCCTATCGATCTGCTCCCCGTCCTTAGAAATATTAATAACTCTATACCCTTTACCAATTAGATATCTAGTCAGATCGCTCCATCCTGTAGGATTATTCCACAATTTGCATCCCGCAGTGGAACTAGGTGCAATACAGATGTATTTTTCCGGGTAAGGTCTTTCCCCGGGTTCAAAGTAAATTTTAGAACGAAGTTCTTTATATTCGAGACCAAGAATATTTGATGCCGACTTTTGCAAAGATATTGTGCTCGGAAATATAGGTTCTTTATCTTTATCATAAAACCAACCCAACCTATACAAAGCTTTAATATTGTCAACAACCATTCCCCTTCCGACAAATTCTAAATCAGGATACATCTTCTCGAACATTTCGTTCCTAAAAGTAGAAACTATAACGTGACAATTATGTTTTTTCCTAAACTCCTCACAATAAGGAACCCATGCAATTGTATCACCAAGTGAACTCGACTCGAAAACAATAAAAACCCTGCTCCCGCTCAAATTAAAATTATAATCGAAAGAAAAATCTCCAGAACTTAACCTGGTTTTCCAATCAGTATGATATTTTCGGCTTAACTTTGAGTACATTCCAGAAGACAAATTAGCCGTATAAACCAATTTATTCTCTGAATCGAAGAATTCGGCTTTGAACGGAATATTAGGATCCGACTTTATTTCCAAATAATACCCATCTATACTGTAATCTGTAATGTCGATACTAATAGGGGGATTATCTGGGATAGAATCACCAAATGATTCTATATACATTTTTTTATATTTCTCATTAGTTGGGGAGGACATATCATAATCCTTACCGTTAATATTAATTACGTTCGAAGTATCCATTATAATCTAATTGTTTTAAATAATATACGATCTTATTCATTTCAGAAGTTGTTTTTTCCCCATGAAGGACTTTGACGTCCCTTTTATCCGCTGGAACTTTATAAAAATGCTTAGTAAAATCTTCGTCGTCATAGTTAACAAAATGACTGGATTCCCGCTCAACAGTATAAAAATCTTCGACCGTAGAAAGTCCATCATCGACATTGACGTAGCACAGGGGGAACCCACTATTTCCCCACTTCCAATATAGGGCATTATAAATAGTCTCCTCCTGAAAGGGGGCAATTTTTTTAATGTTTGATATCTTAGGGAGTATTCGGCACAGGTCCCACCAGATATTAATAAACTCCAGGCAATTCTGATTCATTAACATGATTCCAGTAGTCCTGTATATTCCACGATCTTCCGGGGGCATTCCCATAAATTGCATAAGAGGCCACTCTAGAGTTTGTTTGTAGTCCATTGCAGGATAGCATCCTTCAAACGGGTTTCCCATACACGATCCATTTTCGAATATAATCATGTAGTCATGGATTCCTTTGGTCCCTATAGGGAAATTAGTAATATTAGAGGACCAGTCAAAAAGTTCGTCCACGATAGGGGTTGCTATACAATCTGAATCTAAGTAGCAGACCTCTTCCCAGCCCGATTCTAAAGCATGCTTCATTGCTAGAACTTTAGCAGAGAGAACATTAAAACTTCGGGCATCCCACCTATCTACATAGAAGTTACCGCTGGGAGAAGTTGGGAAATTATCAGGCTTATCTATATTTAGAGTTAAATTTTCAGTGTATACATTTTCGATATTCTGAAATATGTAGGTATCTTTCCTCTCAACATCTATGCAATAAACTACCACGGGAACATCAGAAAACTCCCGTATCGATGTGACCAAGTTGTGGGCAACATTTAAATACTTTTCGGTTGCGTGTGTTATATAAGCTCTTTTCATGGGTTATAATATAAAAAAACTTTTCCCTTTGATATAGAATCTACGTTGTTTTTATGAATTTTATATTCGTAAGTTTCATCGTGATTTTCATATTCAACATGTTCACAAACTTCTAAAAATTCATCTGAATTTAATATCTCATTTGAGATGTCTTTTGATAAAAAATTATACCTCCAAGAAGTTGGGTAAATCTTTTCAGAATAGGAATCAATTTTTCCCCCTTTGAATATCAAAATACAGGAATATTTAATAATTTTTATGGATGCATTATAAACCCAGCAAACCCAGTTTAATCTATCATTTTTATCTATAAAAATTCCAGAATTCGGACCAAAAAAATGGATTGTCAACTCCCAAGGAAACTTGATTGTGTAGGGACTTATCGATTATTTTTCATACTCGGAATATGGTAATATTTTTGGGTTATCTAAAGTTTTCTAAAAATACTTATACAGTCATTTCCGTTCCACGGGAGCACGGGTTCAAAAGAAATAGTATCCTGAGATACTATCTCCATTCCGTGTCTCTCAACAATCTCCTTAAACTGTTCGGGAGACATATTTGCTCTGCCTGCAATATTTTCTGTTGAATTATCAGTTCCCCCATAGAACCATGAATGGTGTATAAAAGATTGACCCCCTGGTTTTAAAACCCTGTATATTTCTTTAATATATTCTTCGGTTACATTTGCATGCATATGCACGAAAGAGTCAAAAGAAAATACTAAGTCTTGAGAATTATTTCTTACTTTTGGGATAGATTTACCATCATTAACAAAATATGCTAGAACATGATGTTTTAGTTTAGCTTTTGTTTTTTCGATACAGAGTGGATTTAAATCAACTACAATTAATTCTCCTGCTAAGATTGATAAAAATTGAGTTATTCTACCAAACCCCGGAGCAATTTCTAAAATTTTCTTTCCTCTAAAATCTTTAATTTTATCAAAGATTTGGCTATTCCATAAATCCTCCGTTGTTCCGAACGACTTTGACCATTCGCGTCCATCAACTTCCCAGTTAACATCCATATTCCAGAGTCTTTGTTCTTCTATATTATAAAATTTTTCTCTCCTCCTGGTTAATATCATATCGGGGGTATTTATTTCTACATTAAACCCCTCTAGATTTTGGACCAGTTTATCAATCTCTAATTTATTAGAGATTCCATCGAAATATTCTAGAGTTATTTTTTCAGGTAGTTTTAAAGAATTTTCATCACAATACTCCAAAAAATCTTTCAAGATCACATGGTCATGTCCCTCCGTATCAATCTTTAAATGGCCTATTGTGCCAATTTCATAAGTTTCAATCAAAGTCTTCCAACTAATAGTTGGGACTTTTTCTATTGTCACTAATTTATTATACAATTCTTCGCCTATATCCTTTAATACAATTGGATGTGGCCCATTTATCGAATTACTTCCTCTTACCCACCACTGTAATGAATTTTCTTGTATCTTAGAGTCTTCTATGTAATAAACATCACATTCCCCATCATATGAGGATACTGCAGATTTAAGTTTAATTACATTGGGCTTATCTGGTAGTCTATCCAAATAATATCCAACAGGATCGATACTAATTCCAACTGTGTCGTCATTACTTTCCTCGATTAATGTCCAAAAGTCAGATGTTCCGATCTCGACAAAATCAAAATGTTTATACATTTTATCTTCCATATTTTATTTTAAAATTTATAAGTCAATTTAAATTCCATTCGGTCATCAAATAGAGGTGCTAGGGTGTAGAAATCTCTACTAAAATCACCCATTTCGCACACACCAGGTTGAGAGTACCAATGTATATTATAGTGATAATGATTGTGTAGTTTCGAAGACATTCTTTTAGATCCCTCCGCCTCGTTTATCCAAGGGTCTTCTCCTTCTACTAAATGATTTATTAGATATTCTCTATTCCAGATGGTAGCATTATGCGAATGGAGATAATTATCCCCCTCCGAATATTTTTGTATTTTCACTCCGTCTATCACATAGTCTGTATTTTCAAGCCGATAGCTATGATAGTAACCCAATTTTAGATGTATCTTGATAGAGTCTGCATTTGTCGTTTCTGCAAAAAGGAGGAGTTTATCTATAAGAGAATCTTTAAGATTAGAAATCATCCACATGTCCTCCTGAATATAGATAACCCATTTTGTTTCTACCTTTTCTAAAGCTCTGATCATTCTAGTGGAAAATCCATTCTTGTCGGTTTTACCTGTCAGGATTTGTTTAATGGAGGAATTAGGTTTGTATGGAATTTCTCTACAGGTAAAATCATAATCATGTATAGAAATTTCTTCGGAAGCCCAATAAACTGGAACTTTGTTAAAATTCCAATTGAAATCCAGACCAAAAAGCATTCCGGGCCAGAATCTCAGGTAGCTATCACAGGTATGTACTAATAAAGAAACATCCATATTAAAACCATGTGTCTTTTTCTAGATAATCTAAAGCAGAGTATCCCTCCCTTTGAAAACATATTGGTTCTTTACTCACCAGAACTTTGGATTTCATATTATAATTCCAGGCTAACCAGAAATCGGGAGAGTGCCATCCTGTTGTTTTGATCTTATCCAGTATACTCTCCCTCTCAGATTTCATTATTAAATATGTAGTTCCCATTAAAAAGTGGGGGACTTCCGTCCATTCACCGTGGTCTTTGGTCATGTTCCACCACTCACCACCTGTCATATAACAGGGTCCCGCAAAGCTTACTATCTTACCGTTTATTTTTCTACAGAGGTTATATGCATCTACAACTTTATTATAAAATTCATCAGGACCCAAATTAGTGTACGAATCCCCCTCTGCAATTATTAGAACATCAACATCATCATCAAAATTTTCCAATATTCCCTGAGTGTGTGCCCGATAAGCTCCATAGTGTCCATAGGTTAAGACAGGAGGATCATTTTTGAATTCTTTGGATGGATTGATAATAGATGGATCCATACAGGTTTCAACCGGAAGATCTGTCCTATTAACAATAGTATATCTCTGGACGAAGGAAGTAAACTTATGGCTTATTCCTTCCCAGCACCCAATCGAATAGTTCTGTTTTTCGACAGTAGATTTCCAATTAGACTCTGCAATATCCTGGGGATCATTAGGGTCAAGTAGGAGATGAACGAATTTAATATTGATAGGTTTTTCTTTCAGAGCAGTAAGACCCAAAGAAATCAGAAGCTGATTGGCATCATGTCTGACATCACCCGATAAAAAAACAATATTCTTTTCGTTTGCGTACTTCCCCTTATATGTGTGAAGATCAAAGATGAAAGTAGGAAGAGAATATTCTAGAGATTCTTTTATGGCTAGGGGATTCAACTCCATATTGGAAGTGAAAAGGTGCACATCAGAAGATTGAAGAAAAGTATCTGTGTCGCTTCTTTCCCCCCAAACTATGCAATTATCGGGTTTTGTTTCCATTATAGGCTCCCAATAGTCCGTGAAATTAGCAGCTTGGTTTCCAATAAAGTGGAATTTTATTTTATAATCTTGGAGGAGTCTTGCGATCTCAAAAGCATATCCCTGATTTTTACCCCTAGTGAAAAGTCCGATATTTACTACGTGTTTATATCCAGGATCTAGACCTAATGCAGATTGAGCCTCATGTTTATTTGGGACCTTTTTATCAATTGGATACTCGATTAAATCAAAAGGAATCCCCATATCTTTAAACGCCTCACAGCTATAGGGAGAGACAAATATAAACTTGTCCGGCATATATTTTTTCCACTCTACTTGGGAATGTGAACTGTGGGTAGACTCAAAAATTTTATAGGTTCGACTTGATGAATATAATCTTTTTATGATATGATCTTCCATATAGGTCTCTGGAAATTCCTCCAAAAATAAATAATCGGGGTTGTGATCTTCGATTGCATTAAACAGATCATATTCTTTATTCTCGGAGAGAGAAATAAATCTGTCTCCTATCATTTCAATTACCCGGTTCCTCTGTACTACATAAGACCATGCGAGCATTTCATATTCAACGACAACTACATTGTAAAAATCTTTTAATAACTCAACTTTCTTAGCTACCACTTGAGGACATCCCCCGGTAGACATATGAGGGGATATAATCATTAATGTTTTCATATCTTATTTTTACGGTTTCCAAATCCCAATACCACCAAAATGTTCCTTTATGTTCCTATCATATGGTACATAACCAGTCCCATTTGATTTTTGACAAATTATTTCGACCTTTGTTCCATAATCCAATTCTTCCCAGAATCGTCTAACTTTACCAGTTTTTGGTTCGTTTGGACTATAGACATTTCTAAAAACGTGATTTGGGTCTATATCATGAAATGCAATATATCCTCTGGGGCTTAATAGATTTTTATAAAGTTCAAAATCCCTTTTTACCCCCTTGTAGGAATGATCCCCATCTATGAATATAAAGTCATACTGAGGACAGATGGATTTAACTTTTTCAAATGTCTCATCCGACTGAGAATCCTCAGCTAAAAAGTGAAAATCTTCACCTAGCATCGAGAGATGAATGGTATTTTTGAAAGTGTCATCAAGATCCACAGCTACTTTAGTTCCGGTTGAAACCATGCTAAATAGCAAAAAGGTCCCTCCTCGGGCTCCTATTTCTAGAATATTGTGGGGCTTATGACTGTTTAGAAAATGTCCAAGGTGAACTAGTTCTTCGTACACCTGTATGGTTACATTTTTATCTACTAAACTCGAATCGAGAACATAAGTAACTATCTCTTCTATCGTTAAATTTTCTTTCATATTATTTTAATTGTGTCTTTTATTACTCTATTTTGCTCTATGATCAAGTGAGTGTCCTTTACCCATAAGTCATTTTCTTTTACTATAAAGAAGACAACACTCGAGTCAAACAAAGTGATCTCAAATTTATATTCTTTATTTGGTCTAAAGAGAGAAGAAACTTTAACGTAGCAATTACCACTATAGTCATTATCAACTGAAAAATGAATTGTTTCATTATCGTTTAATTTTTCTACATTGTGTACCATAATTTTAGAATCACCTCCTTCTCTTCCCAAAAGAGCATTAAAAATTTGATCATATTCATCTAGTCTCGTATCAGAGAAATTCTTCCCATATGGATCAAAAGTTGTGTATCTTTTTGTGTGTATGAAAGATATGAAATTTTTTCCTTTCTCTAAATTATTTAAGGTGTCAGAAATTCCACAAAAAGGATTTATATCATAGCAAAGATCACTAGAAATATAGGAATCGAAATTATATTTTGAATACAAATAATTAAAAACAGTTTCATCCCCCAGTGGTAAATATTTTTTATAATTCATTAATACATCGTCGCAGAAACATATTTTCTCAGCTTCTTCTAGAAACCAGTTGCATTTTTTATTATACAACATGCAATAGGAGGTTAAATAATGGATTGGGTGAGATTCTGATCCGTAAAGTTCGATCAAAGGATAATAACTTAAAAATTTCAGGTTAAAAGATCCGTCTTCATTATGCATTGGTTCTGTTGGAGAATGACTAGTGCTATATTGATGGAAGTACTTGACACTTATCGGATATTCACACGATCTAAACTCCCTCATTAAATTAAAAACTAATACATCTGAATTTTTTGTTAGTAAGATATCAGAATCAATGAAAAAATAATAATCAAACTCTTCTAAAAAAATACTAAGTATTTTGGGTTTTAGTAATGTAGTATATTTGTGCTTCTCATATTCATTCTTGATGTATAAATTAGACCCAGTTTTTTCATATTCAAGTAAATTTTCATCTGTATATTTTAAATATTTAACATTGCGATAAGGATAATCCAATTCAAAATTTATAGTATAAACAATCAAATCAAATTTACTAAAAAGCTGATGTGACCTGATAAGCTGATCCAGATATGGTTTATAGGATTCGTTAACTATTGTTATGTAAGTGAATTTTTCCACTAATTGAAGATTATTTATTTTTCAACCAATATTTTAACCCATTATTTTTCTAAAACAAATTCAGGGAAATATCTTACAAAAAAATCATTATCATTTTTCCTTCGAGAAATAATCCTAGATCTAATTTCAGAATAAAAATTCCAGGCCAGAGGAACGAATACAACTTTTTCCTCCCCCGATATTTGATTTATTTTATCCGGACCAAAAATGGGAATATTCATTCCAGGAGTTAGTAGATTTTGTTTTAAAGGATTATCATCTATGATAAAATCAAGAGATATTTGACCAAAATTAAGTAGAGTATTTCCTTTTGCGGCTGCTCCATATCCAGCTAAAATATACCCTTCTTTTTTCATTCTCTCTAATTCTTTTTTGAGATTAAAAGTGGATCTATAACATTTTAGAGCGTACTCTGGGTATGTTAAAATATCAGTCATTCCCAATTCTCTTTCCTCTGATAAATTTTCATAAACTCCCTCCTTTGGATCTCTTTTTCCTTTAGAAATAACAAAGACGTAACTAGTTCCGTGTATATCGGTTTTGAATATATCATAAAGGATTAGACCACACCTCTCAACAAGAGATTTCATAGAATTGCTACTAAAGAAGGATAGGTGCTCATGGTAGATAGTATCAAACTCATTATTTCTTACCATGTTTGCTTGTGAGGTCTGTATAAAAAGCAAAGAGTTATCATCCATTATACCTTTACAGGTGTTTAAAAAATCCACAGTGTAGCTAGTGTGAGCAAAAACATTTTGTGCCGTGATTATATCAAATGTTTCCCCTTTAAATTTATGGAGTGTGTCGGAATTAAAATAATCACAAATTATATTATGTCCCCTCAATTTAGAGTCTTCATAAAGATTTTCAGCAGGATCTATTCCATAAGTTTTTAGACCCATTCTAAGGTATGAATCCAACTGTGTTCCATCATTACATGCAATGTCCAATACTTTACTTGAATCTGGTAAGTATTCTAAAGTTTTAGATGCAAAATAGTCAAAATACTCCCTAAGGGTTTTTGTAGTCCCACTGACATATAGATAATTTTTAAACATTAAATCCGGATTTACTGTGTGACTTAGCTGAAGATGGAAACAATTTTGACACAAATTCAGATTGAGTGGATATTCTTCCTGATATTCTCCCTTGTGATAATTGTTGGCAAGAGGTTGTTTTCCAAGATCCAATATGGATCTTAGATCAGAATCTCCACATGCCAGACATTCTGTATTTTGGATATGGGTGATTAAAAATTTATTTTTCATATTCTTTTATATTTGATCTGTCGGTGAATTTTATATTTTGAAAATTTTCTAGAATTCCTTTTGTGATCTTATCAATGGTATCTTCAAATTGAAAGCTAAAAGTTTCACAGAATTTAGTACTGTCAATGGAAAAATTGTATGACTTTGTTTCCAATTTAGAATTTCCAATAGAAAATGGATCACTCTCATATTCTTTGACGGGTACTCCTATTACTGAACTAACAGAATTAGCAATTTCTTCGGCTGTTTTATTAAAGGATGCTAGGTTGTATATTCCTCTTTTATCCTCTAGCGTGTTGACAATTTTTTCTATCGCCCTACACAGGTCATCGATACCTAAAATGGGGCGAATAATGTCTTTAATATAAAGCTTAATTTCTCCTTCGGTTAATCCATTATAAACCATAGAATTAATCATCACATCCTTTCTCATGTTACTCGAAAATCCATTAACAGTTCCAAATCTGAGACCGTAGTATTGAACATCAAATTTGGGAGCATATAGATCAATCACGTGTTTTGTTATATCATAGTGATTATGAGGTACAAAATCGTGGTAATCCTCCCTAACTTTTTTTTCACCTGCATTTCCATATACGCTTGAACTACTAGCATATATTATTTGTTGTTCGGGAGAAAGATTCGAAAGAAGATTAATGAAATTTCTAACATTATTGTTATATGAATATTCAATATTCCCTTCACACATCTTAACACTAGAATGACCCGCTAATAATATTATAGTGTTAAATTTAGAATAGAAAGATTTTTCCATTCTGCCAAAATCAGAAACTATAGTATTCTCTTCAGGAGTATCAAACCAGCAAAGATCCATAATTTGCACATCATGATTTTTTGATAAATTTTGGGAAACTTTGGATCCTATATAACCCTTTCCTCCGATAATTAATATATTTTTTTTCATTTTTTGTTTGAATTCTTATTGTGACGTAGAAAAAATTAAGTGTCTGAAGTAACTAAAATAGTGATATGATCCGAAAAAATCTAGGACCGGAAAACCAATTTTTTCTTTGATCTTTTCATTGGCAATTTCCATATCTTCATTCTTTAAATAAAAATTCTCATCTAAGTTATAGATAAAAAGATCAAAATTATTATTAGTATTTTTAATTTTAAATAAAATATCTTGAATTGAATTTTTACACGAGTAGTAATTATTGATGACGAGATAAAGATCAGAATTATTTACGGTGTTAAAAGTTATATTTTTGTCAGAATAAAGAATCTTAATTTTTTCTTTCTGTTCAAAATTTAAGTTGGGAGAAAATATAGAAATATTTTTATATTTTTGCAAATCTTCCACTGATATAAGAGCATTCAATTCTTTAAAACAATCATTAAAGTGACAGATTGGGGTATAAATATTTTTCGAACATCTATCATAGGCAACATGAAAATTTCCGTTAAAATTAGTCTTAGCAGGAGAATGAGATTCGGAATTTTCTCTATATGTCCATTTATAAAGATTTCTAGGTATATGTAGCCATTGACCTCGACTTAACATAAACATCAATCTGTAAGAATCTTCTGCTGCTGCATCAAAGTCAGAAATTTCAAATTCTAGATCTGAATAGTTTTTAAAACACATAGCATGTCCAAAGGCATAATAACTCAAATTAGAAAGATAGTCTATTGAAGGGTGGTATGTCTCTAGTTTTTTTACGAAATTCTCATTATTTAACACATACCCCCTAGAATGTATTTTGCATGTTTCTTCCTCTATCTTAGAAAAATCGACGGTTAAAATCGAAATTTCCCTATTGAATTTATTTATGTATTTTGAATATATGTTTAATATTTCAGGATCTACTAGATCGTCTGCACACATCAACATAATATATTCATAGTCAAGGGGAATAAATTTATTTGGCTGCCAATACATTTCTTTTTTTCTTCCCTGTTCAACATAAACTATCCTCTCGTTACCTTCGGATTTTTTCCGGATCAAATCCCCAGTCCCATCTGTACTAAAGTCATCTGTAATAAACCATGTCCAATTATCATAGTTAATTCCTAAAACATTTTCAAATACCTGATCTACGTATTTAGAACAATTATAGAATGAAGTATAGATTGCTATCTTAATATTATTCATTAATTAATTTTATTTATCTTATTCAAAATTAAGAGATAGAACGTCTTCGATTTTACTAATTACCTCATTAATTTTTGGGTGACACTCGAATATTGGTTTATTTTCCAAACAATTTGGTTGGGGTGGAACTGAATTGATATCTCCCCATTCTTTCACGTTGTAATATAAATTAGAATTACAGAATAAATTACAGGTTCCTCCTAAATAATGATATTTATATTCTTGATTTCCATTCCTATATGGGGCTCTAAACTTAGGATTGATTGCACTTCCTAGTTGGATAATGTCAATATCTGTAGTTCCAGCTAAGTGTAATGGACCAGAGTCCATGGTGACTAGACATTGAGACCCATTAATTACCCACCACATGTCGCTCATAGTCCCCTTGTTTGTCAAATCCAATCCATAGTAATCATCAAACATTGGGCAATCTTTATCAAGAGGTTTATCACTATATGAATTGTGGAGTTCTTCTCTATACCCTGATCCTATTAAAACTGTAAAAATCTGATTGTCTTTTAACCATCTTATTAAATTTCTCCAATTGGTGTAATCCCAAGTTCTATTGGCCCAATTGGTTGTAACATGAAGAACAACGTATTCTTGGGGTAATTCTATATCAAGGGACAAGGGGTCCGGATAAAAATCATAAAACATATCTTCAGGAAGGAGTTGAAACCCAAGATCCATAGAATGAAGTTGTCTAGTATCAATATGGGAAAATTTTTTCTCTATCCCATTCCCATCTTTTTGCCCAGGACATCTAAAACTTTCATATTTTACAAAATCTTGTAAATTTAATTTTTCAAATTCTTCAAAACTGTAAACATTGTAAGAATAAGGATTTTTATTAAAAATATGTTTAACGTGAGTAACTACGTTAATTTTAGATCTATGGGATAGAGATAAAGATCTCAAAGTAGGAGTTGCTGCTATGGTATCTCCAAAGCTATTACTATGTATAAGATAATAAATATTACTCATTAATTTTGAGAGATTGTTTATTTGGAATAAAAATTAAATCTACACAAAATATGTAAATACTAGATTAAGACTTTGGGCTATAGATCCCAGCACCAAAATCTAAATCGCCATCTCCGTACTTCTCGACGGTCTCCTTAACTAGTCTGTCCTCTTCCATGCTTAGATTTTCAGATTCTTCATAAGCGTGTGTTAAATCTTCCTGGACCGTCTTTAACTCCAACTCAATAAAGTGTTTTCTGATGTTTAGTCTGCCGATCGATTCGACGTTTGCTCTAATTTTTTCTCTCAGGATTAGAATGTTATCCAGCTCTTCTTGGGTTAATTTAATAGGTTCTGCCATAATGTTTCTTTTTTACCCTATTTATATTGGGAAAATAGCAAAAAGTTCCAAAAAATATTAAATGCCGGCCACACGGTCTTAGGGGAGTCGTGCCCCCTTTCTGTGTTATAATTAGGCCTTCAGATCGCCCGACAGGTACC
>SXGQ01733454.1_pt1 | contig 13670 bp, 18 predicted proteins | sample 3178371 | NCBI WGS metagenome assembly SXGQ01 (sample SAMN11356859, study PRJNA531348) | freshwater metagenome | isolation source: freshwater sample F1-20 | place: China: Fuxian Lake, Yuxi | collected 2017-12-25
AACGGGCTGTCGACCGCAGCCAGCAGTTCCGGGATTCCGTTATCGGCAGTCGGAGGCTCGTAGATGTCAGTCGGAAGTCCGGTGAAAAAGGACATGTCTGCGATGCCCAACTTGGTCAGGGACACGAACTTCGGTCCTTTGACCTTGACCGCAATCTCTTGGACCTTGGCCCCACGACCACCCGTGATGGGAACGATGGCAAAGTCGAACTTGTTCTTTCTGGCAAAGACCTCGATTTCCTTGATCCCGTACACGATGGAATCGCGTGCTTTGCCGCCGATCACGTACCAGCTCTGCTGCGGCTTTGCGTAGAGCAACGCGAACGGGAATGCCCAGCCGTTGTTCTGGTTCTTCTGCCCAAGAGCGTCGATGGCGTGGTCAATGATGTAGATGAAGGCCCGGGCCTGCATCGCCACACCCAAACTTCGCGCGACCCAGAGGTCAACTCCGTTGGCCATCTCTCCATATCCGCTGCCCTGAACCCAAGCATCAGGCTGCAGGACTGCAGTGGAGGCGAGGTCGGTGTACAACGCTCGAATGTTTCGCGGAATCGGCGTCAGGACAGGTCCGTTACTCATCCTGTGTACTCCCAGTGAAGCGTGTCATTCGGGACTGTCTCGTCGAATCCGAAGTCTGTGGCGTTGTTTCTGAGCCAAGACAAGACGCTTGGTCGACCACGGACCTGAATGTCGACAGCCAATCCCATCTGGTGATTCGAGTAACCAGGTCGAGCAGCAACGTTGCCGGTTCCCATCTGGTACTCACGATAGAGCTGAGCCTGGCGTGTGTTGGTTCGGAAAGCCGAGTTCACATCCAGCGGAACACCATCGCGGGCGGCTGCGGCTTTCATCTGAACGAACTTCGACCAAACATCGACAGGAGACTTCTGCAGGTACATTCCGGATTCTCCCGGAATCTCTTTTACTTCGATGACCTGCTCGGAGCCGCGCTTGTATCCGGTCACCTGCAAGAGGTCACAGCCAGGAGGTAGATAGGTCGCGGTGTCAGCATTGGCGCAGGCTTCGGCAGAGTACGATGCACTTCTGTTTGCGCCTTCTCGGTCTTCAAGAGCCAGCTCTCCCTGGAAGAGCGTTTCAGCTGGTGACTGCACTCCGGCTCGTTCGAGGATCTTCTTCACAACGAAAATCCCAAGACCCAGGATGACAAGCTTCGGAACAACGTCACGCAGCTCTTTGCTCATGTCAGTCTCCAAGGAGCGGAAGGTCTTGCGCGATGTCGATGGTCCGCGGGGCTCGTGTCGTAAAGGGCAAGGCACGCCGGTCCGGACGAATGACCTGAGGTCCGCGGCGGCGGTTCTTGATGATCAAGAACGCAAGTCCTGCAACCGCGACCCCGCCAAGAATCCACCAGATGTAGTTGTTCTTGGGGTTCGGGTCCAACTGCTTGTTAGCTTCGGCCACAGCCAGGGGGCTTGGTCCGGCGTCGGTGCCCAACCCTTGTTCGAGGATTGAGTCAACGAGTGCGTCGTCCTCCGGAACGTATGTAAACGGAGGGATCTCCTCATCCGTTGTCCCAGCAAGGTAGAACCGTTCTGCAACAGTCGTGGCAATCGGGTCCGCAATCCGTGGGTCGCGGTCCTGCCGAATCAAAATATCCCTGGCGATGAGCCTCTCAACCTCAGCCTTCGGAGCAGCGAGTCCCAGAGACACGTAAAGCGCACGAAGGTCCCACCGCCTTTGGGAAAGCAAGGAAAGGAAGTCAATGAACCCGTCACCGGAAATTGTGTCCTTGAAGGGGATGATCAACATCGGAGCGATGTCGGTGTACTCGGACATCGCATTCTTGGCTTCGGTCCAGTTTCTGACCGTCAGAACCTTGCTTTCGAGCTGATCCCGCTGATTCACGCCTGCTTGGGCCGCGAGGCGAATCGCATCAGCCTGGTCGCTCGGAATACCAACCCCAAGAATGAAAATTTGGACCTTCATGTTTACCTCAGAGGCTCTCGGCGGGCCCGCTGGCCAGCACGTTTGGCAGATGGAGCGTTCGGAACATACTGGCGTCGGGCCTGCTTCTTCTTGGCGCGAGTCGAGCGTTTCTGACCCTCAGTCAATCGACTCCAGGCCTTCTTGGGAAGATACCTGTCGCAGACGGTGTATTTCCCCGTCTTGGGGTTCTTGCGACAGGCTGTCTTGCCGGTGGCCGTTGTCCATTTTTCCTTGGTCCAACGGCTCAGCTTCTTCTGGGCTCCAGTCCGTGTGCCGCAGTACCCACCGCCTTCTTCGCGATAGATACGACCGGCTTCTTGCATGGCACGGGCGCTGTGACGTCCGCCCATCTTGGCGATCGCCTTTTTCTTGGAGCGCTCCCAGAGTTCGGGCTTCGTCCGACCGTTCACGCAAGCCATGATTACCCCCGTGGTCGATTCGCGACGAGCCAGTTGGTTCTGGCCTGAAGCATTCTGGCCACCATGTCTTGTAGATACGGATCAAGCATGGGGGCATTCTTTTCTACGTAGTTATCCCAGCCTCCGAAACGGTCCCGCAGCTCAACGATCTTGTCGATCATCGGGTTCACGAAACGCGCAGTCTCGTCCCAGTTGTAGACGCCAGCGGCCATGAGCGTAGGCATGAACAAATTGGACGTGAAGAATGTCTGGTGCTCGCTGACATTGAGTTGTTGCGCCTCACGCTTCAACTCACCCATGGCTCGATAGACCAGAGACCCACCCTGATCGACTCGAACCACGCGGCCAGAACCATCGAGCCCGCAGTTTCGTCCTGCACCGTCCCAGTTGGCCGTCAAAACATCGACCGCGAATCCCTGCATGAAGTCTTCAGCCTGCTGCTTCGAGGGACGATAGGGATAGTCCTTGTATCCAGGGATCGCGATGCTGGCGTAGGCGATCGTACTTTCTCCATCGGCGTCAGTCTCGAAGATGTAGCACTGCGGAACGTAGACCCCGAGATCGCGGTAGAGATGGTTGGACAGACATTCCACGATGGATTGCTGCGGATTACGTGGGAACTTGATGTACCGAAGCACCCCGTCGGAACCCTTGAACCAACCACCCTCGTTACCGCCCTGTGGCCCCGAAATGAAATGGGCCAACGGGTTCACGCTCTGGTCCGTGTATTCGACGACTCCAAGCCCGTTGAGACGAGTCCCGTTTTTCGAGAGCATCACAGCGGATTCAAGGACATCGAGGTCGCGCTTGACGGTTGCCCAGTTGTTGTATTTCTCACCGGACAGCTTCAACAGGCGTCGGGCCTCTGGAATCGAAACCCAACGGACCTCGGCAGTTTCGTAGTCGTGGCCCAAAGGACCGGCGATTGCCTTTGCCAAAAAGTAGTGATTCTCGTAGCCATTGGCTGACGGGAACATGCCCAGAGGGCGAATCAGCCGAACCTTGTAGCCAAGTTCCTCGAGTGCTTCGCGCTCAGCAGTCTGAGTCGGAGACTCTCCGGCGTCAGGTTGACCTTTGGCAAAGCTCCATTCGACGCCACCGTATCCACCGCTCGAACGGCGGAGGAGAACCTGACGGAGATCATTGAATACGACGACGCCGAATGAGGCCATGAGTCACCTAGTACGAAGAGGAGGACGAGGAGTAGGAGTACGAGGACGACTTGCGGGCCCGCTTTCGCGCACCCTTCTTTGTTCCGCCCTTCTTCTTGGACTTTAGCTCCTTGAGCTTGCGGCGAGCCCGCTTGCCCTTCCGGGCCTTTCGCTGGAGCTTCTCAACCATCTTGATGTCGCCGGACGACACCACGCAGACATTCTTGACGGTCTGACGAGCGAGGTCAGCCGCCTCCTTGAGGCGGGCATAGAAGGGTGCGTTGCCCCGAGACTCGTGGTGAGCGGTCGCCTTGCCACCCTGAATGAAGCCCTGGGTCAAGGAGTCCAAGGCCTGCTTGCACTTGACCATCTGTGCAAACGAGATCGCGTCGTCAAAGTGCTCGGCCGCGAGCTTCAGGTGGTAGTCCATCTTCTTTTCATGCTCGTCGGGAGACAAGCCAAGTCCGTGCAGTCGGCGTTTACGCATGGAATCCTCCGGGTTCAGGAAGATACCATCACACACGAAAACCGACCAATCGACTCAGTTGAGCATTCCTCGCTTTTTTAGCCGAGTAAACTCCATCATCGCGTTAAGCATGTCATCTTCTGACATATTTGGGTCTGACTTTTCGGGTTCCTCTGATTCTTCTCTAATTTCTTGCTTCATTATCTCAGTACCAAGCCGCTCCACGCTCCTGGAAAACAAAGGGAACAACCTGTCAATGTGTTCACTCAGCGTGGATAGAACATCACGGACTTCACGTATGTTGTTGGCATCATCCGTGTATCCACTGTCGTGCGCTGAGCGAGCCGTGTCTTCAAGGGACTCGACGATTTGATTCAGGGCAGCGGAGGAGATGTGCTGGTAGAGGTTCATAAGACGGTTTGCCAGAACAAGGTCTGACAGCTCACTGGTCTGACCCAGCATCCAAAGGTACTGGTGCGCGTGCCGGATGCGTTCATCAATCGGGTGGCTGAGTTGAATGCCGATGACTCCGAGTTCAACTCCATACTTCACAGCAAGTCTTCGAAAGTCCTCGATCATCTCCTTCTCTTTCGATTCGGACCAGCTGCACTCCTTTTTGTCATCCGGCATGTAGGCTCCTTGATTGACTGTTAGCGGAACAATTTTGAGTCCTCCAACGAAAAAAGGGTGCCCCAACGGAGCACCCTTCAAGAACATAGAATCCACTACCTAAAAATAGGCAGATTCATCTCAGCCAACCTTCTGTTCACTCGCTTCTTCGTTTTACGTACTCCAGCTGCGTAGCCGATAGCAAACAGTCCACCGACTACTGCAATTGTTCCGAGAAACAATTTTAAACGGAACATCTTGTAGTCTTCGGGACCGGGCATCCCGGCTGGAGCAACGGAGTACGCAAAATACGGTGAAGAAACAATGATCGCAGGCTTGGTGATGCTCAGGAACAATGGAGTTTCTGACTTCTCCTTGCTCGCCTTCAACATCTGGTCGAGTTCTTGTCCTGTGAACACAACAGGCGGAGATACGCCACTGCGAATCTCAACTTTGTTGATCAAGTCTGACGGGTCGATGTTGAAGGGCATGAGTCACCTACGCAATTCGCGAGTCGTTTGGGTTGTAGGGCTCGTAGGTCACTTTGCCGTCGTTCTTGAACATCGACAGCTTGTCACCACGCTGCTTGCCCGTCTTCGGATGGTAGACCCCAACGTGAACCCAGGTGTGCTCAAAGATGAGCTGATCCAAAGGAATCTTGGCAGCAATCACCTTGTCCATGAGCTGCTTCCAAGTTCCCTGAGCCGGATTCAGGTCGGCCGCAAGACCGAATGAATGGGCGCTGGTCACCGAACCACCAACGGCCTTGTTGATGTCGTCAGCCCGGTAGCCACTGTTGATCTTCAGGGGACCAACGACAGCGCGGATTGGTTCCAGGGCCTCGTTGCAGAGCTTGCGCAAGTTGGCAACGATCTCAGGGGTGGGCTCGTTGGAGATCCCCTTCGACCGGCCGGTCCCAGAGTTCAGCATTTCCGACAGACGGAAATGCGGGGACAACTGCTCATCGGGAACCTTCCCCGTGCCCTTGCACAACTGACAGTCTTTCTTCTTCGCCCAACAACGCGGGCAATCCATCACGAGATCGGCCATGTGGCCTCCATGCCGTCACCAGATGATGACGACGGAAAACGCGGCACCGGCAATTCCAGCAGCCGCGGATACCAGCCGAACGGAGTCAGGAAGGGCTCCGACGGCAGCGACACCCATCAGGGCGGTTCCGAGAACCGCAGACCCGACGGCAAGATGAGACTTGGCCACGTAGAATTTGTGTTCCCGAGCAAGGTCTTCAGTGTTTTTCTGCAAGGCAACCATCGCCTTGTCACGATCAGCGATAGCTGCCTTTGCAGCGTCCATCTCAACGATGCACTTCTCGATCGATGCTTTCTGATCGATGAAACCCTTGATGAGCTTGTCAAAGCCCTCACGGGTGCAAGTCACCTTGTCGCCAAGACCGGAGCACGCCTTGGCAGATTCTTGGGCCAAAGCAGGTGCGGCAAGGACCATGATGGCCCACAGCGTCAGCATTCTCATTACAGCCCCGCGATGATGTCGTTGGCGACATCGACAGAATCCTGGCTTTTCAGCTCTTCTGCCTTCTTTTCGATAACAGCTACCTTCTCCTGAACATCCACTGCGCGGGCAACATCGGCCTTTTGAACTTCTTGGACGATGTTCTTCGCCTGCTCGACGGCCTTGTCGGCCACCGAAGGTGTCGTGGATCCGGCGGGAGTTTGCTTCCGAAGAAAGTACGCAACTGCGCCTCCGACAGAAGCCAAGAGGGCAACGAGAGCTTTGAACCAAGACATTACGCACCAGCCTTCTTGCCCTTTTTCAGGGCCGTTACGGCTTTCTCCACCTTGGAGAGCCGTTCTTCTGCCTCCTCAGGATCAAACTCCCCGAGGTCCAACTTCTCAGCCTTTTTCACAGCAGAATCCGCGCTCTGCTTGGCGTGCTCAGCGGCAGCCGCAGCAGCGGAAACCTTCAGCTGCGCCTCTTCCAGCTTGGCCGTCACAGCCTGGAGTTGGGCAGTGAGACCAGCGATCTGAGCAGCCATCGCAGCACGTTCGATGGAGCAGGCCTTGTGACCCTCGTCCTGCTGGTGCTTCTTGTTCTCGAGCTCCATTTTCTTGAGCTCGAATTCCTGCTCCGACTTCTTGGAGTCGATGTCCTGCTTGCCCTTGATCCAGTCCCGGTAGAACTTGATCGCAGCACCACCGCCGACAACAGCCACTACGCCCGCAATGAGGCCATATCCTCCGAGGTCCTTGTTGCTCGCCAGGTTCGCCAACTGAGCAGCAGGGTCCGGGCCAGCGGGCTGCTCCACGATGGCCTTGGTCTCGGCAACAGGAGGCTGAACAACCTCTGCGTGGACATCTGCCGCAGGTTGTTCTACGTGGGCCGGGGCCGGGGCCGGGGCAGGGGGATGCGGTTGAGCGACTGCATTTGCCATGTTTTTCTCCCTGTGAGGTTTGGGGGAGGGGGACGCTGCAACGTCCTCTTCCACCGATATGCACAAGCCTTCAGGGACCTCACAATCTGAAAGCTTGAGGGACTCGAAAGTCCTGAGTTTTAGACAACCCTCTGCATCAAGGGCTGATTGGGGTATCTGACATTGCATCAGACCTCCTGACCTTCACGATCGAGACACGGACAATTGGCTTCCCTGTCTTGAACACCGGGTCAATTTCGATTCGACCTGGGTCAACACCGTTACGAATCAGCGTCGCCCTTGTTGCTTCTGCCCGCTTCCTTGCGTCTTTGGGGGTGCGCCCACTGGCCGTGATGCGGATGAGCTGGATTTCGCCCTTCGGCTGAATGACCTCTTGGACCGTGGGTTCAGGAACAACAATCGGCGCTTCCTCAACAACCTTCTCTTCAACGGTTTCAACAGGGGGTGGCGGAGGCACGGACAGTACTTCCACCGTCTTTTCGACCGTGACCTCCTTCGTGACGACCCGATGGACGATCTGAACAACGTCCACATGAACCTCTGGAATCGGTTTCGGGGCAGGCTTTGGAATGAATAGGATTCCGACGGAAATCCCAGCCGCAGGAGTTCCGGGTAGCGAATCAAGAGGTGTGGAGGCCGTGACAAGGGCTCGCAGACGCGAAGTCAGCGGAGCCGCTACGACGACAGACGCGATGTTGGGATGAAGCTCGAGTCCAACGGACCCTTTTGAGCTGGCGTATCCGATACCGGCGGACCAGTTGCTCCAGCCAACCTCTGCGCCCAACCGGAGACGCTTCCAGTTGACTGTGACACCCGCCCCAGCATTCCAAGCGTTTGTTTGGAGAAGCCCGTAGACCCGGTAAAGATGGCTGCTGAAAACGTCTGCACGCAGCGATGCGTCGATCCGAAGCCCGGTATCACTCGAAAGGGAACCCTGGGTTCCGTTTAGTCGCCAGAGCGACAGCTGGGGCATGAATCTTCCCCATCGGTAGGCGGCTTGAAGCTCTGCGATATCGGCTTTCTCGATAAGTCGGTCCACCCGACCCAGCTGGTCAGTCCTCTTGAGGGGGTCAAACAGCAGGTGTTCGTGCAGCGCAAGATGAAGGCCGTCTCGAACGGGGGCTTGTACCGAATATCCCGTCCCCAGCTGGTTCGGTTGAGTTCGGAACTCTTGTGCCCATGCTGTGCTTGCCAGAAGGACGGCTGATAGCCCCCATGCACGACGAGCGCGCCGGAGGAACAGGAACAGGAAAGGGATGGCTGCAAAGAAGGAGGTATTGGTTGAGCCACAACCACCGGATTCGACCCAGCGGGGGTTGAAGGTTCGCGGGTCCGTGCCGCGGCTGCATTCCTCGCCATTCGGCGTGCCGTCCGCATCGAGATCTCCCGCTTCTTCAAGGCCCTCGCAACGATCCAGTGCGTTGCCAACGCCGTCACCGTCAACATCTCCATCACAGCCATCGCCAAGTCCGTCCTTGTCCTGATCCGTCTGATCGTTGGGAGCCGACGGGCAATTGTCTACCGTGTCGAGGTGCCCGTCCCCGTCTTTGTCTTCGTCGCACGAGTCTCCGAGATTGTCTCCGTCCAAGTTGGCCTGATCGGAGTTCGATACACGGACGCAGTTGTCGACCATGTCAGCCACGCTGTCGCCGTCGTCGTCTGGATCACAGGGGGCACCAAATCCATCCCCGTCGATGTCGGGCCCCGTGTCAAAGATCGTGGGGCAGGTGTCGCTGTTGTTGGGTATTTCGTCTCCATCAATGTCTCCGTCGCAGACGTCTCCCAGACCGTCTTGGTCAAAGTCCCGCTGGTCAGGATTGTTGGCAAAAGGGCAGTTGTCCGCAAGACCAGCATCCCCATCCGGGTCGGGGTCGCACGCATCCCCTCTGCCGTCTGAATCCAAATCGTTCTGGTCAAGATTGTAGACGTCGGGGCAGTTGTCCTCCCCGTTGTTGATGTCGTCTCCGTCCAGATCCTCGTCGCAGACATCCCCCTGTCCGTCTCCATCCAGGTCGTTCAGATTGATCGAAACGGTCGAGTCGCAGTTGTCCGCATCGTTGGAAACGGAGTCTCCGTCCACATCGAGGTCGCAGCCGTCGCCCAGACCGTCCCCGTCGAAGTCCATCTGGGCGGTGTTGGGAATAACGAGGCAGTTGTCTACGGAATCGTCAACGAGGTCGCCGTCGAGGTCAGCGTCGCATTTGTCCCCGATCCCGTCGCCATCGAAGTCATCTTGGGCAGAATCGAACTCACGAGGACAGACGTCGGATGTGTTGTCTACGCCGTCGCCGTCAACGTCCGAATCGCACGCATCCCCAAACAGATCCCCGTCGAGGTTTATTCCCGAGTCGGCAATATCAGGGCATAGGTCAATGGCATCGGGAGTTCCGTCTCCGTCTGTATCTGAGTCGCAGGCATCACCGGCCCCATCACCATCCAGATCTCTTTGACTTGCATTCGCCGTCTTGGGGCAGTTGTCTGCTGTGGTCTGAAATCCATCGCCGTCCTCATCAGGGTCACAGGCATCGCCAATATTGTCTGAATCAAGGTCCGCCTGATCTGAGTTGGGATAGAGGATGCAGTTATCAACTGTGTTGAGTGTCGCGTCTCCGTCAACATCGTCATCACACGCATCTCCAAAGGCATCTGCGTCGAGGTTTTCTTGCTGCTCGTTAAAGTCGATGGGGCAGTTGTCAGCGATGTTGTGTATCCCATCCCCGTCGGGGTCTGAGTCACACGAGTTTCCAATCCCGTCAGAATCAAGGTCTGCTTGGGATGCGTTCGAATCGTTCAGACAGTTGTCGAGGCCGTCCATGACGCCATCAGAGTCCCGGTCAGGATTGCGGAAGAACGCAGTTCCTTCCGTGCTGTCGGAAAGCCCGTCGTTGTCTGTGTCCGAGTCGAGGGCGTCAGGGGTCAGGTCGCCGTCTGTGTCTTCAAGGCAAGCTGGACGGAAGGAGATGGCATCGAGCATGTTGCCGCACGACAGACCGCACGCCGATGCAACCGACACGAAGGCGAATCGTGTAAGAAATTGATCGGCAGGAATTCTTACAACGCCCGTGTGGACTCCCCACGCATGGCGTCCGTCGATGGCCCGCTTGATGACCGTGAGGGGAGTCTCGGGAACGCCGATGCTGAAATCCATGGTGTCTGTGCCAAAACGGCCGCAGTGGGCGAACGCCCAAATGTAGGTGCTGCCGGGAACTGTCTCGATGTCCTGATAGAGCGTGGCGATGGTGAACGCGTTCATCTCAGAGAAGGTTCCGCCCTCGTAGGATCGAAGACCCTCAAAGCCAGACCCCCACAGCTCAAACGTCTTGTCAGGCGCGGTCGTCTTCCAACCTGCCATGCGGGACTCGTTCGGATAACAGACACTGTTTCGTCCGCAGCCTGGAATCTCGAAACCACCGTTTGCCAGAGCGATCGCTGGAACAGAGCCGCACTCAAACAGGTTGTCGATTCCGTCCCCGTCCATGTCGTTATCGACGACGTCGTTCAACCCGTCACCGTCGGAGTCAGCGACAAGGGGAGGTAGCCCAGCGGTCAACTCGTCTGCGTCAGATAGGCCATCGAGGTCCGTATCCACGGCCAGCACAACGAATGGAATGACAAGAATGGACAGAAAAAGAAACCGCATGGGCGATCCTCCCAGAACTCGGAAGGTATCACCCACGCGACATTCAGCCCATGTGGGCCTATCTATCCGCGAATCGGACCACCGACTACCCACGCAGAACAGGTGCGGGCAGAGGCGCACTTGAACTTGAAGAAGTGACAGTAGCCGAGCTGTCCGGCGTTGATGGTGTGCTGCGTATCGTCAGGACCAATACCCTCCTGGATGCACTTCTTCATCTCAGGACGAATATCGAACGCAGCGCAGTTCCCGCAGCGCATGGTCTGGGCTTCTTGAACCGAAATCCCCCATTCCGAAGCGAGCTTCTGCCAGTACTGCATGTTCGGGAGGTTCGGATTCGCGGGGCCATACATCGCAGTCTGGATCGCGTTCTTTCGATTGCGAAGGTTCAGAGCGATGTCACGGGTCGCGGGCGGACAAACGGGAAGAGGTCGCATGGTGTCTCCTACTTGAAGCACTGGGCCGAAAGCTCGTCACGCGAGTTCATTCGGGATCGGTTGTATGCGGCGAACGTGGACTTGAACTCAGAACTCATCGATTCCAGGTACGTTTCGACATGACCTGCTGCGACAGCTGCCTTCCCTGCATTGGAAAGCGCGGTCTTGCAGTCACTCATCGACAAGGAGCTACGGGTCGCGTCGATAAGATCCTTCATGTCGTTCAACTCGCTCTTGGCTTTTTCATCCCGTTTCCGTTTCGAAATTGCTCCGGCCACGAGCACGCTGCCTGTGACCAGGGCACCGGCAACGAACATCCGGGTCGCGATAGAAACGGGGTCACGAAGCGGATACTTCTTTCCGAGCGGATACTCGATAGCCGCGCCGATGACACCTGCGGTCAGGGCGAAAGGAAGAATGTTCATTTGTACCTCACGCAAGATCGACCGACAGACTCGGCCAGCTTGGTAATTTGTTCTTCAATTCCTTGGACCCTGCCTGACGGATGAGCACCGGCCGACCGAACGTGACAGACCTCACGGCCCATCATCTTGTTGGCCTTCATGAGCATCCAGTATGCGCCCATGCAGTCGTTGCGCTTCACAGCGGCGTCGACACCAGCAACGATGTCCTCGAGGCCCATGAAGCCTTCAGTCGCGAGGATGTCGTGCTCGTTCGGGGGAAGGGCGAGGGCCGAGAGACGACGGCTCCGACGCCGACGACGAATCTTTCGCTTTGCCATGACTACCTCCTGAATTTTCGACTTCTTTTGTTCCAGTACCAGGCAATCAAGCCTACGGCTGCCACCGCTGCGCCAATTTTCAGAAGGGTGTAGTCCTTCTCGTCAGCCTTATCGAATTCCTTTTCCAAGTCATCAAGAGCATCGGGGTTCGTGGGCAGGCCATCTTCCAAATGAGTCGCTTGCCCTTGTTCGCCGCGAACTTGCCCCAACCCAGCGAGTAGCAGCCCGTACTGTTGTGCAATAGCCGCTACTTCCTCTGGACTTTTGGCATTTTGGATTCGACCCCAAAGTTCAGTTTGATACATAGCTAGGGCTGCCACGACTCCTGCAGCCTTTGCTCTACTGTTTTTGACCGAATAAGCCTCAAAAAATCGACTTAGATCATCATTTTTATAGGCTTCGAAATTTTCCCCAACTGGCATAACTAAGACTTCTTCGTAGAATCCGGGGTTAGATGAACGCTTTTGAGCATCAAAAAGCCTTTGATTGAACGCCTTGACTGCAAACGGAGGGAACGAGTCCGAGTGCATCACGATCGTGGCGCGAACTTTAAAGATCGGATCTTCTTGATTAACGTCGTTCATGATGCGCTGATAAGCCTCATCGAATGACCCAACAATAGAACGCTCCACGGTGTTGTAATCCGTAGGAAGGGTGCTGATTAGCATGATCTTTTTTCCAAGATCAAACATCCGGTCTACGTTTGACTTCCCGTCGTTAACAACAATGACTCGTGTGAACATGAAGACCTCTGGTTTAGAGTTATTTTCGGGACTTGCGGCGACGACGGGTCATCTTTCCAAGTCCCGCAGGTTTGAGGCCGCACATGCGCTTGGCGTGGTACTTGGCATGCTGAATCGTGGCCGAAGTCATCAATTCCTTGATGTCGGAGTCAGACATCAGCGACTTGTATTCAGGCATGCGGTCGATGATTCGGCGCATGTTCAGCAACGCCTTCGTGTACTCGGACTCAAAACATGTCATCTCAAACCTCACAGGTATTGGGCTGAATGTGGGTCTTCGTCACGCGGAGACCCTTGATGCGTCGAACCTGATTTGCGAGGTCGTGAGCCTGTGACTGTGTCATCGGACCTCCGAACGATAGATCAACGGCTCGTTGGTCTCGTGCCAAGTGACAGTAATCCCCCGCAAAGTTCACATCGTTGTCCTGCATGAACTGTCCGAGAGCCTTTGTCTTTTTCTTGTTCTTGCAGCCACGGAATGCGACTCGGAGTCGGTATCCGCATTTGCTGCCGGAAGTCTGAATCGGATACGGATTCTTGAGCTTCTTGTTGAAAGGCAGAGATCCCAACGCGGTCTCTTCGACATCGCTCTCAAGCTCTGCTCGCATCAAATCCAGACGTTTCTCTGCTTCAGTCACACGACGACGGGCCTCAAGACCAAGAATGAGGCCTGAAATTGAGGCCAACCCAGCGAGGAGTCCGAAGTAGTGACCAAAAGTCTGTTGACCGTCAGAGACCATGCGCCCTCCGACGGAAATCATAGTTCAGTTGTGATTGAAACACGTACCTGCTCAGCGCCGCCGTGTCGGAATCGGGGATGGCCTCTCAGAGGGATGCGCCGCCATAGGCGGGCTCTCTATGGGTGCTGTTTCAGGAAGTGCTGAGTCGGAAATCGTTGGTGTTGGGGCAGGAACAACATCAGTTGCGTGCGCGGACAATTGGACGTTGGCCGCGGACCCGGGCTGCGGACATGCGGTCGGGGCCGGGAGTGGTTGAGCCAGAGTCAGCTTGGATTCTGGAATCACGTACAACCGGCAGAGGCCACCGTCAGAGATTTTGCCCCGAACAACCATGCAGGCATTCGGTCCGCGGAAGAGCACACAGTTCTTG
>SXGQ01218606.1_pt1 | contig 13669 bp, 15 predicted proteins | sample 3178371 | NCBI WGS metagenome assembly SXGQ01 (sample SAMN11356859, study PRJNA531348) | freshwater metagenome | isolation source: freshwater sample F1-20 | place: China: Fuxian Lake, Yuxi | collected 2017-12-25
AGCTATAGGCTCTCCAATAGGTTTGCCAGCAATAAATAAAAATTCACTTTTTTTGTTAGCTTCAATAATGAGTTTATTGCCTTTATTTAACAAGATTAAATTAGAGTTAGAAGTTTTTGAATGCTTTTTTTCTCCAACAATTAACTCACCAGTTAGCAAATAAATAAATGAGTTATGTCCTTCAGGCACATGATAGGTAAACTTTTTATCTTTTTCTAAAATGATGTGAAAATATATAGGCTCAACATTGTGATTTTTTTCTGGACCTTCAGCATTTTCAAACTTTCCAGCTATTACTTTAACTACTTTTTCACTATCCTGGTATGTGCCCAACTCATTTCCTTTAATATATAGATATTTAGGTTTGTTCATTTTTAATTTTGCAGGCATATTGATCCAAAGTTGAAAACCTAATAATTTTCCTTTTGACATAGCTGGCATTTCTGAGTGAATAATTCCTCTACCAGTCTTCATCCACTGAACGTCCCCTGGAGTCATTCTTCCTTTTGCACCAGTACTATCCTCATGCTCAAACTCTCCCTTAAGCATATAGGTAACCGTTTCGATTCCTCGATGCGGATGCGGCGGGAATCCTGCAATATAATCATCTTTATTTTCAGAACCAAACTCATCTAGCATTAAAAACGGATCTATATAATCTGCTTCATGTGTTCCAATACTTCTTTTTAATTTAACCCCGGCACCATCTGAGGTCTCTATAGCTTCTACAATTTTTTTAATTTCAATAGTTTTCATTTCTGAAATTTTATAAGCAATTATTAAATTATAGCAAGTAATTGCTGCGCTTATATAAATCAGTATATAAGAACAGCTATTATTTGCTATTATGTTTTCATCAGTAAATTATTATGAATAGTGTAAGAATATATTATCCTAAACATATTATACAAAGTTCAACAACTTTACTTTCCAAGGAACACACGCATTACCTTGTAAATGTTATGAGATTAAAAAGAGGATCTCTTGTTAATTTTTTTAATAAAGAAGGTGAGTGGGAAAGTGAAATAGTTTTTTTAGAAAAAGAAAGAGTAGAAGTTAAATTTTTAAATAAAGTTAAAGAAAATATAAAATTAATAAATATCGAGCTAGGTATTTGTTTAGTAAAAAAGAATCCAATGGAAATAATCTTCCAAAAAGCAACAGAACTTGGCGTTAGAAAGATTACCCCAATAATTTCAGAGCGAACAGAGGTTAAAGAATTAAATATTGAAAGGGCAAATAAAATAGTTATTGAAGCTACTGAGCAATCTAATCAATTAAATCCACCTGAAATTAGTGAAGTAACCAAATTGAAAAAATTTATTGAGAATATTAAAAATAAAACATTATTTTTTGCCGATATTAATTCAGACTACAAATTAGAGGCCAAAAATATTATACCAGGTAAAGTAAACTGTATTCTAATAGGCCCCGAAGGTGATTTTTCACTTTCTGAAAGAGAACTCATTTTAAAAAATGTTAACACTATTCCATTCAGTCTATCCAAAAATATTTTAAGAGCAGATACTGCCGTAATAAGTGCAATTTCCTTAATTAATTTTATTAGCACAGATCATTAATTGTCGCATTAATTGAAATTGTTAAATAATTTAAAAGATATATATAAGCCTATATGAAAATTATTTTAAAATCCCTAATTTATGTAGTTATTTCTTTATTAATTTTTGCAAATTCTTATGCAGATCAGCCTAAAGATTGGCAATTAGGATTTCAAGACTCTGCCTCAAAGGGCATGGAAACCATAGTTTGGTTTCACGACTATATGCTGCTTCCAACTATAACAGCCATTATGGTTTTCGTTTTATTTTTAATTTTATATGTTTGTATAAAATTTAGAGCTTCAAAAAACAAAATTGCCTCTACAACAAGTCACAATGCGACCGTTGAAGTTTTGTGGACTTTAATTCCTTGTTTAATATTAATTGTTTTAGCAGTTCCATCTTTTAAACTTTTGTACGAGCAAGATACCATTCCTAAAGTTGACGTTACAATCAAAGCTGTTGGTTATCAGTGGTATTGGGGATACGAGTACCCTGATGAAAAAATTGGTTTTGACTCTTATATGATTGAAGAGAAAGATCTTAAACCTAATCAACCAAGATTACTGACAGTTGATAATGAAATTTACGTTCCGGTTAATAAAGTTGTAAGAGTGATGATAACCGCTAATGATGTTTTACATGCATGGGCATTGCCATCTTTTGGAGTCAAAAGAGATGCAGTTCCTGGCAGAATAAATGAAACTTGGTTTAAAGCAGAAAAAACTGGAACCTATTACGGCCAATGTTCAGAGCTTTGTGGAATTAAACATGCCTTTATGCCAATTACAGTTAATGTTGTAACTGAAGAAGAGTATAATAAATGGTTAAAAGAGGCCAAGCAAAAATTTGCATTGGAAGACTCAACAGTAAATACTAAAGTAGTAAAAAAAATTAAATAAACATGTACAGTCAAACCGCAGATAGCCATCACCCCACTGGTTGGAAGCGATGGGCTTATTCTACAAATCATAAAGACATAGGAACGATGTATCTTGTGTTTGCAATTATTGCAGGGATTATTGGTTCAGCTTTTTCAGTTTTAATGAGAATAGAGTTAATGCATCCTGGCGACGGAATTCTTGCTGGAAATTATCATTTATACAATGTGTTAGTTACTGGTCACGGTTTAATTATGATTTTTTTCATGGTGATGCCGGCAATGATCGGTGGGTTTGGTAACTGGTTTGTTCCAATTATGCTTGGTGCACCTGATATGGCTTTTCCAAGAATGAATAATATCTCTTTCTGGTTATTGCCTGTTGCTTTTATTCTCTTATTAGCTTCAATTTTTGTTCCTGGACCTCCGGGCCAAACAGGCGTAGGTGGCGGTTGGACTATTTATCCTCCTTTATCATCCAAAACCGGCCAACCAGGTCCTGCAATGGATTTAGCTATTTTAAGCTTACACATAGCCGGAGCTTCTTCAATTTTAGGTGCGATTAATTTTATTACAACAATTTTAAATATGAGAGCGCCAGGTATGACGTTACATAAAATGCCTTTGTTTGCTTGGTCAATTTTAGTTACTGCTTTTTTACTTTTATTATCTCTACCAGTTTTAGCTGGTGCGATCACTATGTTGCTTACAGATAGAAACTTTGGAACATCTTTCTTTGAAGCGCAAACTGGAGGTGATCCAGTATTGTTTCAACATCTATTTTGGTTTTTTGGGCACCCAGAAGTTTATATTTTAATTCTCCCAGGTTTTGGAATGATCAGTCATATCGTTTCTACTTTTTCAAAAAAACCGATTTTTGGTTATTTAGGCATGGCTTATGCTATGGTTGCAATTGGAGTTGTTGGTTTCGTTGTTTGGGCGCACCACATGTATACTGTTGGATTAGACACAGACACAAAAGCTTATTTTTTAGCTGCTACGATGATTATCGCCGTTCCAACCGGAATAAAAGTATTTTCTTGGATAGCTACAATGTGGGGCGGATCAATCTCTTTTAAAACTCCTATGTTATGGGCTATAGGTTTTATCTTCTTATTTACTCTTGGCGGATTAACCGGTGTAGTTCTTGCCAACGCAGGTGTTGATACGGCATTGCACGACACTTATTATGTTGTTGCTCACTTTCATTACGTGCTTTCTTTAGGTGCAGTTTTTGCAATTTTCGCTGGATTTTATTACTGGTTTAGCAAAATGAGCGGATATGAGTATTCTGAATTTTTAGGTAAATTACATTTCTGGTTAACTTTTATAGGTGTTAATTTAATTTTCTTCCCACAACACTTTTTAGGTTTAGCTGGTATGCCAAGAAGATATGCAGATTATCCTGATGCATTTGCTGGTTGGAACTATGTATCATCAGTTGGTTCATATATTTCATTAATCGGTTTAGCTGTTTTTTTAATCAACTTGCTTTATGCTTTTATAAAGAAAGAAAAAGCCAAACAAAATCCATGGGGCGAAGGGGCTACAACTTTAGAATGGACAGTTACATCACCACCTCCATTCCATACTTTTGAAGAGCTACCCAAAGTAAAATAAATTGATCCAATCTTCAATCAGAATAAATAATTTAAAAGTTAGCAATAGCTTTAGCTTGAATTCATTTTTTAATTTAATGAAACCAAGAGTGATGTCTCTTGTTTTATTCACAAGTATGGTTGGCTTGTTAATCACACCTGAAAAGGTTTCATTCACTGTTTCAATAATTTCATTATTTGCAGTAGCTTTTGGTGCAGGCGCAGCTGGTGCTTTAAATATGTGGTACGAGTCAGATCTTGATGCTTTAATGACAAGGACTTGTTTGAGACCCATACCAACGGGTCGTGTGCAAAAAAATCAAGCTTTATGGTTTGGTATTATTCTATCTTTCGTTTCAATTACCACACTTTATTTCATAGCAAATGTAGTTTCATCCATATTGCTTGCTACAACTATTGGCTTTTATTTTTTTATTTATACAATCTGGCTTAAGAGAAGAACTTCTCAGAATATTGTGATAGGGGGAGCAGCAGGAGCTTTACCACCCGTTATTGGTTGGGCCATAGGCGCTAATAGTATTTCTATGGAGCCAATTATATTATTTTTAATTATATTTATTTGGACCCCATCTCATTTTTGGGCTTTAAGTTTATATAAATCAAATGATTATAAAAAAGCAAAAATCCCCATGCTTCCTATTACCGCTGGTATTCAGACTACTAAATTAAATATTTTAATCTACTCATTGTTAATGGCTCCAGTTGTTGCCCTGCCATATTTTTTTAATTTTGCTGGCCTTTTTTATTTAGTTCCATCTTTATCAATGACATTTTATTATATTTATTTGTGTGCTTATCTTTTTAAAGAAAAAAATAATAAATCTTCAAATATTATAGCTAGAAAAATATTTGTTTATTCTATTTTTTATTTATTTTTTATTTTTGTTTTAATATTAGCTGATAGCTTCATTTAGTATAATGAGCAAAAAAAAGAAAAATATTATTACAGCATTAGTTTTAATTTTCTTTATGATTTTTTTATTTTTATTAACTTTTTACAATATTAGAATTTATAATAGAGAAATATAATGACTTTAAATAAAAAAAAATTAACTCCAATTGCTTTAGTCTCTATTTTTGTATTAATGTTAGGATTATCTTTTGCGTCTGTACCTTTGTATGAATTATTTTGTAGAGTAACTGGTTTTGGCGGCACAATTCAAGATGCGAAAAATAAAGAAGTACCTAAAATTGTTATTAATCAAATTTACAAACTTCGTTTTGATACCAACGTTGGTAATCAACTCGAATGGGATTTTTTTCCAGAAAAAAATATATTAGAATTAAAGCCCGGAGAAATACACAACGTTAAGTTTTATGTACAAAACTTAAGCCAATCAGAGACTTCTGGCGTAGCTTCATATAATGCTTCGCCTTCGTCTTTTGGCATATATTTAAATAAAGTTGGTTGTTTTTGTTTTGAAAAGCAGGCACTTAAGCCTCTAGAAAAAAAAGAGTTTGTTTTAAGCTTTTTCTTGGATCCAAAAGTAGTTGATGATAATAAGACTAAAAATATTTCAGATGTTACATTGTCGTATACTTTTTTTTCAGCTGAATATTATAAAAAATAAAGATTGAATATGTCTTCAAGTGAAAAAAAACATGACTTCCATCTAGTTGATCCAAGTCCTTGGCCAATTTTTACATCTTTTGCATGTTTAATTTTAGCATTTGGAGCGGTTTATTATTTTCATACTAAAGCTTTATGGCTTTTATTAATTGGAACTGCATTATTACTTTACGGTGCATTTATGTGGTTTAGAGAAGTTGTGATTGAAGCTGAGCATCAAGGTCACCATACTATGGTTGTTCAAATAGGTCATCGATATGGAATGACACTGTTTATTGCATCTGAAGTTATGTTTTTCGTTGCGTGGTTTTGGGCTTTTTTTAATGCCAGTCTTTTTCCAACAGTTCAAATTGGAAGTGCTTGGCCACCAATTGAAATAAAAACTTTTGATCCTTGGGACATTCCTCTAATCAACACTTTAATATTACTATTATCAGGTACTACCGTAACTTGGGCACATCATGCGCTTTTAGAAAATGACAGAAAAGATTTATTGCACGGATTAATCTTGAGTGTTTTTTTAGGTTTTATATTTACCTGTTTTCAGGCCTACGAGTATCATCATGCAACTTTTACTCTTGCTGGAAATATATATGGATCAACATTTTTTATGGCCACAGGCTTTCATGGTTTCCATGTCATAATAGGAACTATTTTTTTAGCAGTATGTCTTTTTAGAGTAACAAAAGGACATTTTAAAGTCGATCATCACTTTGGATTTGAAGCAGCAGCATGGTATTGGCATTTTGTTGATGTAGTCTGGCTATTTCTTTTTGCAGCTATTTATATCTGGGGAAGTTAAAAATTAATTGAAACATAAATTATTATTTAATTTTTTTGTTTTTTTTATCATTACATTATTTTGTGCACTTGGAACTTGGCAGCTCGTAAGACTACAATGGAAAAATAATTTAATTAATGAAATTGGCGAAGGACTCAAGTCTCCTGCAATAAATTATTCTAACAAGATCCAAAAAAATTATCAAAGAGTTATTGCTGAAGGTGAGTACGATTTTGAAAAACAAATCTATCTATATAGTCTTAATGAAAAAGGTGAGCTTGGTTTTGATGTAATTACTCCATTCAAAACCCTAGAATTAGAAAACATATTAATTAATAGAGGGTGGATTAAAGCTAATCAAAAAAATGAAATTATTATCAATAAAGTTGAGGGAAAGAAAATTCAAGGTCTAATGTTTAAAAATGTTAAAAAAAATATATTTAAACCAGATAATGAAATTGAAAAAAATATTTGGTTTTCTATTAATTTAGAAGATGTAAATAAGTTTACTGGCAAAAAATTTAATGAATACATTTTTTATTTGGAAGATGAAAAAATAAGCACACCAAAACCTAAAAAAATTACAATAGACTTGCCAAATAATCACCTTAAATATGCTATTACATGGTATTCAATATCCATATCAATATTTTTATATTTTTTATATTTTAGAAAGAAAAATGAAATACTGTAGTACTAGAAACAAAAAATTAGATTTTAATTTTGAACAAGTATTTCAAAGAAGTCTAGCACCTGATGGAGGCCTATTTATACCCAAGAAAATTAAAAAGTTTAGTTCAGCTGATTTAAAAAAACTTAAAAAATTAAATTATGTTGATTTAGCTGTTTCAATTATTTTAAGTTTTTGTGAACCTACATTTAACAAGCAACAGCTTAAGACTTTAATAAGTAAATCCTATAAAAAATTTAAGAAAAAAAATGTGGTCAATTTAGTAAACATCAATAAGGATGTTTTATTAGAGCTTTATCATGGTCCTACTTTAGCTTTTAAGGATATTGCCATGCAGTGTATAGGCAATATTTATGAAGAGTTTAATAAAAAGAAAAACCAAATTGTGAATATTGCAGTAGCTACTTCAGGTGACACCGGAGCTGCTGCCATTTCAGCTTTAAGAAATAGAAAAAATATTAATTTATTCATACTTCATCCGCATAATAAAATTTCTAAAATTCAAAGAAAAATTATGACAACAATGGGTGGGAACAATATCCATAATATAGCCATCAAAGGATCTTTCGATGACTGTCAGAAAATAGTAAAACAAATGTTTGCAGATAATTTATTTAGAGAAGTAGTTAATATGTCAGGAGTAAATTCAATTAATTGGGCAAGAATAATATTTCAGATAGTTTATTATTTTTATTCTTATTTTAGATTAAATAATAAGAAAGTTAACTTTTCTGTGCCAACAGGAAACTTTGGAGATATTTATGCAGGTTATATGGCAAAAAAAATGGGATTACCTATAGAAAGATTGATAGCGGCAACGAATGAAAATGATATTTTGCAGAGAGTTATAAATCAAGGAATTTACAAACCATCTAAAGTTAAAAAATCTATTTCTCCTAGCATGGACATACAGGTTGCGAGTAATTTTGAAAGATTATTATTTTATGTTTTGAATTCTAAAGATTTTCAGGTTAAAAAATTAATGAATAATTTAGAAACAAAAGGTTATTTTAAATTAACTAAAATTCAAAAAAAAATAATTCAAAAAGATTTTTCTGCATATAAAGTAACAGATAGAGAAACAAAAAAAATAATAAAAACAATTTACGTAGAGAACAATTTCTTAGTTGATCCTCATACAGCAACAGGTTTTTATGCAGCTAGTAAAGTAAAAAGTAGATTTCCTTGCATTGTTCTAGGAACTGCACATCCTTATAAGTTTTTAGAAACTATGACTAAAGTCACAGGCAAGAAAATTAAAAAACCATCACAGATCTCAAAATTGATATCTGGTAAAGAAAAATATGATATATTAAATAACAATACCAATATTGTTAAAAAATATATTTTAGAAAAGTATTATGAGAATTAAAGAAGGAGATAAATTACCATCAGCAGATTTTTTTTATCTAGATAAGGATAATGCTGTTCAGAAAATTGACACTAACAGTCTTTTTAAAAATCAAAAAGCAATTATGTTTGGAGTTCCAGGAGCTTTTACAAAAGTCTGTTCAACAAAACATCTGCCTGGTTATGTAAAAAATTATGATGAAGCAAAAAGAAAAGGTGTGTCTAAAATTGTTTGTCTTTCCGTAAATGATCCAAATGTAATGAAAGCTTGGGGGGAGGCACATAATGTTAGCGATAAAATTCTTATGTTAGGAGATCCTTATTGCACTTTTACAAAATCAATTGGTGCAGATATAGATAGAACATCAAGAGGACTAGGCATGAGGTCGTCTAGATACACCATGCTTATAGAGAATGGGGTAATAACTAAAATTAAAGAAGAATCTGATACAGGTACCTGCGAAATATCTGCCGCTGAAAATTTTTTAAAAGAAATTTAATTATTAATAGCTTCAGTAGCCAGCCTGTCAGCAAGCTCATTAAATTTATTACCTGAGTGAGCTTTAACCCATTTCCAGATAATATTTTTTTTTTCAGTTAATTTACGTAACATTATCCACAAATCTTTATTTTTAACTGGTTTTTTATTTGCACTTTTCCAGCCATTTTTCTCCCAATTTTTTATCCAAGTTGTAATTCCATTTTTAAGATAAGTTGAGTCTGTATAAATAACTATTTCAGAACTTTTCTTGATTTTTTTAAGAGCCATAATTGGAGCCATAAGTTCCATTCTGTTATTGGTGGTAGATTTTTCTTTACCAGATAAATTAATTTGATTTTCTTTTTCGTCTAAAATTATAGTACCCCACCCGCCAGGGCCAGGGTTACCAGAGCATGCTCCATCCGTATAAATAATATATTTCATTAAAAAAAATAATCTTCGTAATTTTTAGAATTTTTATGAAATTCAAGCCTTACTAAATATTCTATGGGGTCTTTGACTTTTACAATTGCTCCTTTGACTGTATTAAGAGAATCAAAAACTCTAGTTAATAAAAATCGTAAAGCAGATCCTTGAGATAATACTTTAATATATTTTTTTTCATTATCACTTAATTTTCTAAATTGATTGTAGCCATTCATAAAATTAATAGCTTTAGTTACATTGAAACTTAAATTATTTTTTAGACCATCGAAGCAAAGAGCATTAAAACAAATAGCTATTTCTAGCGCATAAAAATCATTACAAGAAAAATAAAAATCAATTATTCCACTAAATTTATTATCTTTAAAAAAAATATTATCGCTGAACAGGTCAGCGTGTATTATTCCTTTAGGCAGATCATCAGGCCAATTTTTTTCAACATCTTTTAGATTTGATTCTATAAGTAGAGGAAGATCTTTATGAATCTGGACACATTTAACTCTAATTTGATCAAATATTTTTCTCCAGGAATTTACAGATAAATTGTTTTTTCTATGTATTTTAAAATTTTTAGTTAATTCATGCATTTTTGCAACTTCTTGACCAATTGATTTACAATCCTCTGGACTTAGAGTGTTTTTAGCTTTTCCTTCAAGAAAACTTACAATCATTAAATTCTTATTTTTATAATTAACTATTGTTTTTTTATTATTAGTTTCAATAGGCACAGGGCATTTAAAATTAGCTTTATTTAAATTACTCATTAGAGTAGAAAAAAAAGGTAAATCTTTTTCCTTAACTCTTTTTTCATAAATTGTCAGAATATATTTTTTATCATCTACAAGAAGAAAGTAATTAGTATTTTCAATTCCTTCTTCTATCCCCCGGAATTCCTTTAAATCTCCAATAGAATAGTTGGATAGGATTTCTTCAATATTTTTTTTGCTAAATTTTGTATATACAGCCATTTTAATTTAGTTCTTTTGGAATTTTAAAAACTACTTTTTCTTCTGCAATTATAACTTCTTCAATAGACACATTACAGTTTTCTTTGATTTCACTTATTAGATTTTGAACTAGCTGTTCTGGAGCCGATGCTCCAGAAGAAATTCCAATTTTTTTGCATTTTTTAATTTGCTCTATAGGTAGTTTTTTTTCAGAGTGTATTAATTCTGAATTTTTACATCCAGCTTTTTTAGCAACTTCTACTAATCTAGCTGAATTAGATGAATTTCTACTTCCAATAATAAAAAACATTTCACAATCAGCTGCTATTTTTTTAACAGCATTTTGTCTATTTGTGGTTGCATAGCATATATCTTCTTTTATAGGCCCTTTAATCTCTGGAAATTTACTTTTTAATGAGTCAATCATTTCTGCCGTGTCATCTACCGATAAAGTTGTTTGAGTAATATAAGCTAATGGTTTTTTAAAATTTTTAGTATCAAGTGATTTTATGTCATTAATTGTTTCTATAAGTTTTATACTTCCATTAGGTAATTGACCCATAGTTCCTATAACTTCAGGATGATTTTTATGACCTATTAAAATAATATCAAAACCATTTTTAAATAACTGCTCTGATTCCCTATGAACTTTTGAGACCAAGGGACAAGTAGCATCAATATAAGAGATATTTTTTAGTTTAGCTTCTTCAGGAACTTTTTTTGGAACACCATGTGCAGAAAAAATAACTGGTCTTGTTAGATCTTCAATATCACTAATTTCATTAACAAATATTGCTCCCTTTTTTTTAAGATCCTCAACTACTTGTTTATTGTGTACTATCTCGTGTCTAACATAGACTGGCTTACCATATTTATCTAAAGCTTTATTGACTATTTCAATAGCTCTATCGACCCCTGCACAAAAACCTCTTGGAGAAGCCAGTAATATTTTAAGATCGTTTTTCATTTTTTTCCAATAGATACTCAAGCAATATATGAGGAAAGGTTAAAGACGCCAAACCAATAAATACAACTTTTAAAATAGCATAATCAAGCGAAGAATATTTATTGAGTAAAGATATAGCAATTAAAAAGGCAAGAGCAGTAACGATAGTTAAGGGAAGAGCTTTTTTTAAAAAGCTTACTAAACCTTTTTTAAAATTTTTACTATTTATACTTTCGATTAAAGATAGTGAGTGTCTTATAGAATGTAAAAAGCAAAAGTATATTGTAAAAGCAAGTAAAGGTTCAAAGTTTATATTAAGAAATATTACCGTTAAAGAATCTAATAAAGATAAAAAAATATAATTATTTATAAAAAAATTGCTAACCAAGCACAAACCTATTAAGATCATGATTAAGTTATCATTATATTGATTAAATTTAACATCTAAAATTTCAAAAATTTTAATAGTTTCATCAGTGTGAAAATATAATGGTGACAAAATAATCAATGAGCCTTTTAAAAATAAAAATAAATTTGATAATTTAAATTTTCTTATTTTTCCAAAGACAGAGTCTTCCTTACCAAAATGATAGGCTGCAATAATTAGAAATACAGATAGTGTAAATAAAGGAAATATTAACCAGGAACATATAACTATTAAGGAAATTAAAATATAAATAAAATAAAATGATAATTTATTTTGAATATTAAATATTTTTAATAATTTAATACCTTTTAGATGATCTAAAGAACCATGTGATACGCCAATCGTAGCAATTAGAAAAAAACATATTAGCGCAATACTATTTATTTGAAAATCTATTTTTAAAATTAAAAAAAAAAGACTTAATACAAATAATAAAATTGTATGGTATTTATTTATTAAATTATAATCAGTCATTTTTAAAAATAGCTTTTATAAAAATCCATTTAGGTATTTTAAAAATTATTAATATATCTTCTAAAATATTACTTTTATTGGACAAAAATTTTATAATAGTATTTGCTTTGCTCTTAAACATTTTTAAAAATATATCTGGCATTTTTTCTGGGTAATTTTTTATTACTTTTAAAAAAATATTATCGAGAATTTTATATTTTTTTTTAATAGTATAAACTTTTGCATTTATAATATTATCAATATTTTCTCTAATATATTTACTATGCTCTTGGATATTTAAAAAAGTATACCCAGTACTTAACCGCGTCATATAACCAGCTGAACCGATATTTATTTTGTTATTTTCTTTAGTAAGATTTGAATAAAAAAGAGGAATTGCTCCTTTTTCTTTAAAATTAATTTTATATTGCTTAATGCCCAATGTATCTTTTATGTAATTTTCAATTTGAGAATCGTAGTCTTTTAATGATTCATTATCCAACCTCGACAACCATGTTGTTTCGATAAGAGCCTTATTTTTAGAAAATGGTAATATATAAAAAAAATGAACATTATTTCTTTGGTCACAATTAAAATCCATTAAATTAATTATTTCATCATCAAAAATATTTTTTTCAACTTCAATTTCTGTACCCTGGAAGTGTTGCCAGAGCTTTGATTTTTCTAATCTAGATGGTGGAACACTATTAAAAATGAAAGAATTATTTGTGTTTACTTCATTTATATTTTTAAAAAATTGAATATTTTTATTTTTTGATAAAGCAGTATTGATTTTTTTATAAAAAAGGCCGCTATCAATACTTTGATAGGGAAAATTTTCAGTTTTAAGTTTATGTGATCCAGATGGGGAATTTATAGAAAAGTTATTCCAGTTTTTTATGACACAATCATCAAAGTTATGTTTAATAACTTTCCAAAAAGACCAAGTTTTATCTTTATTATATTCTGCTCTAGGCTCAATAATAGCTAAAGTTTTATTATCTAGTTTGTTATAAATTTCCAACTCATAAGCTAAAGATAAACCCGCACATCCACCGCCAATAATTATATAATCAAAATTTTTCATCTAAATTAATTTCTTTATAAAGCATTATATGTTCATTATGTTTTTCATATTTATTTGAATTTATAAAAAAAAGCCTGAGAAAATCGAAAAAGGATAAAAATGTTTCCATTATCTTATAAAAAATTGAAATATATATTTTTCCTGCATTATTGTAGGTCTCTATATTTTTTTGACTCAAAATTTCAGTTCCTATTTTTTTATATAATCTTCTTGCTACTAAAATTGCAAACCTTGAAAAGAATGGAATATTTTTTATAGCAGGAAAAGAACTTTGATAAAAAATATCTGCCAGAATAATTGTTTCTTTAATTGAGCTAAAATCTTGCTTTGTATAAGATCTATTTTTTTTTTTTGTCTTCAACCACATCTCTTGCGATATTGGTAAGCTGCATAGCAACTCCTAAGTCAACCGCACATTCAAGGGATTGCCGATC
>SXGQ01641087.1_pt1 | contig 13668 bp, 12 predicted proteins | sample 3178371 | NCBI WGS metagenome assembly SXGQ01 (sample SAMN11356859, study PRJNA531348) | freshwater metagenome | isolation source: freshwater sample F1-20 | place: China: Fuxian Lake, Yuxi | collected 2017-12-25
GGCATGTGCACCGTCCACGCCAACTCGGCGCGTGATGCGCTGTCGCGCCTCGAGACGATGGTGCTGATGGCCGGCACCGAACTGCCGTCACGCGCGGTGCGCGAGCAGATCGTCTCGGCCGTGCACCTGCTGGTCCACGTGCAGCGCTTCGATGATGGGGTGCGGCGTGTCGAATCGGTGAGCGAAGTGACGGGGATGGAAGGCGCGGCCCCGCTGATGCAGGACCTGTATGTCTTCCGGCGACAGGGACGGCAGGGGCGCCGCATTGCCGGTGTCTTCACGGCGACGGGTGTCGTGCCGCGCATCGCCGAAGAGCTTCGCGAGCAGGGCGTGGCGGTCGCGCCGGCGCTCTTCCAGCGTTCGGATGGCGGGGCATGAGGTTCCTGTTGCTGCTGGCGCTGCTGTCGTCACTGGTGGGCCTGGGCTACCTGTGGTGGTCGGCGGCCGCGCGGAGGCTGGCCGCGGGTCGGCTGGCGGTGCTGCTCGAGCCCCCTGGTGGCGCGGCGGCGCGGCAGCGGGTCGCTGTGCGGGCCGTGCAGACCTTTCCCGCGCGCTATCGCTGGCTGCCGCCGGCCACAGGGGCGGCCCTGGCGAGTGTGCTGTGGGCCTGGGTCGGCCTGCCCCTGCCCATTGCGGCGGCCTCGGGTCTGCTGATTGGCGTGCTGACCGGGCTGCTCGAAGAGCAGCAGGCGACCGAGCAGGAGGCCCTGATCGAGGCGCAACTCGGCGTGGCCATCGGGTTGCTCGTCGGGGCGCTCCGCGCCGGCTCGAGCCTGCTGGCCGCCTTCGAATCGGCCATCGAGGAGACGGGAGCGCCACTGCGTCCCTATTTCCTCGAAGTGGCCGGCCGCATCCGCCTGGGGGATGACCCTCGCGTGGCGGTCAGCGACCTGCAGACCCGTGTGCCCATCGAATCGTTCCGGCTGTTCGGCACGGCCCTCGCCATTCACTGGGATGTCGGCGGCAGCCTGGCCACCACACTGACGACCGTCGGGCAGACCATCCGTGACCGCGTCGAGCTCGGTCGTCGCGTGCGGGCACAGGGGGTCGAGGCCAGTGCCTCGGTTGCCGTGGTGCTGCTGATTTCCTATGGACTGGCGTTTCTGATGTGGCGCACCAATCCCGCCCGCATGGAGGCATTTGCCACGATGCCGATCGGCGTGTTGCTCATCACCGGCGCGGTGATGCTGCAGGCGGTGGGCCTCATCTGGATGTCGCGCCTCAGCCGGAGCGAGTTCTGAGGCCATGCGTGCGCTGCTGCTGACACTCCTGGGCGTGCTGCTGGTCACGGTCATTCAGCGTGCCCGTGAGGCCGCGCAGCGGCAGGCGGCGGCCCGCCGGCTCGAGCAACTGCTCGGTTCCGGGGTGGCGGCCCCTGACGAACCCACGGGACTCGAGCGGGCCCTGGCCGACTGGCTGGCCCAGGGCGGTTACCGCGACCCGAGGGCTCCGCAGCTGTTCCTCATGGCCACGGTCGGCAGCACCGTCCTTGGACTGCTGGTGGGACAGCTGTATGGCCTCACGGTGCGTGCCGCGCTCGTCAACGGTATCGCGGCGTTTCCGGGTTCGGCGGGCGACGTGCTGGCCGAGCTGCTCGCCAGCGGCGCGGGCATCCTGCTGGTCGTGGGCGCCGTGCTGCCCTTCACCCTCGTGCGGACGGCGCGTCGGCTGCGTGTGCGGGCCATCGAGCGCGACCTGCCCCTGGCCCTCGAGATGCTGGCCATGATGGCCGAGGCGGGCCTGAGCTTCGATGCGGCCGTGGCGCAGCTGGTCAAGGCACGGGGCAGCGAACGTCCCCTGTCCACGGAACTGCTCAAGTTCCAGCGCGACATGCTGGCCGGCATGCCGCGCGCACAGGCGCTGCGGCAGCTGTCGCGCCGCATCAAGCTGCCGGCCATGACCAGCTTTACGTCGGCCCTCATTCAGGCCGAGGCGCTCGGTGCCAGCGTCGCCGAGACCCTCCAGCTCCAGGCGCTCGACATGCGCCAGCGCCGGAAGGAAGACGCCCTGCTCCGCGCGCAGGCCCTGCCGGTCAAGCTCGTGTTTCCCCTCGTTATCTGTTTCCTTCCAGGAATCTTTCTCTCAACGCTCGCGCCGGTCATGCTGCAGATGGTGCAGGTGGCCGGGGGCGTCCTTCGGTCAGGCCAATGAGACGAATCCCGATTGCCGCATCTCCGCTCCTTCTTGCGCTGCTGACGGGCGCCTGTGCCAAGCAGGCGCCGATGGTCTCGGCCGAATGCGTTACGCCCGACGCACAGCTGGCCCGCCTCCTGGCAAGCTACCGCGCACTGCCGGCCTCGGGCTGTGACGAGTCGTGCGAACAGGTGCGGCAGGGCATTGAGCTGCTCGGGCTGGCGTGTCCGGCGCATGTGCCGACCATGGAAGCCAACGCGGTGGTGGCGTTCGAGGCCGGACGGCCCATGGTGGCCCAGCAGCTGCTCGACATCGTGCTGGCGCAGCCAGGCAGCCACGCCAGTGCGGCCGTGCTGCGGGCCCGCATCGCCATCGACGAAGGCAACCTGCCCTTCGCGGCGCAGCTGGTCACCGACCAGATCCGGCTCTCACCCGCTCATGCCGACCTGCACGAGGTCGCCGGTTCCGTGGCGTATTTCCAGCGACGGTTCGAGGCCTCCGAAGCGTCGCTCCGCACGGCCGAGCGGCTGGGCGCTCCGGGTTGGCGTGTGGCGTATCACCTGGGCCTGATTCGCGAGGCCCAGGAGCGGAAGGACGAGGCCATGGCCTTCTACAGCCGGGCCCTCGAGGGCAACCCCGACTGGGCCCCGGCGCGCGACCGGCTGGCGGCCCTCAAGGCCTCTCGCTAAGCACCGCAGCCGGACGGGCCCGGTGCACTGCACCGCGTGCGTCCTGAACGGCCGGGACATCGAGACCGGAGGGCAGCGGCACTTCGGTGTGCCCTCGCGTGTCACGGCAGACCGGGCGTGGTGTCGGGTGGGCAGAGCCACCGGAACACCTGGCTGATGTTGCCGCGCGGGAACCCCAGCCCCCCGCGGGGGTTCCTGAAGCCATGCGACATCGTGCGGTCGTCGGCGGGTGGCGCTGGTGTGGACGAGCCGTCCGGGTGTGAGGCTCGGGCAGCCCCGCCCAAGTGAGACAGCGGCCCCCGGCAGCGGTGAGGCTGCCGGGCATGCCGAGGCGCGGAGCTACGGTGCGACCGTGACGTTCTTGGTTGTCGATGAACTGACGCCCGCCGCATTGGCCACCGTCAGGCGCACGACCCAGGTGCCGGCCCGCGTGAAGGTGCGCGATGCCCTGATGCCGGTGGCGGTCGGTGACCCATCCCCGAAATCCCACGTGTAGGTGGCGATGCTGCCCGTGGAGGGCGTGGCATCAAAGATGACCGTGTTCGTGCTGCGGGTGATGCTGGGGTCGGTGGGGGAATAGGTGAAGTCGGCGGCCACCACGGTCGATGTCGTCACCGTGACGCTGCGTGTGGTCGACGCCTGCTGCCCGGTCGGCGAGATCAGGGTGAGCGTGACGGTGTAGGTGCCGGCCACGGTGTAGGTGTGCGTCGGCATCATGCCTGTGCCGGTATTGCCGTCGCCGAACGTCCAGTAGAACGTCGACGTCAGCGGGACGGAGGCCGAGGCATTGAAGTACACCGGCTGGCTGATGCCGGGATTGGTGGGGGAGAGCGTGAAGCTGGCCACCACCTGGTTCGAGGTGGCGGTGACGTTCACGGTGCGGCTGGTTGTGGCCTGCTGCCCGAACTGGTTGCTGACCACGAGCGTGACCGTGAAGTTCCCGGTCTGCCCGAAGCGCTTGGTCACCTGGCGCCCGGTGCCGCTGGTGCCATCGCCAAACGTCCAGAGGTAGGTGCCATCGGCGGGCCGAGACGCAGAGGCGTCGAACAGAATGTCCTGCTGTGGGCCCGGATTGGTTGGAGAGAACGTGAAACTCGCCGCGACTGTGGGCGAGGTCGCCACCACCGTGACCGTACGGGAGGTGGCCGCGGTCTGTCCCTGCGGATTGGTGACCCTGAGGGTCACGGTGTACGTGCCGGGGGCGTCGTAATCGTGGGTGGGAGTGACGCCGGTCGCGGTGGCCCCGTCGCCGAAGTTCCAGGCGAACGTGCCGCCGCTGACCGTCGAGGTCGAGGCGTTGAAGTAGATGGTCTGGTTGACGGCCGGCGCGGCCGGCGAGAACGTGAAGTTCGCCGCCTGCCCGCCGCCCGTGATCGTCGTCGTGACGGTGATGTTCGCCGTTGAGGTTGCCGTGCGGCCATCCTGCGTCGTCATCGTGAGCGTGACGAGATAGCTGCCCGCCTGGGCGTAGCTGTTGCTGACGGTGGCACCGGTGCCGCTGCGCCCGTCGCCGAACGTCCACGCGTACGTGCTGCCGGCCGCCGGGGTCGAGCCGCTGGCGTTGAACTGGACGGCCACGCCCACACCCGGATTGGTCGGCGAGGAGGTGAAGCGGGCCACGGCCGGTGCGACGGCCGGGAAGTCAGCGGCGGTGAACGATACATAGCTGGGGGTGCCCTGGCTGACGGTCACCTCCTTGGCGGTCGAGACGCTGCCGGTGCGGACATCGCGAGCCGTCAGGGCCGTGAGGCTTTGCGGCGTGGGGGCCACGCCGTTCTCGAAGGTGTTGGGCTGAGTCTCGGTGAGGCGCAGCGTGAACGACGCCTGCTGGTTCGAGGCCACCTGCCCGATTTCGGAGCCGTTGGCGGCAATGGCCAGACTGTTGCCGACGCGGTTCTGGATCACCACGACAAACTCAGATTCGTACTGGCCGGTGCAGCCGAGGCTGGTCGCCAGCAGCATCACGCTCATCGCAAGTGCAAGTCGGGTGCGGGTCATGGACTCCCCCAGAATCGGCAATGGGTCTGACGGTCGCGCGTGGTGCACGTCACCGGGGTGGCGCGGCACTCGCCGCTCCACCGGTCGTGGCTGCGGCAGGCAGGGCACGACGCGACTCGGGATACGCCCACAGATTGGCCCCGGGCAGCGGAGGCCGGACGACCACCGGGTTGACGAGGATCAGCAGTTCCGTCTGCTGTTCGTTGCGATTGGTGCCCTGCGCCAGCGAACCGAGCAGGGGAATGTTCCGCACCCACGGAATGCCGGACGCATTGCGCGAGGTGTTACCCGACACGAGGCCACCCACCAGCAGCGCCTGCCCGTCGTTCAGCCGGGAACTGGTGCGAAGGGCCCGGGTCTGGAAGGCCGTGGTGGCGACCGCGGCCCCGGTGGTTTGACGAATCGTGTCGGTGAGGACGGCGTCGGGCGTGACGATGACGGGCTGCAGATCGAGGGTGATGCTATTGTCGTCGCCGACGAGCGGGCGCACCTGCAACTGGACGCCGAAGGGCACGAATTCGACCGAACTGAAGACACCCGGCGTGGCCGCCGCGCCACCGGCCCCACCGCCACCGGCGCCCCCGCCTGCACCTCCCGCTGCACCACCGCCGCCGAACGCCGGGGCAAAGGCTGTGGGCACCGGCACCTCGCCGCCGACCTGCACGGAGGCGGATTCTCCGGAGAGGACGGTGATGGACGGCGATGACAGGCTGCGGGCAATGCCTTCCCGCTCGAGCAGCGACAGGGCCGCATCAATCGCAAAGCGATTGCCCGAATACTGCATCTGATTGGTGAACGTGCCGTTCAGGAACGAGAGCACGTTCTGCACCGCGGCACCGAAGCTTCCGACACGGGCCGCCTGATCGCCCTGAACGGTGACGGCACTCTGCGCCGGGTTGAGTGATGGCTGCCGGAAGCTCGACAGCAGCACGGCCGTGCTGGGGCTGAACGACCGCAGGCGCGAGCGGTTGATTTCCTGCAGCCGGATGTCGACGCGCACCTGCGGCAGGTCCTGCACTTCGATGAACGACAGGATGCGGCCGCGTGCGACTTCGACGGCCTTGGCGCGTCCCACGTTGGTGCGGACCTGGTTGCTGAGCCGCATCGACCGCCCGCCGCCGAACATCGAGGCCGTGGCCCCGCCGCCCCCCATCTGGTTCTGTCCGCCCTGCTGCTGGCCCATGTTCTGGCCCTGTCCGGCAAGCGCGCCGGCTTCATCAGCGACGACACGGATGTCCTCGTCGGTCAGCGTCTGTCCGGCAAACAGCTGTGCCGCGATGGTGAGAATCCGGGTGAGGGCGACCTGCGTGGGCACCTGCCCCTCGAGCACGAGGGTGTCGCGCGCATCGTCACGCACGTCGCCGCGCTGGATGCGGCGCACGCGCACGTGCTCGCCGCCGATGCCGGCAATGGCGGTCTGCAGCTTCACCTCGGGGGAGGCCGGCAGCTGGTCGAGCTGAATCAGATTGATGATGACTGACGACCCGGGCACGGGGCCGGTCACCTGCGCGGTGGCGGGCGGCTGGGGCGCGCCAGGGCCGGCCATACCGGCCGCCTGGCCATCGCCCTGCGGCGCGGCTCCGGGCGTGCCCACGTACACCGGCGTCGTGTTCGTCCGCGAGGAGCCGGCACCCAGATACTCGCGCGCGACCGCCTCGGCGGCCTGCGAGGTGGCGGCATCGGGGACGCGGCCCGTCAGGACCAGGGCGTCGCGGTCGAGGGCCCCCTCGACCACGATGGACGGATGCAGCATCCTGAGCGCCCGCTCGAGCACCGACAGGTCGCGCACGACCGACACGAGGCTCTCGTCAATGGTCCCATCATCGAACCAGAGGATGAGCGACGTGCGCCCCGTCTCGCGACCGAGCACCAGTACTTCCCGGCTGCTGACCAGCTCGGCGGACAGAATCGAGGGGTCGCCGACGGCCAGCCGGTCGATCTCCTTGCCATAGGTCAGACGGCGGTGCTCTGCGCGCATCACCGCGATGGGGCTGCGCGGCGTCGGGGCGCCTGGTCGCGCACCCTGCGCCGCTGGCAGGGAGGACTGCACCGTCGCCAGCAGCGACAGCACCAGCAGCCCGCGCACGAGTGACGGGCGACGACGGAGCAGGAAAGGGGATGTCACGCGGGCGAGAGTATACACAAGACCTGTGACACGGCTCAGCGCTATCGGAAAATTCGGGTGAATACTCCCACCTCCTCCCTGGCCTGAGGCGACGCGCATGGTGCGGCCCTCAGGCGCGCCAGGGATAGGGCGGGCGGCGCGTGTGCCAGTCGGTCTCGCGCTGGAAGTGCATGACGGCGTCCAGCACGCGCTGCTCGGCCCACGGGCGGGCCATCAGGTGCAGCGCCAGCGGCATCCCATCCGGGTCGAAGCCGCAGGGGAACGACAGGCCCGGCAGGCCCGACAGGTTGCCCACCCAGTTGAGGCGCGGCAGCTGCGGCAGCGCCGGCGAGACCGGCGGCGGTGGCAGCGGCGGAGAGGTTGGCGCGTAGCGATCGGGCGCCCCCCCGGGGAACGTGGGGCACACCACGAGGTCGAAGCGCTGCAGCAGGGCATCGGCTTCCATGACGATGAGCTGACGGATGCGCTGGGCCTGGAGATAGTCGTAGGCCGGGGCCATGCTGGCTGCCATCCAGTCGGCCCGGCGTGACCAGTTATACGGAAAGAGTCCGTTGACCGATCCGTCGGTGAACAGGCGCCGGAAGGAGGCCGCACTCTCGACGCTGGTGAGGTGCATGAACACCTCCTGATACGGGCGGACCGGCAGCACGAAGTCGTCGACCGAGGCACCCAGGCGACGGAACACATTCAGCGCCTCATCGAAGGCCCGGCGGTTCGGACCCGCGTCGGGGGCGTCGATTTCCGGCCGGTGCACGCCGATGCGGGTGCCCTTCAGCGAACCCGGTGTGGTGGAGAACTGAAACGGGCGATCGGCCGTCCCCGGGTCGCGCGGGTCGCCACCAGCGATGGCCTGCAGGATGAGGCCGCAGTCTTCGGCGGAGCGACCGACCGGGCCGATCTTGTCGAGGCTCCAGGCGAGTGACATGCAGCCGAAGCGGCTGACACGGCCGAACGTGGGCCGGAGACCCGTGGCCCCGACGGCCGAGGCCGGAAAGACAATGGAGCCGCCGGTCTCGGTGCCGATGCCGAACCCGATCAGTCCGGCCACGACGCCGACGACCGTGCCGCTCGACGAGCCCTGAGTGGACCGATCGAGTTTCCAGGGATTGAGGGCCGTGCTGATGCTGCCGCCGGCAAACTCGGCCGTCGTCATCTTGCCGATGAGGATGGCGCCCGCGGCCCTGAGGCGTTCGATGACCGCGGCGTCGCGGTCGGGCACGCGCGAGGCGAAGACCTGCGAGCCCCACGTGGTGCGCACGCCTCGCGAATCGAGCAGGTCTTTGACGCCGTATGGAATGCCGTGCAGCGGCGACTTCGGAGGACCGGCCGCCAGCGCACGGTCGGCCTCGGCCGCGTCGGCCAGGGCCTGTTCGCGGACGACTGTCGTCACCGAGGCGAGGCGGTCACCAGGCCGATCCTGGGGCCCGGCCGGCAGCGGAAACGGCGGCGTGTCGAGCCGGTCGATGCGATCAAGATAGGTGCGGGTGAGCTGTACCGACGTGATCGTGCGCGCGGCAAGCTGCCGCGACAGCTCGGACACCGACTGAAACCAGAGTTCGTCAGCCATGGCTCAATTCCGACTGAACATGACGGCCGGTGGAACATCGGCCGGCACGTCGAAGGCGCGGAGCGCCGCGACGGTGATGGCCGACCGGGTGACCGCGCTCTGCAATTCGGCAAAGCGCGCGGGGTCGGCGAAGATGCCGGCGCCTCCCTGCGCATCGAGCAGGGCGCGGAGGGTGTCGGCGGTGACGGTGCCCTGGGTCTGGGCCTCGAGGACGGCCTGATCCCAGAGGGGCGCGGAGGCCAGCGCCCCGAGCAGGGCGGCGAAGCTGCGTCGAGACGTTTCCATGTCGCGGCATTGTAGCTGAAGCAGCCATCCGGTACCATGACAGCGCATGATCCAGGACCCAGTCGCCCTCATGGCCTTCATGTTCGGGTTGATCGCGTTTTCGCGATGGCTGGAACGCACCGTGCCTGCCGTGCAGCAGATCAGCTCGGCCGTGGTGTGCACGCTGCTCGGCATTGCGCTCTCGAACGCCGGTCTCATGCCCCACGCCTCGCCCGCCTACGACGGCGTGAACACGTACGCGATTCCCTACTCGATCGTGCTCGTCATTCTGGCCTCGGATCTGCGCGACCTGCGACGGGCCGGGCGGTCCATCGTGCTGTGCTTTCTACTGGCGGCGGTGGGCAGCTTCGCCGGCGGCCTCGTCGCCGGGCTGCTGTTCGCCGACGTCCTCGGACCAGAGACCTGGAAGCTGTCAGGGCAGTTCGCCGGGGCCTTCGTCGGTGGCGGCATGAACTTCGTCGCCGTGGGCCGTGGCCTCGAGACCGAGGCCTCGATTTTCGCTGCCGCGTCGGTGGCCGACAATCTCTCGACCGTGCCCTGGATGCTGGCGCAGGTGGGCCTGTTCGGCCTGCTGGCCCGGTTCTATCGGGCCGGAGACGTGACGGTCGATCCCGAGGAGGCCGAGCGCGAAAGCGCCCGCATCCGCGATGCCTGGTCGCACGCAGACCTGAGCGTCACCGAGATGGCCGTGCTTGCCGGGCTTCCGCTGCTGATCCTGTGGCTGTCGACGCAGCTCGCACCCCTGCTGCCCGGGTTTCCGCTCGTGCTGTGGCAGACCACGCTGGCGCTGATCGTGGCGCAGCTGCCCATCGTGCGCACGCTCAAGGGGGCGACCGTCCTGTCGTACTTCGCGCTGCACCTGTTCTTCGTGGTCATCGGCACCTCCGCCGTGATCAGTGAGCTGGCAACATCCGGCCTGATGCTGTTTGCCTACATGCTGACGATCATCGCGGTGCACGCACTCATCGTCTACACCGGCGGATGGTTGCTGCGGCGCGACCTGGCGACGATCACCATCGCCAGCCAGGCCGCGGTGGGCGGTCCGGGCTCGGCCCTCGCCCTGTCGATGTCGATGAAGTGGCCCTCGCTCGTCACGCCCGGCATCATTGTCGGGATCTTCGGCTATGCCATCGGTAACTACATCGGGTTTGCGTGCGCGTATGTGACGCGCGCCCTGCTGGGCTAGCGCGATGGGTCCCCTCGACGGACGGCATGCCGTGGTCACCGGGGCCTCGCGGGGCCTCGGCTACGGTGCAGCCATCGGTCTGGCCCGCGCCGGTGCCCGCGTGACTCTCGTGGCGGAAGTCGCCGATGAACTCGAGGCGGCGCGTGCGCACCTCGCCGGACACGGGCTGCCGGTCGAGGCCCGCTGCGTGGATCTCTCGCAGCGGGCACAGGTGCTCGCCCTCGGCGCCTGGCTGGCCAGTGATGGCGCCGCGGTCGACGTGCTCGTCAACAACGCGGCCGTGCTGCCGATGCGGCCCATGACCGACACATCAGACGAGGTGTGGGACCGCACCCTGGCCGTCAATCTGTCAGCGCCCTTTCTCCTGATGCGCGCCGTGGCCTCGCGATTCGCCGACCGGGGCGGCGCGGTGATCAACGTCTCGTCGCGGGCGGGTGTGCACGGGTTCGCCGATGAAACGGCCTACTGCGCCGCGAAGTTCGGCGTGGAGGGAATCACCCGGGCAGCGGCGCTCGAGTGGCGCGGCTCTCGCGTGTCGTTCAACACCGTCACGCCTGGTGCGCGCATCAAGCCCACGGGAATCACGACGGCCGAGTTTGCCGACTGGCCACCTGCACGGCGTGCCGCCCTGCGCGACCCCGAGGCCCTCGGCCCGGCCTTCGTCAGGCTGTCGATGGCACACGGCGCGCCGACGGGCTGCCGCTTCGATGCGTGGCGCGTGTGCGAGGCCCTCGCCGCAGCGCCCGATGGCTGGTTGTCAGACGACGCCCTGACAGCCCTCGCCGAGACGATGGAGCACGGCGCTGCCTGACTGGGCAGTGGGCGTCCCCGATGCGGCCGTGCGGCTGCGTCGGATCAGGGCGCGGCGGAGAGGTCGGTCGGGCGCACCCAGCGGCGCTCGGTGCCTGAGACCCTGATGGCATCGAGCACGCACTGAGTGGCGAGTCCGTCGGCGAACGTCGCGGCCTGTGTCAGGGGCTGGCCGTGCTGAATGGCGGCGCCGAGCGCCTGCAGCACCGCGACCACCGAGACATTCCAGATACCGGCGCCAATGCCGGGCAGGCCCGCATTCGGGTCGCTCACCGACACATCCTCGAACGCACTGCTGCCACGCCCCAGCCACAGCCGCTCGTCCTGGTTGTCGAGCAGCAGCGTGCCACGCGAGCCGTAGATCTGCGTTACGTTCGACATGGTCCGTGACGCCACAGCCGAAATGAAGACCTGGGCCACGGCTCCCGAGGCCATCTCGGCGGTGAAGTACGCGACATCATCAGCCGTGGCCGTCCACGCGCGCCCGCTCGCCGCATCCGTGCGCTGCTGCACCATGACCCTCGCCGCGCCGGTCACCCACGACACCTCGCCGAGCCACCAGCGCAGCAGGTCGACCTGGTGGCTGCCGTTGGCCCCGAGGCGACCGCCGCCCTCAGACGCCAGGCTCCACCAGTCGTGCAGCGGCCGGCCCGCCGGGTCGTTCCACGCCGCACCGATGTTGGTGATGGTCACGTGCCTGACCTCACCCAGCGTGCCATCAGCAATGAGCGCGGCGACGCGCATGCGATTCGGGTTGAACCGCAGTTCGTGGTCGATGACATGCAGGCGACCTGCGGCCTCCGCCGCGGCCAGCATCGCACGCGCTTCAGCCGCGTCCATGGCCGCCGGCTTTTCACATAGGACATGCGCACCGGCCGCCAGCGCCGCCAGTGCCTGCGGTGCGTGCAGCACCGTGGGGGTGGCGATGCACACAAGGTCGAAGCGGTGGGCCTGCAGCATCGCCTGCCAGTCGTCGTAGGCGTGCGGCACGCCGAACTCGCTGGCCACGGCCTGCGCCCGCTCGAGCCGGGCCGAGGCCAGCGCCACGACCGTGGCGCCCGGGACGTGCCGCAGCGCCGGCAGGTAGGCCGCGCGGGCGAATCCAGCTCCAATGATGCCAATCTTCATGCCGTGACTCCTGTGCGTATCCCGCGACCGTCGGTTCAGCGGGTAATGGTGACGGGCGTCACCGCCGCCATCACATCGTCGTCATCGGCGCCGCGCCACATGAAGACCGAGAAGCAGGCTTCCCGGTCGAGTGCGACGATGCCGGCATGCCAGATGCCGGGCCGATAGGCAATGCCGACCGTCGGCGGCAGCAGCCATGCGCAGGTGTTCGACGGGTCGGGACGTCCATCGGTGAGCGCCGGCATGACGACGACCAGATAGGCGCCGGTGTCGAGCGGCAGAAAGACCTGCGCCGCGTGCGGATGACGTTCGACCTGCTGCACCGTGAAGGGCAGTGTGCTCGGCGCCACGCGGTTGACGTGCAGCTGCGGTCGAAGGCCGGCCACTGGTGCGGCCCAGTCGCTGTACATTTGTCGCTCGCCCTGCCGTGCGGGCGGATGGATGAGCGTGCCGAAGGGGGCGAGGGTCGCGGCATCGGCGGCGCGCGCCTGGCAGGTGAGTCTCATGGGGCGGGCGGCGGCATGTGGGCGCGCCAGTGCGAGGCCAGGTCGCTGCGACGGCAGAGCCAGACGTCGGGACGCCCCTGGATGTGGTCGAGGAAGCGACGCAGGCCGGCGAGGCGTCCGGGGTGCCCGGCGATGCGGGCATGCAGGCCCACCGACATCATGCGCGGACGTTCTTCGGCGAGCAGTTCATCGGCGGTGTCGATGAGGACATCGCCAAACTGACGCCCGGTGACGAGCGGACCGCCCACGAGCTTGGCATCGTTCGTCGTCAGCGAGTAGGGCACGACCAGGTGCGCCCGCCCCTCGACGCGCACCCAGTAGGGCAGTTCGTCGTTGTAGGCGTCGCTGTCGTAGGTGAAGCCTCCGTGCTCCACCACCAGGCGACGCGTGTTCGCCGAGGGGGCATAGCGGCAGTACCATCCTTCGGGCGGCCGTCCGGTCAGGCGGTCGATGCTGGCGTAGGCGCGCGCAATGTGCGCACGTTCCGTGGCCTCGTCGAGGTCGGTGTGGGCGATCCACCGCCAGCCATGCGCGGCGACATCCCAGCCGTTCCGCGCGATGGCCGCGGCCACGGCTGGATTCCGTTCGAGGGCGAGCGCGGCCGCAAACACCGTGGCCGGCACGCCGCGCGATTCGCACAGCCGGAACAGGCGCCAGACGCCGACACGGCTGCCATATTCGAAGAGGCTCTCGGCGGCCAGGTCGCGGACGCCGGCCGGCAGGCGCGCCTGAGCGATGTCGAGCAGGCCGAGATCTGATCGGCCGTCTCCGTGCTCGAAGGCGTATTCGGCGCCTTCCTCGTAGTTGATGACCAGGTTGACGGCGAGGCGGGCCCCGCCGGGCCACGTGACGGCGGGGGCGTCCGGCCCGTAGCCCACCAGGTCACGCACGCCGTCCTGCGTCATTCGCGCGTGCCTTCAATCTTGCAGAAGAAGCAGCACCACTCGCCGGTCGTCACGTTGGGCAGCGCACGCAGCCCGAAGATCATCCCGTCGGCCGGGGCCGCCAGCTCTGCCAGCGTGTCGCCGAAGATGTTGGTGATGCGCGCAATGGCGGTGCCCTTCGGCATCGGCGTCAGCATCTGGATGTCGGGGCGGGGGAGGAAGAGCCCTGACGCCGGAGCAAGCAGCGCCTCCTGCTGGCCGCGATAGCGGGGCGACGGATACGCGGCCGCACCCGGATACATGCGGTAGTGCCTCAGGATGTTGAGGATCGAGTCGGCCAGCGCCCGGCCCACCGCC
>SXGQ01821773.1_pt1 | contig 13668 bp, 9 predicted proteins | sample 3178371 | NCBI WGS metagenome assembly SXGQ01 (sample SAMN11356859, study PRJNA531348) | freshwater metagenome | isolation source: freshwater sample F1-20 | place: China: Fuxian Lake, Yuxi | collected 2017-12-25
GGAGGTTGCAGTTCACGACGAAGATCAGGTTGTCGAGTTGTTCGCGCGACGCGAGTGAGAGCGCGCCGAGAGTCTCGGGTTCGTCGCATTCACCGTCGCCGAGATACGCCCACACGCGACTCGTGCTGGTGTCGTCGAGTTGGCGGTTGAGGAGATAACGGTTGAAGCGGGCCTGATAGATCGCGCTGATCGGGCCGAGCCCCATGGAGACCGTGGGGAACTCCCAGAAGTCGGGCATGAGTCGCGGATGCGGATAACTGGAGAGCCCGCGACCCGGTCGGCCGATTTCACGCCGGAAGTGGTCGAGGTCGTCTTCGGTGAGCCGACCCTCGAGGAACGCGCGCGCGTACACGCCGGGCGCCGCGTGACCCTGGAAGTACACATGATCGCCGGGAGTGCCGTCGTCCTTGCCGCGGAAGAAGTGGTTGAACCCGACCTCGTAGAGGCTCGCCGAACTCGCGAAGGTGGAGAGGTGACCGCCGATGCCGTCGGCCTCGCGATTGGCGCGCACCACCATGGCCGCCGCGTTCCAGCGGATGTAGGCGCGGATGCGGCGCTCGATGTGTTCGTCGCCCGGGAACCACGGCTCGTACTCGCGCGGGATGCTGTTCACGTACGGCGTGGACACCGTGGCCGGGAACGACACCTGGCTCTCGCGTGCCCGCTCGAGCAGACGCGACAGCAAGTAACGCGCCCGAACTTTGCCGTGCACGTCGATCACGGCGTCGAGGGAGTCGAGCCATTCCTGCGTCTCACCCGGATCGGTGTCGGGGAGTTGATGCACGGAACCGTCGAAGAGCATGCGCAGAGTCTCGCAGGGTTACCGGTGGGTATGCAGGGGATCGGGCGGGGCGTGGGTCATGATTGACCGATGCCCGCACCCGATCGTTCCGCGACGTCGCCACTCGGCATCCCGCATGCACTCGTCGTGTACACCGATGGTGCGTGCAGCGGAAACCCCGGACCGGGCGGATGGGCGTGGGCGTTGGCCCCCGATGGTTCGCGCTCGGACGCAGGAGGCGATCCGGCCACGACCAATCAGCGGATGGAACTCACCGCGGTACTGGAAGCCCTGCGCTCCAATTTGCCGGTGGCCGAGGCCGAGGTGAAGCGCCTCATCATCGTGTCGGACTCGACCTACGTCGTGAACTGCTTCAAAGACCGCTGGTGGGTCCGCTGGCGGGCGAACGGCTGGCGCAACGCCAAGCGGGAGCCGGTGGCCAATGCCGACCTCTGGGGCCCTCTCATCGACCTCTACACGTCGCTCCCGGACGACCAACGTCCCGACTTCCAGTGGGTCAAGGGCCATAGCGGCGACCCCATGAACGACTTGGTCGACCGTCTGGCCGTGGCGGCCAGCCCCCGCTAGGCCCGGACGGGGCATTTCACCTGCTCAGCAGGGGTCCGATCCCCACGGAGGAGCCGAAGTCGGTACTTTGCCCAGGACCGGACGCCCGCCCGGAGAAATCCCTTCAGGTTCGGCCGCCGTCGGCCGATACATCGGGCGTCCATGAACGACTTCCATCCGTGAAACCCCGTCCCTTCATCCTTCGTCACGTCGTGTCCACTTCGGTGGCCGCCTCACTCGCCGTTTCGGTAGCGGCGAGCTGGATCGGCGCCCCGGTGGCCATGGCGGCCCCCACGACGAACGATGCGGTGGCGGTGGTCTTGGAAGGTCAGGGAAACGGACATGGTCGTGGGCTCAGCCAGTGGGGCTCGTATGGCTGGGCCACGACATACGACAAGGACTGGCGCTGGATCCTCGACCACTACTACGGCGGGACCCAGATGGGCGAGGCACCGCGCGATCAGCGCATGACGGTGCGACTCCTGAGTCTCGATGGTCTGCCCACCTCGGTGATCGCACCGAGCGGTGACGCCGCCGTGAACGACTCGGGCTCGTTCTCATCGGTGACCGTACGACTCGTGCCGGGTACTTCGAGTTTCGACGCGTGGGGCTCGGACTCCACGGCGTGCCCGGACCCGATGGCCAAACTCGACACCGGCACCACATCGTCGAGTCTCGAAGTGCCCAACGGTCCGATCGCTCGCGGCTCCACCGATCGCGCCGCCGTCACCCAGATCCAAGTGTTCCTGTCGCAGTTGTCGCGCACGCGCGATTCGTCAGCGCTCAATCCCGGCGGCACCGACGGACTCTTCGGGCCCATGACCGAGAACGCGGTGAAGGAGTTCCAGCGCCAAGCGATCGACGACGGTGACTACAGCGGCGACGTGGACGGTGTGTGGGACCGCGATCTCGCCGACGCTGCGCGCGACATCATCGACGACATGGAGGTGACTTCCGAATGGGAGTACCTCGGTCGTTTCAAGGCCGGTTCCAACGGTTGGGGTGTGCGCATCTCGATCCCCGATGGTGACGACGAAGACACCGACGCCGACGAGGTACTCGGCGTGTGTCAACCGAGTGGATCGGTGAAGCACTATCGCGGCGCCGTGGTGGCCGCGTATGCCTCGGGCTCCACCACTCCGCACCGCACCGTGAACGACGTACCGATCGAGCAGTACTTGCGCGGCGTGGTTCCGCGCGAATCGCCGGCCTCGTGGGCCGATGCCGCCGGTGGCAAGGGCATCAATGCGCTGCGCGCCCAGTCGGTGGCCGCGCGCTCGTACGGACTCGCGCAGGGTCGGTATGCGTACGCCAAGTCGTGCGACACCGACTCGTGTCAGGTGTACGGCGGTGCGGCCACCCGACCTTTCGCCAATGGTGCGGCAACCGTGCTCGAGGATTCGCGCAGCGACGAAGCGATCGAAGACACGGCGTATTCCATTCGTGTCCGTTCCAATGCGCCGACGGCGCCGGTGTCCACCGAGTTCTCGTCGTCGAACGGCGATCGCACGGCGGGCGGGGCCTTCCCGGCTGTCGACGACGCCGGCGACGCGATCGACGCCAACCCGTGGCGCTGGACGCGCGTGCTCGACGTGTCGGCGCTGGCCTCGCGCTACGGACTCTCCAACATCACCGACGTGAAACTGGAATCCGATCCGAACCTGACGTCTAAGGGGTTCGGTGGCATGTGGTCGAACCGGATGCGCCTCTTCAATGGCAGCAAGTCGGTGGTGGTGAGCCACGACGATCTGCGATCGGCGTACGGGCTGCCGTCGATCAACTTCACACCGAGGCTCGTGTCGCGCGGTCTCGTCTCCAAGGACGACTTCGCCTTCATCGCCGACTCGGTGGGTGAGAGCATCGCGCCACGTGGCGGCGGTGGTGCCTTGCCGTCGCTGTTGAGCGGCGTGTTCGCCTCGGCCAAGTACGACGCCCTGTCGAGCCGTTGCACCGTGGGCAACTGCGTGTCGGGCCAACTGGACGGGCTCGGTGTGGCGCGTGGGCTCACCGGATCACCCGATGTGGTGATGGTGGAACTCGGCTACAACGACTCGGCGAGCGCGTTCGCCGGTCGGGTGGAGCAGGTCATGCAGGCCCTCGACGACAAGGGCGTGCGCCTCGTCATGTGGGTCACGATGTCGGAGCGCCGCCAGGCGAACGGTTCGGCGACGTACGCCGCGCACAATCGCGCGTTGCGCGAGGCGGCCAAGAAGTGGTCGATCCTGCGCGTGGTCGACTGGAACGCAGCGAGTAGTGGTGGCCCCAAGAATCGTTGGTACTCCGATGGCGTACACCTCACGACCTCGGGTCAGGCGCAGTTCGCGCTGTGGATCCGAGATCAACTCGTGGGCTCATCGGGACCCATCGAGCAGGCCCGAGTGTTCGGACAGAATCGCTACTCCACGGCCGTGCAGATCGCCAACGAAGCAGTGTCGGTGGATGCGGTCGACACCGACCACGTGGTGATCGTGAGCGGCAACGGAACCGTCGACGGCTTGGCCGCTTCGGGTTTTGCGGGTTCGGTGAACGCCGCGGTGCTCCTCACTCGTCCCGATGGGTTGCCCGACGAGGTTCTGGCGTATCTACGCGACAACCGCCCCGACCGCGTGACGGTGGTGGGTGGAACCAACGCAGTGTCGGATGCCGTGCTCGAGCAAATCGAGGCGGCGGTCGACGGAGCTCGAGTCCGTCGGGTGGAAGGTGCGAATCGGTACGCGACGGCTCTCGAACTCGCGCGTGAAGTGATGAACGACTCGTCGTTCCTCTTCATCGCGAGTGGTGCGTCGCAAGTGGATGCACTCTCGATCGCCCCGGCGGCCTTCGCCGAGAGCGAACCGCTCGTGCTCGCGAGTCCGAGTGGACTCGACGAAGCGACCTTGGCCTTCGTTCAGGAATGGTGGGCGGCCAACGCAGGCGGCCGCGTGGTGTTGGTGGGTGGATCCACGGTCCTGCCGACTGCGGTGGAGGGGCAGATCACCGGACTTGGTGTGCCGGCCGATCGGGTCACTCGACTCGCCGGACCGAATCGCTACGCGACATCGGCCGCCGCCGTGATCTGGGCGCGTCAGAACGTGTCGGCCTTCGCTGATGATTTCGTGGGCATGGCATCGGGCCAGTCGCCGATCGACTCGCTGACATCGGCACCCTTCTTGGCCGGTCGCGACGATGCGGCGCCGTTGTTGCTCGTACCACCGTGTGGAGAACTACCGGGGGAGACGAAGTATGCGCTCGCTGCGGTGAAGCGGCAAGTGTTGATCGGCGGACCAGCGGCGATTTGTGACGCTCTGGCTTTGTCGCTCAAGCAACTTTCCTCCTAGCCTCGCCGGCATGGACATCAACGGAGCAAGTGCAATCGTCACCGGCGGCGCATCGGGTATCGGCGCCGCCACCGCCCGCCTCTTGGCGGCCAAGGGCGCCAAGGTCGTCGTGGCCGACCTGCAGGAAGACAAGGGCAACGCGGTGGCCACCGAGATCGGTGGTGCATTCTGCAAAGTCGACGTGACCAAGACCGACGACATCATGAACGCCGTGGAGATGGCCAAGTCGATGGGACCGCTCCGCGTGCTCGTGAACTCGGCCGGTATCGGCTGGGCCCAGCGCACGGTGGGCAAGGGTGGTTCGTACGACACCGCCGCCAATCTCGACGCCTACAAGAAGGTCATTGCCATCAACCTCGTGGGTACCTTCGACTGCATCCGCATCGCCGCCACGGCGATGAGCGTGACCGAGCCGCTCGCCGACGGTGAGCGCGGAGCGATCGTGAACATCGCATCGGTGGCTGCGTTCGACGGCCAGCTCGGTCAGGCGGCGTATTCGAGCTCCAAGGGTGGCGTCGTGGGTATGACCCTCCCGGTGGCCCGCGATCTCGCGGCCGTCGGTGTGCGCGTGAACACGGTGGCGCCCGGTCTGATCAACACGCCGATCTACGGCGAGGGTGAGGGCAGTGAGCAGTTCAAGGAGAAGCTCCAGACCGGAGTGCTCTTCCCGAACCGCCTCGGCTACTCGACCGAGTTGGCCTCGATGGTCGTGGAGTGCGTGACCAACAGTTACATGAATGCCGAAACCATCCGCGTGGATGGCGGCATTCGCATGCCACCCAAGTGATTTCTTGGTGTTCTGGTGAGGTTTCTTCACCCATACGGTGAAAAAACCTCACCAGAACACCGGCCTTAGGTCGTGTAGTCGGCGTTGATGCGGACGTAGCCGTCGGTGAGGTCACAACCCCACACGGTCGCTTGCGCGTCTCCGGTGTTCAAGGTGACGTGGATCAGGACCTCGTCCCCGCGCATGTAATCGGCGAGGCGGGCCAGTCCCTTCTCGTCGACGGCCACCGGATACACCTCCTGTGATCCGAAGCGGATGATCACCTCGTTCTGATCGATGTCGGTCTCGTCGTGGCACTTGCCCACCGCCATGGCCACCCGTCCCCAATTCGGGTCGGCGCCGTGGATCGCCGTCTTCACGAGCGGTGAGTTCACGATCGACTTGGCCACGACCTTGGCCTGGCGGACGTCGCGCGCCCCGTCCACGCGCACTTCGATGAGGGTTTCGGCACCCTCGCCGTCGCGCGCCACCTGCTTGGTGAGCGATCGCGCGACCTCGAAGAGCGTGTTCTCGAGCGCCGCGTGGTCCACGGGACCGGCGGCACCGCTCGCCAACACGATCGCGGTGTCGCTCGTGGACGTATCGGTGTCGACCGACACGCAGTTGAAGGTCTGGTCGATGACCCGACGCCACATGGCGTCGAGCGTGGCGCCGTCGATGAGCGCGTCGGTGAACACGAGCGTGATCAACGTGGCCATGTCGGGTTCGATCATGCCCACGCCCTTGGCCACCCCGACCACGCGCGCCGCGCCGGCCGATGCCTCGGCGATCTTGTGAACGGTGTCGGTGGTCATGATGCCGCGCGCCACGTCGTCGGCGTCGTTGCTCGGCAACGGCGCGGGTAGAGCCGCGAGACCGGCGCGGATGCGTTCGATCGGGTACACCCGCCCGATCACACCCGTGGACGCGATGAGGACGTCACTGGCCGCGCAACCCAGATGAGCCGCCACGCGCTCGGTGACTTCGCGCGCATGCGCGAGTCCCACCGGACCGTTGGCGACGTTGGCGTTCTTGGAGATCACCACCACGGCGCGGGCCCGATGATCGGTGAGGTGCTCGCGACTCACGAGCACACTCGGCCCGGCGAACAGACTGCGTGTGAACACTCCGGCCGCCGCCACGGGTGCATCGCAGGCGACGATCGTGAAGTCCTTCGAGTCGTCCTTGATGCCCACGTTGGTGACGAAACTGCGGAAGCCCGCCGGCAGCGTGGTCATGTCAGTTCTTGTGCAGGGCGGCGTTGAGTCCACCCCAACTGCCAGTGCGCGGCGAAGCCTCCACGGCACCGGTGCGACTGTTGCGACGGAAGAGGAGCCCGTTGGCTCCCGACAACTCGCGGCCTTTGGCCACCGAACCATCGGGCAGACCCACGAGAGTGCCGGCCGTGACGTACAGGCCGGCTTCCACGATGCACTCGTCGCCGAGGCTGATCCCGATACCGGCATTGGCACCGAGCAAGCAGCGCTCGCCGATGCTCACGACTTCTTTGCCACCACCCGACAGGGTGCCCATGATCGATGCACCACCGCCGATGTCGCTGCCGTCGCCCACCACCACGCCAGCCGAGATTCGACCCTCCACCATCGACGCGCCGAGGGTGCCGGCATTGAAATTGCAGAAACCCTCGTGCATCACGGTGGTACCGGGGGAGAGGTGGGCGCCGAGACGCACACGATCGGCGTCGGCGATGCGCACGCCGCTCGGCACCACGTAGTCGGTCATGCGTGGGAACTTGTCGAGGCCGTGCACCGTCAGGATGCGGCCACTCTGCTTCTCCTGCCAGCGGACTTCGTCCACTCGATCGGGGAGCACCGGTCCGAGATTGGTCCAGGCCACGTTGGCGAGCAGTCCGAAGGCGCCGTCGAGGTTCAGCGATCGCGGCTTGGCGAGTCGGTGCGACAAGAGGTGCAGGCGCAGATAAACGTCGACCGCATCGGCCGGCGCGGCATCGGTGTCGATCGTGACCGTCTCCGTAGAGACGGCGACGGCGCGCAACGCGTGCAACTGACGATCGATGGGCCGCGAGTCGGCTTCGGCGCGTTCGCCCCATGCGAGCGAGTGGAACCAAGCGTCGAGGATTTGGCCGTCGTTGCTCGATCCGTCGGCGACGCGGGTGACGAGAGCGTGACCCCAAGCTGCGGGCATGACGTCTCCTTTCGGACTAGAGGACTTCGTGACGAAGAGTCGGGAACAAGATGACTTCCTTGATGGAGGTCACCCCGGCGAGGAGCATGGCCACACGGTCCATCCCGATGCCGAGTCCGCCGGTGGGCGGCATGCCGTATTCGAGGGCCCGTAGGTAGTCCTCGTCGACCGTGCCGCGCTCGGCGTCACCGGCGTCCTTGGCCGCCTGTTCCTCTTCGAAGCGGAGGCGCTGCTCCACCGGATCGTTGAGCTCGCTGTAACCGTTGGCGAGTTCGCGCGTGCCGACGAATAGTTCGAAGCGCTCGGTGAGGAGCGGGTCGTGGCGATCGGCGCGGGCGAGGGGCGAGATCTCCACCGGGTGTCCGGTCACGAAGGTCGGCTCGATGAGTGACGTCTCGGCGACGGCCTCGAAGATCTCCTCGATCAACTTACCCGAACCCCAACGCGGTTCCCAACGCACACCGTGCTTCTCGGCGAGCGCGCGCAGATCGGCCACCGGCTGCGACGGGTGCACCTCGACGCCGGTCTTCTCGGCCACGAGATCGATCATGCGCGCGCGGCGCCACGGCTTGGCGAGATCGACCCGATGCGGATTTCCTTCGTGGTCGAAGATGTCGACCACCGTGGTGCCGATGGCATCGCGCGCGGCCTGAACGATCAGTTCTTCGGCGACCGCCATGACCTCGCTGTAATCACCGAAGGCCTGATAGAGCTCCATCATCGTGAACTCGGGATTGTGGCGGGTGCTGATGCCCTCGTTACGGAACACGCGGCCGATCTCGTAGACGCGCTCCATGCCACCCACGATCAACCGCTTCAGATGAAGTTCCAGCGCGATTCGCAAGTACAACTGCATGTCGAGGGCGTTGTGGTGCGTGAGGAACGGCCGGGCATGCGCGCCGCCGGCCTCCACGTGCAACACAGGCGTTTCGACCTCGATGAAACCCTTGCCGGCCAGAGTGCGGCGGAAACTCGAGATCACGGCATGCCGGACCTCGAAGGCGCGTCGCGCGTCTTCGTTCACGATGAGGTCGGCGTAGCGCTGACGGAAACGGGTGTCGGTGTCGGAGAGCCCGCGCCACTTGTCGGGCATCGGCCGCACGGCTTTGGCGAGCAGCTGCAGGCGCTCGACCTTGACCGACAACTCACCCTTGCGGGTGGTCATCACCGTGCCCTCCACACCGACCCAGTCGCCGAGGTCGAGGTGACCGATGTCGGCGAACGAATCGTCGCCCACCACGGCCTTGGAGACGAACAACTGGATCTCGTCGCCACGGTCGCGGACGGTGGCGAAGATCAACTTGCCCTGCTCGCGCTTCAGCATCACGCGTCCGGCGACGGAAACCCGTTCTTCGGTTTCGGTACCGGGTTCGAGCGAGCCCCATTGCCCGCGTACCTCGGCGAGCGTGTGCGAACGGTCGAAGCGGTACGGATAGGGGTCGACGCCGCGGGCCCGCATCTCGGCGATCCGATCGAGTCGACGCGCCTTCTCGGCAGCCAGGCCACTTCCGGTCAACTCGTTCGAGTCGTTCTCGTCGACTGACGCGTCGTTGGTCGGAACATCGCTCACAGAGGTTGAACGGTAGTGGAATTCGGAGCATCAGGGCTCGTTCATTGACCGACTGCCCGGCACTTCATCGAGGTTCTCGTTAGCCTCGTGTGCATGGCGGTGCGATTCCTCATCATCGGAGGCGGTCCGGCCGGCAACACGGCGGCAACCTTCGCGGCCCGGCTCGGAGCCGACGTCGTGATGGTGGAGCGGGAGCTCGTGGGTGGAGCCGCCCATCTGCTCGACTGCATTCCGTCCAAGACCATGATCGCCACCGGCGGGGCCATGACCTTCAGTCGTCGATTGCACGGCATGGGGCTCGAAGAAGTCGAGACCGAGGTCGACGTGGAGGCCCTGACCGAGCGCATCGAGGCCATCAAGTCGCACCTCGGCAACAACACCACGCAACTTCTCGAGAGCCAGGGCGTGCGCATCGTTCGCGGTTCGGCGCGCTTCACCTCGGCCCACAGCGTGACGGTCGAAGGGACCGAAGGTGCGCAATCGATCGACTTCGATGCGTGCCTCATCGCCACTGGCTCACGTCCGCGGATCCCCGACTGGGTTCAGCCCGACGGCGACCGCATTCTCACCACTCGCGACTGCTACCCACCGCGTGTGTTCCCGTCGAGCGTGTGCGTGATCGGATCGGGTGTGACCGGTGTGGAGTTCGTGCACATGTTCTCGTCGTTCGGAGCCAAGGTCACCCTCGTGGTGAGCCGTCAGCAGGTACTCCCGGGCAAGGACCCCGAAGTCGCGGCCGTCCTCGAGGACGACTTCTTGCGACGTGGGGTGTCGCTCCTGAAAGGCGCGCGCGCGAAGTCGATCGAACGGACCGACGACGGCGTGGTCGTGAAATGCGACGACGGTCGCGAAGTGCGCGCCTCGCATGCCGTGCTCGCCATCGGATCGGTCCCCAACAGCGAGGACCTCGGTCTCGACGCAGCAGGAGTGCAGGTGGACGGCGGTGGATACATCCCGATCAACCACCACTGCATCACCAATGTGGAACACATCTACGCCGCCGGTGACGTGAGCGGCAAGTTGCCGTTGTCGTCGGTGGCCTCGATGCAAGGCCGCAAGGTTGCCGAGCACGTGATGGGACTGCACACCCGCGAACATCGGCACCTCGACTACGACAAGGCGGCTTCGGCGATCTTCACCGAACCCGAGATCGCCGACGTCGGACTCGCCGAAGCCGAGGCGTTCGCGTCGGGCCGCAAGATCCGGGTCACCAAGGTGCCGTTCTCGGCCACGCCCAAAGCGCTCATCAACAACGATTCGCGTGGTTTCGTGAAGATCATCTCCGATCCGGCCACCGGCGTGGTGCTCGGCGGATCGATCGTCGGTCGACACGCGGCCGAACTCATCAGCGTGATCGCCTTGGCGGTCACGGCCAATCTCAAAGTCACTGACATCGTGGAGAGCCTGCTGGTGCACCCGGCGCTTTCCGAAGCACTCGCGGAGGCCGCCGAATGACCGATTTCCCACCCCCCACCGAGCGCAGCGATCAGTTGGCGCCCATCGGCCGTCGAGCCCTCGCGCAGGTCGTCGACGGTCTGGTGGTGGGCATACCGCTGTTCGTCCTCACTCTCGCGTGGGGTGGTGACATCACCGATGCCAACAACGACAACCTGGTCGTGCTCACCGCACTGTGGCTCGGAGTGAATCTCTTCTACAACACCGCGATGATCGCCACTCGTGGGGCCACGATCGGCAAGCGCTTGGTGCGCATCAAAGTCGTCAATCGCACCGACGGCTCGGCCGTGAGTTGGTCGTACGCCGCCGTGCGCGCCCTGATCCCGGCCGTCGCCGGACTCATCCCGGTGATCGGCTTCGCACTCAACATCGCCGTGTACGTGCGGGCCTTCTTCCACCCGTATCGCCAAGGCCTGCACGACGCAGCCGCTGGAACCGTGGTGGTGCGCGTCTAGATCGTTGGGCGAGACCGATGTTGTTAGGCTCGCCCACGTTCTGATCGGCTCGAGCGAGGGGGAGAGTGGCCATGAACCGTTGGTCGTCCCTCATCGTGCGCCTGCGGACTCGACGCACCTTGCGTTGGTTGGTCTTCGTCGTTGCACTTCTGGCCGTCGGTGCGAGTTGGAGCCTCTCTTCGCCCCCGGGTTCGAGCCCGGACGACACGTTCCACGTGCCGAGCATCTGGTGCAGCGCCACGGCCGACGATTCGCTGTGCACCGACCTCGGCCCATCGCCCGACCGTGATGGTTATCGCGACGTGGAGGTGCCGATCGCGATCGGTGACGACATGGCGTGTTTCCGTTACAACTACTTCGAGTCGGCTGGTTGCCAACCCGAACCATCGTCGGAGCGCGTGCGGGCTCAGGCCAACGACGATCTCTATCCCGACGGGTATTACTGGCTGATGGGTCCGTTGGCTTCGACCAACGTCGCCCAGTCGGTGGCCGAGATCAGGCTCGTCAACTGGATCGTCTGTTTCGCGTTGCTCATCGGCGCCATCGCGCTCGCCACTCCCACGATCCGTCGCACCGCGATCGTCGCTCTCGTCGCAACTTCGGTTCCGCTCGCGTTGTTCCTCTTCGCCTCCACCAACCCGAGTGGCATGGTGGTGGCCGCCGTACCGGCCGCATGGATCGGCTACTCGTCCGGACTCCGACACACCGATCGACGGCTGCGCAACGAGTCGCTCGGGCTGGCGACGTTCGCCACGGTGCTCGCACTCTTCATGCGCGCCGATGCCGGGATCTACGTGGTGATCGCTTTGGCCACGGTGGTGGTGGCCGCGCCCGACACCGTGTCGAAGACCCTGCGCCATCGACTTCTGGGCGGGGTGGGTGCGCTCGCGCTCGTGGGAATCGTCGTGGCCGCGGTGACGCGGTACCCGGGAGCCGGCATCACCGTTGGTATGCGACAAGAAGATTTCGATCGCACGCTGTCGGGAATCCTGTTCGAGAATCTGCGATCGGTGTCGCAGTTGTGGACCGGCGCCTTCGGCGATCAGCCGCTCGGCTGGCTCGACACACCGGTGCCGCAGATGACGCGGTTCATCATGACGTCGATCGTCGTGCTACTCGTGGTGACCGGCATCGTGCGTTCATCACGGGTGGCCCGTCGTCCGGTGTACGTGGTTCTCGCCGCGTTGTTCGTGATCCCGATGTATCTGATGGCGCTCGATCGGAGCTTCGTGGGCGAAGGATTCCAGGCGCGTTACCTGCTGCCGCTACTGCCGATTCTGGTGATGTGTTCGCTGGCCGAAGGTGCCGAAAAAGGCTCGATCGTGTCGCGACGCGGACTACTCGTCGGAGTGTCGCTCATCGGGCTGGCTCACGCGTTCGCACTCCACGCCAACATCCGCCGCTACGTGACCGGCATCGAGGTCTACGGATTCGACCTCGACAAGAATCGCGAATGGTGGTGGGCCTGGGGTCCATCGGCCAACGGGGTCTGGGCGATCGGTTCGATCGCGTTCGTGGTGGCCGGGCTCGCGGTGTTCTGGCCGCGCGAAGAGTCGATTACGCGATGACCACGAGAATGTCGCCGCCACCCACGGTGTCGCCGGCCTTCACGCGGACTTCCTTCACGGTGCCCGACTTCTCGGCCTGAATCTGGTTCTCCATCTTCATCGCCTCGAGAACCACGACCGACTGACCGGCCTCCACGGTGGCGCCGACTTCCACGAGAACCTTCACGATGGTTCCCTGCATCGGTGCCGACACCTCACCGGAGCCGCCACCGGCCGCGCCACCCGAACCCGACGCGCGCGTCGGCTTCTTGGCGGCCTTCGCACCACCGGCGGCCACGGCGATCGCAGTCTGCTCGGGCACCCACATGGCCACGTCGAAACGCTTGCCGTTGACCTCGACCGTGGTGTTGCGACGCACGAGAGGTTCGGCGCCTTCTTCGGTGGCCGGCGCCTTGGGCGCTTCCACACCGCTGAGGTCGAGAACTTCCTCGACCCACTTGGTGGAGTGCGTGACGGCGGCGAAATCGGGATGGCGAAGGATCGCGATGTCGGCCGGAATCGTGGTGGCGATTCCCTCCACGACCATTTCTTCGAGGGCGCGGATGGTGCGCGCGATGGCGGTCGGACGATCCTTGCCCCACACGATGAGCTTGCCGACGAGGTTGTCGTAGTACTGGCTGATCTCGTCGCCGGCTTCGTAACCGGAGTCGAAACGAACACCGAAACCATCGGACGTGGTGAGCTTGGTGATCTTGCCGGGGGAGGGCAGGAACTTGCCGCCGGCCGGATTCTCGGCGTTGATGCGGATCTCGATGCCGTGCCCGTTGCGGCGGGCGGCGACCTCGGCCTGGGTCATGGGCAACTTCTCGCCGCCGGCGACCCGGATCTGCCATTCGACGAGATCGATGCCGGTGATGACCTCGGTGACGGGGTGCTCCACCTGGAGGCGGGTGTTCCTCTCCAGGTAGAAGAACTCGCCGTCGGAGTACAGGAACTCGACGGTCCCGGCGTTCACGTAGTCGCACCCCCGGGCCACCTCGACGGCGGCCTCACCCATGGCGGTGAGGATCTCCTCGGGGATCC
>SXGQ01862992.1_pt1 | contig 13668 bp, 11 predicted proteins | sample 3178371 | NCBI WGS metagenome assembly SXGQ01 (sample SAMN11356859, study PRJNA531348) | freshwater metagenome | isolation source: freshwater sample F1-20 | place: China: Fuxian Lake, Yuxi | collected 2017-12-25
ATGCCTTAACGGAACGCATTAACCAGCTTTACGATGAAGAACTTAAGCTAACCCCTAAAGAGCCTATAAAGGTTGAAGAGGCTACAACGAAAGATCTTCAAGACCGTGTAGCTAATATAAAAGCAACAATAGCCGACACCGAAGCTGAATTAGCTGCGGCAACTGAAGATGGCAGCATTGAGGCGCTAGAGAATAGACTTGATGCTTTAGAAAAAGATCTTAAAAACGCACAACTTGATTTGCGCGAAAAAATCGAAGCAGAGCGCGAGGGAGGTTTAGACTTTTTTGATATCACTGGAGCAACAGACGTATCTGATAAAGGTGGTACTGCTCCAGTATCGTTGCGTAGGACTATCCGTCGCTTACGTAAAGCGCTAAACGAAGATCAAATTGATTCGGATACATACGCTGCCGAAGTTAATGCCGCTTACGATGAAACAAGCAAAGAAGGTAAAGCACCTGCGGATTTGGTGCGGGGTCAGCTCAATATCCGTGAACGACTGCTTCGTGCGGTACGCAACGGTCAATTACCTGAAGAAGCTCTTGAACTTGCTGAATGGTTTATTAAACAAAATCCAGCACTTGTTGATGATCTTGCTATATCCATACGCAGCCCCAAAGAAGGGGAAGACAATATAGCGGGACAATATGTGCAGTTCCGGCGGCTGATGAGGCTTATTGCCGGAAGCACTAAAAAAGACACGGTTATACATGAAATCATGCACCATCTTGAACGCATGATGCCAGAGAGTGTGCAGTCGGCAATACGTGAGTTGTGGCTCAAGTCTCTGATTGACGCTAAGAACCGCGCTGCTTATGGTTCGCCTAAACGCAAATACTTGGAACTGGTACACAAAGCACTTTTGTATAACGATAAAAAAGCTTATGAAGAAGCTTATAAAATGCTTGTAGATGGGCAGGTATTTTATAACGTCTATCAGTATTTGAACCCTTCAGAATTTTGGGCGGTAAATGCTTCTCGTATTTTAGAGGGTAAGTTCAACGCGCCTAAGACTATTATCAGCAGGCTCAAGCAATGGCTTAAAGGGCTGGTCGCTACGCTAAAAGACAAACTTGGACTGCCATCCGACGCGCCAATCATTCGCGCATTAGATAGCCTTATTAAGTCTGATGGTAAGTTTAAATCAAAACAAATGTTGGCTACGAGCGTGTCTAGGTTTTATATGTTTGCCGGGAAGAAAGCGCTTGAAGAAAGCGAATATGACCCGATTGCTGTAGCCGACGATAAGTCTAGAAAATTAGCTAACCTCCAAGAAGCTGAAAAGATGGAGAAAGCCGGTGCTTCTCCAGTTGAAGTCTGGAACAAAACGGGATGGCTGCACGACCAAACGGACGGTCAGTGGCGTTTTGAAGTTGACGATAGCACAGCAAAGTTTGACGCTAATAAATGGGCGACTTTGCCAACCGCAAGTGTTTTTTCCAATAAAGGCAATGTTCCAGAAGATCAACGTACTACGCTTAGTGAGATACTTGATCACCCTAAACTATACGCTGCTTACCCTGACCTCAAAAATATAATTGTGTTTAAGCGTCCTAGTTTCTTTGATTTTTTGAATCAAACACAAGGGTATTACACCGTTAGTGAGGATTCTATAACCATAACGCCATATGCAATTGACCCTGAGCGCACTTTAGTTCACGAAATACAGCATGCAATTCAAATAAAAGAAGGTTTTGGTCCTGGCGCTTCGTCTGAAGCTATAAGTCTAAATAACGTAGATAACTTAGAAAAACTTAAAGAGCGCTACGAAAACGACCCTGAAATAAACACATCTAAAGGTGCCGTGCTTAGTAAAAAAATACAAGTAGTTGATAATCTAATCGGGTTGCAATTTGAACTCGGCAAACGTATAGCATTAAAAAATAAAATTGAAAAAGAATTAAATAACGTAGTTAAAAATGAGTTACACCCAGCATCTGAAGAGTATAAATTTATACTCTTCGAGGTAAAAAAGTTTGGTTGGTTTATATCCGCAACAAACGAAATAACAAAGTTACAGCTTCGTAAGAAGGCTATACGAGACGATTTAGATAGGTTATATAGTAAAAGACGTACTATTCTAAATCTATCATTTGCTGATTACAAACGTAACGCTAACGAACTTAAAAAATTAGAAAATGAAATTAAATACCGTAGAGTAGATGAAGCAATATTATCTAAACAAATAGATGCGAAGAGAGCTGATTTATCTAATAGGGTTAAAACCGAAACAGAAAACGCCAAAGCTGCAAAAGACGAAGCCACAAAAAAATTTGATGAGGTAAAAAACAAATTAAAAGACGCGTTTAAAAAAATTGATGATTTAGTAGCTTCTGTCAGACAAGGCTCTTACAGCGCATCAGATATTAAATACGACTTGTATTTGATGGCTTCTGGTGAAATCGAAGCCAGAAATACTGCTGCACGTCTACGTCTTTCTGCTGAAGAACGCCAGCAAACTCCACCAAGCGTAACCGCTGATATCAAAGAAGCTTATGCAATTCTCATGGGCGAATCTGGGATATCTGCACAGTCGCTACCTCCCGGTCAACAACCGCAACAACCGCAGTTCCCCAAGCCTTCGCCTCCAGGCGTGTCACCGACCACAGGCGTGCCATTTAACCAGCCACCGCCAACACCTCCCGGCGGTCAGCCGCCAATAGTAGCGGGTAGAAAAAGACCTCGCGGTCCTCGCGGTCCTATTAGTGGTAAGTCACCTTGGAGAACCGCTGAAGACGCAACGAAAACGCTGACTGGCGTATTAAATGATGCGTTAAAAGGGCGTATGCCTTGGGGGAAAGCAGTTGGTTCGTTAGCACCTGCAATTTGGAACCCTATAAATAGCAAACTACGTAGGGCGTTCTTGTTCTCTGCAACGCTGCGTCAGCTTGCAGATATCACGCGTTTTAAATTCCCTCAACTGGTAACTGCGATCAACATCGTAGACAAGATGACCTCGTTCCGTTTGGGCAAACTCGGTGAAGCCCAAATGATTGCGAAAGACTGGCTTGATGCTCAAAACAAAAAGCCAGCGCAGTCTACGTTAGCTGGCAGAATCATGCTGGATGCCACTATCAACGGTAAAGATCCAGATAAAGGTCCGACAGGAATAGCCAAACTTGACGCTGCATGGGCTAGCCTTGATCCAGAGTTCCAAGCTATATACCGTAGAGTTAGAGATTACTTCTACAATAACTTGCAAGAGATGATCCGCGAGATGAAGAAGCGGGTCTTGAAGCTACCCAAAGCTGAACGCCAAGCAGCTATCCGTAAAATCAACGAGCAGTTTGCTCCTGATAAGCTGGTATTCCCGTACTTTCCGTTGCGCCGCTTTGGTGAGTACTGGTTCCAGGTAGGTAAAGGTAACTTTAAAGAGTTCTACGAATTTGAAAGCGAAGTTACTCGGGAGCTTTCACGAGCCGCACGTATCCGAGAACTCAAAAGTGGTAATGCACAGCAAAAAGCTTTGGCCGAAACCGTTGACTTCGGCGCAGGCATATCAGAACTGTTCTCTAAGAACTTAGCGTCTACGCAGATACTGAAAGAGGTACAAGACCTTATTGATTCCATCGTACCTCCTACTGGTGCTACGTCAACTAAGAGTGCTCAGGATGTCCGTAAAGAACTGCAAGATAGTTTAAACCAACTGATCTACATCATGCTGCCGCAGCAAAGTATGCGGAAGATGTTTATTAATCGTAAAGCTGTCCAGGGTGCAAGCAGCGACATGCTGCGAGTGTTCACCGACGTGGCTGTACACAGCGCGTATCAGATGGCTCGGTTCAAGTATGGTGAAGATTTCATCAACAACATCAACAAGGCTCGTGATTACATTAACGAATTCTTTAAGCCCGATGCACGCGCTGTGTACAGAGACTTTGTTAACGAGTTAGAGGCACGTACTAAGACAGTTCTAAGCGCAGAAGATAAGTCGTTCTTAGCAAAATCTGCTGGAACTGCGGGTACGTTTGTGTTTTTCTCGATGCTATCTGCACCTTTTACTGCTCTGTTAAACACATTAGGTTTTGCTGTATTTACTGGCTCCAAACTTGGTGGCAAGTATGGTTACACCGAAGCCAGTGAAGTCATGCTTAAAAACATGGGGAGGTACTGGCAGACAGCACCTGGGCGCATGCTTAAGCCTGCTGCAAAAGGTTTGATATTTCAAATAAAGTTCCCCTCGATTGTTGAAGGTGGCAAACTTTCCCCTTTGTTGCAGCGTGCGGCTGATCGGTTTATTGCAGAAGAGCAGGTTAACGTAAGTCTAACCAATGATATTTTTGATTTGACTGAAAGACCGTCTGAGCTATACACCACGCGATACAACATTCTTAAGAAAATCTTAGGCGGTCTCTTCCATCAGTCCGAACGTGCTAACCGTGAAGTTGCGCTGATGTCGGCCTTTGAGCTTGAATACAACCGATTGCTCAACTCCCCTAAGCGGGACACCCGTGGTGTTATAGAGCGCGACGCTAACGGAAATCCGGTGACTTACACCTCTGATGAAGCCTTTGAAGGGGCCATTCAAGAAGCTAAGCATATCGCCGGTTTAACACTTGGTGACTTTAGCCGACAAATGAAGTCTCGGTTGTTTGCTAATGTTCCACTAAGCGTGCTCTTAAAGTTCAAACAGTACGCTTTTATGGCAACGTACAACTACATGCGTGCCTTGCAGCTTTCGCTTAGCCCTCTGTTTGATAAAAAAGAACTAAATGATATACGGGACAGGTTTATCCAGGAAAAAATCTCCCAAGCCGAAATAGATCAAAAGATGGAGGACATCAAAAAGTTTAGACGTGATATAGCTAAACAATCTGGGAAAGAACTTTTAGGTATCTTAGGCGTTACGTTCTTGTTCGGCGGTCTGGAAGCAATGCCGTTCTTCTGGATTGTGCTACCCGCTATGTTTTTGATGCTAGCTTCTGATGACGATAAAGAAGACGAAGAATCTAACTATCTAAATTGGTTTCGTAACTGGGCTGATGAACGGTTAGGGGGCATGTCGCTTGCTCGCGGTCCGATAAGCCAACTCATCGGTGGTTCGTTATCTGAACGCGTTAGCCTCGATCCATTGAGCATGTTCTATCGGGATGGGCGTTACTCCCCTGATGTTGTCGAAGGGCTAATCCAAGACGTTATAGCAAATGCCGGTCCTGTGGTTGGTCTTGCTATGAACTGGGCCGAGGCTGCTAAGTTATTTGGCGAAGGCCAGTACAGCCGAGCTTGGGAGAAGATACTACCTGCGTTGTTTGCTAAACCGATACAGGCTTATCGCTACGGAACCGAAGGAGCTACCACTCGGTCTGGTGAAGAACAACTGGCAGCAGAAAAGTTTTCCGAGTGGATGCTAGTCATGCAAGCTGTAGGTTTGCAGCCTGAAGAATTAGCCCTGAAACAAAAATCTGCTATCCAAGCCAAGGAAAAAGAACAAAAAATCTTAGCCAAAGAAACTGGGCTTCTCAACCGTCTGTGGCTTGAGCGTGATAACGCCAAAGGTTTTGATACGGCCTTAGACAAAGCACTTCAGTTCTACGAAAAGTATCCTGACATGTTGCCAGAGGATGGTGACTTTTCAGAAAAACTTATGACATCGTTTGAAGTAAGGGCAGAGCAAATAGCTGAAGCCGAAGCGTTTGGTGCAAGAATCGATAAACGACTGCGCGAGCGTATAGCTCCTATGCTTGAGTACGGGCAACCAAAACCTAAACCCCCTGAAAAAATGACGCTTGAAGAAGTTAGGCAAAAGTATCCGCAGTACAGTGATGTGCCCGATAAAGAACTGAGCGATGCACTGAAGGCTAAAGGTTTGCTGAAATAAAAAACCCCCGCACATAGGCGGGGGGAAAGTCATCACGACCAGGAGGAGAAGCACACCATCGAACTGCGCGAATCATACTACTTTAATCGCCAAACGCGCAAGCCCCTCAGCCCATCTTCAATCACAAACTTTGACCCTACCTTGTAGCCAAGTCGTCTAGCCCGTTTCTTCACATCCTCTTTGGCTATCTTGGGGTGTATGCACGGTACAAAAAACGAGCTGCCTACTCTGAACTCGGTAAAGTCGATGTTGTAGTCAACTCCATCAATTCGCATCCTGCTTGGCTTCCTCTAGTTCCATGCCGGGGTCGTAATACTGCTCGGTGTCGATAAATCCACCTTTGCTACAGTCGAACACGTAAGCCGTAACGGGCGGCATGCTGCTTAGTTTTGTACCCTTGTACATCCGCTTTTGCGTGATCCCTTGGCATATGCCATCGGAAGTCAACGAGCCGATCACATCTTTAACGGTGATCCGCAAGTCCTGACAGAATTTGCGGAAGAACTTGCAGTCGATAAACAGCTTCTGTGTGTCTGGTTCCATGCGGACCACAAGTTCGCCAAATGGTTCTCGTATAGGCAGTGATTCAACGTTTGTGCGGCGATCTGTTTCGCCGTTAATTACTAGCGTATGCCGAGCGTACTGGTTCCAGAACTCTGCGATAACCGAAGCATGGTCGCTGGCAGGGGGCTTTATGTCCTCCCGCATCTGCGACATTTCGGTAACGACCCAACGCAGTACACGGCCTACATCGATGTTGTGCAGTCCTAACCGCTTAGCGAACTGAGCACCTGCAATATTGCATGCGATAACTGCCGACCAGAACCGCTCACGGTTAGTGAACTTTGCTTTCTTGTCGATGAACTTTTGAAGCTCCTTGACTTCGCCAATACGTTCTTCAATGTTGGCTACCAAGTCACGAATATAGGGTTTACCAGCATGCCCGTAGTTGGTGTATAGCTTGCCGTAGATTTCATCAGCTTCTTCTTTAAACAGCAACTTGGACTCAGGGACCGTAAATTCTAGGACTCGCATAAGCTCGGCGTCAGAGGTGGTTAAGCTTTTTAGCTTGTCCACAACGGATGCGTTAGAACTGCACAGCAGGATGGTTGACCACTTGGCGAAGTTAAACCGCTCAGCGTTATCGTTCATCTGCATGCGGCCACGTCCACGACCTTGCGATACGCTGTAAGCAAAATCAGAGAAGTCACCGTTGGACATTTTAGTAATCTCGTCGCAACCAAGACCTAAGTTGTTCATAACGCCAAGCCGATGATGCCTAGTGTTCGGCGTATCGCGCTCAAGCAGCATCATTTCTTCGGGGTGCCCATACACACTGTGCATACACTTCAACGATGTGGTTTTGCCAGTGCCTGATGCACTGTTGACCATGTTGATGATTGCCCCCGATTGGTTGAGGAACCTCATGAGTGGTGCGCCGAAAGCAGTGAAAAAGCCAAAAGAATGTGGCTCAAACCCTGGCCGTTCGTAAACGCTTATGACTTTCTTCCATGCCTCTAGCGTACCCACGGGTTCAAACGCATGGCAGTACTGCTTGGTGTAACTTGATGGGGGTGAATACTTGTCTCCGTCCGCTCGTATCTCTGTGTCGCCAATGATGAACGACTGATTGTTCTCGGTCCAGCCAAACTGGTTTCTCATAAGTTCTGCCTCCGTTGTGCATTGCAACTCTTTAACGAAATACACGATGTATTGCATGATGCTGTCCATCTGCTTTTTCAAGCCCACCACGCCATACCACGCTAGCCTTGCTCTAAGTTTTTCTACGACTAGCAACTCATCCGCAGGGAGTGCAAACTCTCTGACCCCATCTCGTGGGGTATGTAGTCGAAGCCATATTACTTCGCCTCGTTTTGGGTCTCGCAGACGCTTCACTACGTAAAGATAGTGCTCGTACACTAGCGAAGCATCTTCGTCGTCGTCAGATGACTTGCGGTATATGCCGCCGTTTTTACCTGCGAAATACGGGAAAGGTAGCGGGGGTATGACGTATTCAGAAACGGTGTCTGGCTTATTCTCGATGAAGCCAAGCACTTTACCGTCCCCTGTCTCTGCCACGACTTGCCCTAGTAGTATGGGGCTGCTGATCTTTCCCTTGTGTTGGCAGTTGGCGCAACGGGCTGCGTCGATCTCTTCAAAGGTGGTGCAGAGGAACGGACCTTTAGTAAGCGCAGCTTTTTCTTCAGTTGCTTGAGGGTTGTAGTCCGGGTGTTTGTTGGAGATTTCGTGAATAGCTGTTGCGCCGTCTATGCAACGTGTCGCAACTGACAATACAGCCCTCCACAGCGGTTCTTCGATTTGATCCTGATGATCAACCGCATGCTTAATGTGAGCGCACCCTTCTCCTTTATCGCATTTCTCTAGTATCAATGAAAACTTATTCTGCTTGTTACCCATCAATGACTTAGTCAACTCATTCAACCCGCCTGTGTCGTAGGTCGGTGTCGGCGTAGGTGATTGGATGTCTGCGCCGAGTAGGTTGTTAAAGTCATCGTAGGCTACGGGCTTGCCAGTTGTTATGAGTTTTACGTCAAGCGCTGGGTCTGTTTTAAAGTTCTTGGTATCTGGCAATCGTAAGATAGATGCGATGTCAGCAGTGCGAGATGGGTCTGCTTTTAGATTGTGTTCGTGGCAAAGCTTTTTAAGTTTTGTAGCAGTGTGACGCCACTGATCAGGCGTTATAGGATTTTGCAGTTGCCAATAAACATGAAGCCCACGCCCTGAATCTACGATGGTCGGTCTTGGCAACTTCAATGTGTGGCAAAACTCTTTGAGTGCTGTTATGCCCTCATGCTGGTCAGCGTATGGCTTATCAGCGTAGCAATCAATATCAAGCCAGAAGCTTTGTGCTGACTCAACGTTGGTGGCTTTGCGGTTCTTATCGGTAGCATACTTAGCGCAGCCGAAGTATGCGTTGTATTCGTTACTAACTAGGTCGGCAGCTTCTCGTTCAACTTCGTCAATAGTCGTTACAAACTTTTGTATTGCAATAGTGTCGGGTTTTAAGCCTACTACGCAGTAGTACCCTGTTGGGGGTAGCAATGCGGTAAGCAGTGCTCTGATGGTCATAGCCGCTCCTCAACCTGCCGCGATGTGTAAATAGGGGCGTCAAAGGCGGCGGCATGCCTTTTTTCACTCCGTCGAGCTAGACGCCCCGTGGCTTGTCAAACACCAAGTCGTTTAAGGGTATCTTGCAAAAGCTCTAGTCGTTGTTTCCTAGGCTTCATCCTACCGAAAAACCAGTTGTAAATGGTAAGTCGGCTAACACCAAAGTAATTTGCAAGATCGCTGACTGGCACTTGGTTGTCAATACAGTATTTCCCTAACCTGATAACAGGGTCCGAAGGGTCTCCCCCTCGGATAGCTTCAACCAGTTTCAATGAATATCCACGGGCATCCATTATTCATCGTCCGTGGACCAGTCGCTCACTATGTCAGTAAAGCCCTTCTTTGCAGGAGGTGGCTCGGCGTTTTTCTTAGCCGTGCGCTTCACTGGCTCAGGTTCAGCGGCAGGTTCTGACACGGCAACAACTTCAACAGCCGGTGGTGCGATTTGTTTGTTTGCTGGACCTACTGAAATACGCAGCGCGTTACGTGCTTCTGGCGTTTCACCCTGTTTCTTAGCTTGCAGCCACTCTTCTCTCGTCAAGTAGCGCACGGGCTTAAACACAAGTTTCGGCGTATCGCTATCGCTGTCGAACCGCATCTCAGTTACAAGCGTGTTGATGTTGCGGCCTTGCGATCCAACGTACTTTAGGTACTGCTGGAACGGCATCTTATCTGTAGCGCCACGGCCAAACAAAGACTTTGATGGCAGTGCAAGCTCATACACATCACCTTCGATGTATTCAGCAAGCACGACGGCTAGACGCTGTTGGAACCGGCAAGCGCGTGATTCACCTGTACCCGAGCCTTTGATGTTCATTGGGCAGGTTTCACACTTGTCGCTTTGCGGGGACGATGCAGCCACATCAGGTGCGATGCCATCGTTAGAAAAACAATCAGGTGGTGATGTATCGCCAGCACTGTAGGCTTTGGCATGGTAGTAGCGGGCAATATCTTTGCCTCCGGCAACGATTACTACATTCATGTAGTTGTTCTCGTTTTTAGATACTTCTTTGCCGCCCACCATGAGGCGGAATACGCGCCCACGAATGGATATTTTCTTGCCGCTTGAGCCTCCGGCGTAGCGACGGGTCATCTCATCCATCTCAACTTCTTTGAGATAGTCGGGTACTGATTGCTCAAAAAGTGTTACGTTAGACATATTTATTTCCTATCTGCGTTTAATGGTGATGTCGTACTCTGAATCTATGTTCAATCCTGGGGGACGTGTGTCAGGGTGCTCTTCAAGAAACTCCTTCATGTTGGTTTGATGAATCCGCTTTTCCAGCAACTCCAGCTTTCCTTTATCTTTTAGAAAGTTGTAGAAGTTTGACCAATCGTTCGTCCAGTAGCGGTTCTTCACTGTACGATACGCAATAGCATTGCCTGTGCCGAGCGAAGTGACGCCAGTGTCCTTGCAGACTTCTAGCAACTTCTGCTTGAGAACGGTCATCTGTTCATCAAGCTCAGCGACTTGGGCTTCGTAGCCTCTAGTAAGTTCTTCCTTAGCACTACGAATCTTAAGAAACGCACTAATAATTTTCTCAACTGGTATGTCCATAATTCACCTCCGAAACATAAGAATACAAGACAAACTAAAGTGTGTCAAGTATCTATTTCTTGTTTGTAGAGGTCAATTATTTTTGAGTGAAAGTCGAGTTTGCCCCTGAGCATCGAGTAGAGTCTTGCCTCCACTGGGCTACCTTCGATATGCACAACCGTCACGGGGTTGCGTTGCCCTTGGCGATGCACACGAGCATTAGCTTGCAAGTATGACTCGATGGATGTCACGGGCGCATACCATATGACTACGTTAGCAGCAGTTAGTGTCACGCCGTGCGCTGCTGCTTGAGGTTGGATGATGAGAACCTTGATGTCTTGCGCTTCTTGGAACCGACGAAAGATGTCGGTGCGTTTGTTGACTGGAACACTTCCATCGATGATCTCTGAGGTCACGCCGTTCTTAGTTAGTTGGTCTTTGATCAATGCTAACGTGTGCGTGAACGGTGCAAAAATAAGAACTTTGTTAGTTGCTTCGTCAATGACCTCTTGCACGGCGTTCATGCGGTCCGATACATCAAACTCGATAACATTCCCTGCGTCCGTATAGACAGCGCCACAAGCTATCTGCAACAGCTTCGTTAAATTAGCAGCAGCGTTTACTGCGCTAACGTCCTCGCCCACTGCTTGCATGACGAACTCTTTTTTCATCTGCTTGTAGTAGCTAAGCTGCTGTGCAGTCATCGGAGCGTACCGCGAAACGTTAGTCACTTCTGGCAAATCCAGGCATTCAGCTTTCGAAAACCTGATGGCTGGTTGCAGTAGCTTGTGGACTACATCGATAGCTGATGGTTTAGGAACCCACTTGAATCTAGAGATCTGGTGCATCACGGTATCACGGTACTCGGTGTAGAGCAGCGGGGTGCGGTCTGGTACGCACAGTTTGGCTAAGCCGAAAGCATCAAGCGGGGATTGGGCAGCGGGTGTGCCAGTCATCATCCACAGATAAGTGCGTTCATTGAGCAGCCCACGCATCGTTTTGAACCGCTGAGTTCGGCTATTCTTGTATGCGTTTGCCTCGTCAATGATGATGAGGTCAAACTTGCCCTTGATCTCATCCTTCACTACGTTTACGCCGTCGTAGTTGATGATGACGTACTCGGCGGTGCTGTTGATGATGTCTCTGCGTTTACTGGCCGCGCCGTGAGCTACATTCACAGTTCGGTGTATAGCGAACTTGAACAGATCCGCTTGCCACGCCGACTGCATAATTGACAAGGGGCACACGACTAGCACACGCTTTATGATACCTAGTTTCATTAGATAGTCCGACGCCCAGATAGCAGACGCCGTTTTGCCTGTGCCTTGCTCGTTAAAGCAGAAGCTACGTTTATGAAGCGTAAGGAACGAAGCCGTGGTTCTCTGATGTTCCATCGGCTTGTGTAACCCAGGCCAATCGTAGTCCCTAACGATAGGCGATGGCACGTTCTTGATGTTCAGTCGGCGCAGCGTCTGGGCCTCAGCTAGATCCCAATTCACTGCCACTTCGTAAACATCACCCTGCTGCGCTACAACCTGACTACCCTTGATGGTTTCTTTTATCCTGCTAGGAAACTGCGTTTTTATTAGCAGTAATTCGTCGTTAACGATTTGCACGATTCTTCCGTTCTCGTGGGCTGACCTCAGAGATCAGCTTATGGTTGCCGTCGCGGTCAAAAGATCTGTTACTAGCTGCACTGACCACAGCTAGACCGTCTTTGTATGAACCGCCGTTTGATAGTGCTTTCTTGTGATGTACGTCTTTACCGTCGCCCTTTTGTGCCAAACCCTTTTTCATCATGATCGCTCGCGCTCGATTGCGCTCGGCGCGTTTCTTCTTGACCTTCTCAGTACCGTCGTACTGTTCGTATTCTTTCTTGTAGGGGCGGGGCTTGTTAACGTAGGGCATGTCAGGCTCCTAGAAGGGGGCTTCCTCTATGTCCAGAGGGGCGCGTGATTTAACAACCCTTACCATTACCACATCCCGCCTAGGAATAAAAGCGTAGTGCGGGAACGGCCAGCCGTCATCTGATGGGATGCGTATGTACAGCATGTTGTCGTCTGCTTCCTTAACCACGTAGCCAATTTCACCCGTGCTTTTTATCCGTACTCTGGTATCAGGCTGCATCTTTAACCTCGTCTTCTACCTCACACATAAAACTTCTAAGCATTTCCACAGCTTTCAAACGATCTCGCGCAGAGGTAGCAGGATCGTCCATAATATCGACCAAAGTTTGGAACATCTTAAACCTAAGATCAACTTTAAGCTTGGATAACAACTTATCGTATTTATCCTTATCTAGATGAGGTTTATCTTTCTGATATAGATTGTGATCGCCACTCATTTCTCACCCCTTGCTCGGATTGCTTGCGCGGCCACCTTTGTAATGTCTGACGCATATTCAGGATGTACAGCAAGCACATCACACACCTTCGCACACACCTCACGCTCGTTTCCTATGCGCTCTTCAATTTGCCACTCAAGCTCTTTCAGCAAATCTTCAGTGCTATCGCCGTGCCCTGTTGCGTAGCCGCGCTCGATCATCCATGCGGCCAGCTTGTTTCGCTCGGTAGCAGTAACAAGGGCAACGAAGCGTTCAAGTGCTTCACCAGCGGCCTCTGACCATGAATACGCAAACCCAGCCTCCCGCGCCATGCGTATAACAGCTTCTCTATCCATGATTCTTCTCCCTCAACTTGGCTTCAATGGCTCTTGCAAAAATCACATCAGTCCAAGGCGCAGTCCAATCTCGCTTATAGCAAACACTGTTTATTTCTTCATCCGTCAGCCCCTGCCATTGGCGCAGCCGGTGGATCTCTGCCATGTGCTCGCGCAACGATTCTTGCAGCGCCTCAACTTGATCCCAATCGGGCTCAAACTCGTTGGGCCGCGCCAGCCTCTCGCGCAGGGCGGTGATAGACGCTTCCAGCTGGTCGTAGTCGACTACTTCGTATGGTCTGATCGTCATCATTGCATCCAGCGCCTGCTGCATTAGGTCTCTGTCGCTCATGTGTTCTTCTCCTTGAGTTTTTCTTCGATAGATTCCGCAAAATCTAATACGTTCTGATGTTCGTAACAAATATGAAACTCCACAGCACTGCCACTCGCTTTGTTGCATTGCCAAATTTCATCTGCTGTCAGCCCAACCCATTCAGCAGCCTTTGGTGGTGCGGTGTATAGAGG
>SXGQ01885367.1_pt1 | contig 13667 bp, 11 predicted proteins | sample 3178371 | NCBI WGS metagenome assembly SXGQ01 (sample SAMN11356859, study PRJNA531348) | freshwater metagenome | isolation source: freshwater sample F1-20 | place: China: Fuxian Lake, Yuxi | collected 2017-12-25
ACCTGGAGTTTTCTCATAAGAAAATACGCTAGGAACATCATCCTTTGCATCTCCTGTTAATATCTTTTCAAAAGTTAATTTTTTCGTGTCAATTTCTTCCAGAGTCGCAGAAGAGCAAATCGTGGACATTTTCTCTCTTTCAGTATCTTTCGCAAAATCCAAATTAAAAATAGAGACATCTTCCTCTTTGTCTACAAAGTTTTCTCTCCATCCCTTTCCACAAAATATTTTATTGTTCTTAGAATTTGCATTCCAGCATATCGTCCATCTATCTTCAGAGGATTCTACAAGCTGGTGACTGTCTTTATCGCCAGAAAAAACAACAACATTGTGTCCCATTTCCTTTAATTTCTTATTCCAAAACCAAAGTAAATCGTCACCTTCAGCACCTGGAGATTTAGAATAAAAATATCCATTCATCTCTAGAAATTTTCCAAATTCGTCCATGAGATCAAAGAAAGAACCCCAGTCTACCTTTTCGTCTTTTACCCTAGATCCTTTATAGTCTACCCTTTCTATTTTTAAATCCTTTCTCCAAGATCTTGAATCCTTACAAAAGATAACATGCCCTGTGATGGGAAGTTGATTAAGAGAATAGCAAAGATCTGTAATAATTTTTCTCATAAACATTCCTTGCTCGGATTCGTTTGATAACACTTCGCCAGGTTGCTTAGATCCAAAATCTGAAAATATAGCAAAGGTCTTGTGGAATAGGTAATTACCGTCTATTATAACACTTATCATGATTAAAAGTCTTCGTTTTTAATTCTAATATCATAGTCTTTAAAATCCATAAAATCCTTATCGTCAGCTTCTAATCTACGCTCTGCGCTGTCAGCATCATTTCTTTCAATCAGTCGCTTCCTTAAAATTTCTCTTTCAGGATCGATAAAAATAATAAAGCACTTCTTCCTGTGCTCTGGTTTTATGTTAGCGACCCCTCTTGGGGTCATGATTAATAAACTAGATCTTTCAAAATCTTCTATGGTTCTGCCGTATTTCCAACCATTGAAATCGTCTATTTCGTAAAATTTATGGATGTTATTATTAAAGAACGTTTCATCCCTAAAATAATAATCTCTCCCCTCTTTTTCGTTCTCTCTTTTAGGTCTACTGGTATACGAAACACAATATTTAAAACCCCTTTGCTCTAGTTTTTTTCTCATAAAATCTTTTCCAGATCCACCTCTGCCAACTAGAATTATTTTACTATCTTTAAACGCCATTACTGTGTTAATTTTTGGATCGAATAAAAAAGTGAAAGCAAGCTAACCACTGGATCAATTACCTGATGTCTTTGAGATTGGTGTTGGGCAACCAAGATAATCACAGCCGGAATAATAGCAACCTTCTCTGGCTTTTTCTCTCTCACCCATTCAATAAAATCTCTCCCCAAAGATTCCATTACTTCCCCTACCGAGTTTGAATATTGTCCAACAATTGTCTGGTAACTTTTAAGGGGATCTAGTTTCTGGAATAACATTTCATATAACTCTTCATAATCCCAAGCAGTTTCTGAGACCTTCTGATCTGTTATTTTTTCGATTCCCTGAATTTGCCATCTCTGAATGCAGTTCAATGCAGATCTCATGTCAGGATAGTACTTCTTAACAAATGATTGCAAAGCTTTATCCTCTATGGAAATATTTAATTTTCCAAGTATAAGAACTATTCTTTTCTCCCATTGATCTTTAAGATCCTGTTCTTCCTCTTTGCTTACCGGATCAAAAACAAATACCTCGAATCTACTTTTCATTGGATCTGGAACTTTGTTGATCCAATTACATGTTGCTACAAATCTTGTGTTCTTAGCAAATTTTTCAATAACCCCGCGAAGTGCTTTATAGAACTGATCAGAAGCCCCATCAAACTCGTCAAGTACAACGACCTTAGTGGGATTTTCTTCATTCATAATTGAGACAGTGGAGCAAAATCCTGTTATCTTCTCTCTCACTGTATCAACTGAACTTTCGTCAGATACATTGATAAAAAGTTTTGGTGAATTCTCAGAAAGAATTTTTGCAAGAGATGTTTTACCAGATCCTGGGGATCCGGTTAAAAGCACATTCTGCTGTAATCCGTTCTTGAAAGCATCTTTGATTCTTTCAGGTAAAATCATGTGCTTAAGCTCTTTTGGCCTAAGTTTTTCTGTTAAAAGCATGTTTATCATTTCTTCTTACTAAATCTTTCTACTAATGATTCTGGTTCGTTCTTGTCGTGTCTTACCTCAATAAATCTTGGCAAGAAAAGGGATTTATTTCCGTTTTTATCCTCGATGGGAACATTATATTGGATAGCAACCACTCTACCAATTATATCATCGGGATTGCGAGAGAGTTCAACCAAATCATTTTCCGTGAATCCAGATCCCACTTTAACTTCATATTCTCCAGAAAGATCCTTACAAATAAATCCTCCAATAAATCCTTCCCTTTTGCCTTCTCCTGGATACCATCCAGTAACAACCAAATCGCAATCTTGAACCTCTTTGAACTTGATCCAGCTTTTAGATCTCTTACACTCGTAGAAATGGGTGGGATCTTTCATAATAACTCCTTCTCCACCATTAGCTACGATTTGTTCGTAGATAGGCATTAGTTCGTCTTTGGTTTTTGCTTCCCATTTTTGAGCAATCTTAATATTTTCGAAAGATTTATTTTTAAAGAACTGTTCTAGAAGCTCCCTTCTTTGAGTATATCTTGTAACCCCCTTTCCGTCCTTGATAGTCTTGGTTGGTTCGACGTCGAAGATGTTAAAAAGAAGATCGTCTCCAATGCTTTCCTTTGGAGATCCCTTCATCATCTGGGTAACCTTGCCGCTAACGCTCTTTCTGTCTAAATCTGTTAGCTCCCCGTCGAAGAAAATCCCGTCGATCCCATGGGATAATTCTAAGATCTGATTTGCTATTCTGGAAAGAAATCTATTATCAAGTTCGTTAAATGCCCTGGTGTAGAATTTGGGATTTTTGTTTTCAACCACACATATAACACGAACACCGTCATACTTCTCTTCACACACTATAGATTCCCATTTATCGAGGACTTTATGATCATCCTCCGCGAGCATTAGACTGGGATCCGGGATTAGTTCCTTCCCCACTGCTTTATTAATCATTTTAGCACCTATACCTATGTTCATACGCTTTGTAAGCACCTTAGCGAAGACTTTTTTGAGTTCTATATGATAACCAGTGGATTCGATTAATCGTGCAGCTATGCCCCTTAAATGATCGTTTATAGCTGGGGCTTTTTTTAGATTCTCACAAAGATCAACAAATTCCTTAAATAGGTTAGAGTTTTCTTTGCAATCCTTATCCTCGTACTCTATTTTATGGAGTTTTGTGGTAACAAAGGGATCAAAACAAATAGATAGGATATACTCCAATTCTGGAGTAAGATTTTTAGAAATTAATTCCTGCTTTTTCTTTTGTGATCCTTCTCCGGTGCAGTTTTCAATCTCTAGGAGCAATTCCAGTTCTTTCTTCATTTGATGTTTTTTATGACACCAAATTTACATGAAATCCCCGACTAATAAAAATGTTTCAGAAAATATTAAGGAGCTTCTGCTTCTGCCCCTCCTCCAGCTTCCGCTGCCGGGGGTTCTGGAGTGGCTGCTGGTTCCTCTGCTGCTGCTTCTGGTGCTGGTGTTGATTCAGGTGTTGTTGAAGTTTCTGCTGCTGGGGTAGGAGAAGGAGTAGTGGACGTAGAACCTGCAGCTTCTGCATCAACCTTTATTTCCGAATTTTCCTCCTCGTCTTTCTTTTTATAGATTTGATTAACCCTTCTATCCTCATTAGTAAGACCTAAGAACTTATCAATTAAAAAGTCTTGACTAAAATATGGTGTTTCTTCGTCTCCCTTCTTTTCCTTAATTTCAGAAAGACCGGAGATAAAATCGATTTTTTTAATCAACTGTTCTATCTCTTTGGATTCACCAAATTGGTTATCAGAATTCCATTTTATTCCGAGCTGGGATCTAAAAACTGCATCATTTTTTAATTCCGGATGATCAAGGGTCATTTGAATCCAAAGAGGTTTCAACATAATCTCTTGATAGATTGATCTAATTCTATTAATGAATTTATTGTATCTGATTTCGTCCCTTTCTGCTGATTCCGCTCCTATTTTATAAGTACCCACTGTTCCGCCAGAACGAGCAGCAAATCTGTTAAATGGTATTTTAGAATCTGCCTTTAGTTTATTGAAGAAGTAAACAACAGCATCAATAATATTTAGATTTGGCCCCGCAGAATTAATTGTTTCAACTTTAGGAGATTCTCCTCCCTGTACAGGAAAAAGATAGTTTTTATAGAATTGTAAATTAGGTCTTCCGTTAATGCTAAGTTCTCCTGAGTCTGTATTTAATTTTATATCCTCTTTATAAATACTCATTAATTCTCCCAGGGTTTCCTTTGCCTTTTGTGGAGATCTAGATCCAACAGGAATTGTCATTTTAATTCTAAAAGATGCATTCATAACATTCCAGATAATTCTGGTATGCTCCATGATCTTTAGAAGATTGTGAGACCTTATTAATCTTTCACAATAGCTTGTTCTGCTTGCGCTGTTTCCTTTAGCAAACGAAATATAGATTACCTGAGAATCATAAAGTTTTCTTTCTCTAACACTATCTCCATAATACTGTATCCAAATTGGAATGGTTTCTCCTGATTGGTTTCTCTCCGTTGTTGGTGTTAATGACGTTGGATCCAATTCTTTAAATCCGACAATTTTATTTCCATTGTCAGAATAAACTATTTCGAAAGCCAAAAACCCGTCTATTAAAAATTGTCTAAAATATTGCCAAGCAGAAATACCGTTATTGAATCCATGAGAAATGTACATTTTTCTAAAGTTTTCCCTTAGAGAATCAACTACATCCTCTTTTAAATCCATATTAACTAAAGATAAACTGCAGCAAAAATTTCTATCATCATAAACTATAGCTTCATCTGCAAGGATGTCTAAAATCCATTCTATTTCTGCATTCAATGCGAATCTTCTTAAAAATTCCCTTTTAAAAGGATAATCTTTATCAAAGTAAGCTATATACTTTCTATTACTTGTGTCTTGGGATGCAAGGCTAAAAATAAAATCTTCGTCAGAATCGGTAAGACCCATTCTTTCTCGCATCATTGCTTCAGATACACCAATGGCCTGTGAGTTTTTCACAACAAGATCCTTGTACTCCATTCCGAAGCTACCAATTTTACTTACGGTCTTGAGTATTTTTCCTATATTAGGATTTCTCTGTGAAATATCATCTATGAATCCTGCCATTTATTAAAGTTTAAATTCGTCTTTTACTTCATCTTCTGCTGGTGCCTCTTCCGAGGTCTCTGCTGCTTTCTTAGCCTCTTCTTCTGCCGCCTTCTTTTTCTTTTCTGCGTCTCTTTCTTTTGCTTTCTCGTTTGCTACACGATCATCATCAGTCATTCCCAAATACTTATCTAGCACATATCTTAAAGAGAAGTAGGGTTTACCCTCGGAATCGGTTAATCCGGAAATTTTTGTAACCTGATCCTTCCTAGCATTTAAGATTTCCATGTATCTTATCTCTGCAAAAGAATTATCCTTAACATAATCCAGACCAAATTGGCTCTTAACCATGAAGTCTTTTTTGTGTTCTGGGTAATCTAAACAAAATTGAATCCAAAGAGGTTTAACGAGAATATCTTGAAAAATAGATCTCAATCTTGTTATAAACTTGAAAAATCTAATTTCTTCTTGGTCCAATCCTTCTGCATTACCGCTATATGTTCCTTGTGTTCCCCTATCTTCCCGATCAAATCTTGAATAAGGAATTTTAGAATCTAGTTTTAATTTATCAGCAAAGTAAGCTAATGCTTTAAGATCGCTAAAAGGTGTAGCGTCTCCTGCACCGGCTAAAGGAGCAATATCTGGGGTACCGTTCGGGGTAGACGGCATCAAATAATTCTTAAAGAATTGAATGTTTGGTCTACCATTTACAAAAAGTTCTCCGGAATCTGAATCCAATCTAATGTCCTCTTTATAGATACTCATTAATTCAGCAAGGCTTTGCTTGGCCTTTTGTGGAGATTTAGTTCCAATAGGAACCGTCATGGTCATTCTATAGGAAGAATTCATCACGTTCCAAATCACCCTGGTGTGCTCCATGATTCTTAAAAGATTAAAAGATCTAATTAATCTTTCAATATAACTCACTCTAGTCATTGTGTTTCCCTTTGCGTAGGAAATATAAATGATTTGAGAATCGTACAATTTTCTAGTTAGTGCAGGATTATCTGGGTATTGGATCCAGCATTCCACAAATGAACCGTCCATCTGCTTTTCCACAGAGGGTAATAACGATGCTGGGTCTAACTCCTTAAATCCAATGATATTTTTCCCTTTGGTGTCAAAAATTATTTCAAAAGCCAAAATTCCGTCAATTAGGAAATTTCTAAAGAAGTGCCATCCTGAAATATCTTGATTGAATCCGAAAAGATTGTAGATTTCTTTATATCTTTCTTGAACTTTAGCTTCTTTTTTTTCTCCTATACCATGTATATCTGTGCTAACGAAATAGGAAAAGAAGTTTTTGTCGTCGTATACTATAGCCTCATCACAAACTGTATCTAGAATGAACTCTATTTCAGGATTTAATGCAAAATTTCTGAGATATGTTTTCTTATTCTTATAGTCTTTATCAAAATAAGCTATGTATTGCTTTGCTGTGGTGTCTGCCTTTTTTAAGGTATAAAGGAAGTTTTCATCTAAAATACCTCCCCTTTGTGTGAAAACAGCTTCCGTTGTACCTACAGCTTGGGAGTTTTTGACAACCATATCCCCATAGCTCATCCCAAATGACCCTATTTTTCTTAGAGCATTTAGTACATTACTAAAAAATGGGTTATTCCTGTTGTTATCTAAAAATCCTGCCATTACCCGAATTTATTGTATATATCATTCAAAACAGCCCCCTCCAAAGACTTAGTATCTAGATACACTAAATACTTCCACTCATCCCTTGGTATTTCAGCAAGACCCTTAATCTTATCAAACTTATAACCACGGTATGCATGATTATACTTGATACCTCCCATTAAAGTTTCTAAAAGAGCAGGGTCAAATCTAAGAGGCATTTTTGAAGAAGTCTCTCTATTTTCATTTTGCTCCATTATTTTCCCAAAAATAGCATGGAGCCGGATGAAAAAATTAGTCCTGTCCCTAGGGGGAAGAAGAACTAAATCTATCCCCTTGATAATGCTTTTTGTTGGTGAAATATCGATTCCTTCAAAAAAGATAACTGGTCTCTTGTTTACAAACTCTTGATCCGCTCTTTTCGGTGAATCGTAAAAAAATGTGAAAACCTTACCTTGGATTAGGTTTTTTAAAGAATCTGACTTTTTTAAAACCGAGTAATTCTTGGAATAGTGTAAAAAGCTTTCCTCTGTTAATTTTCCAGGGGATCCCGATTTTTCTATTGCATCTCTAATCTCTCTTTTAAAATCCATTATCTAAAGATAAAATTTTCATCGACGGCACCAAATCTATAGCCATTGTTCTTGGCAAAACGAGTAGCAGCATCAAATTTAGCTCTGTTAACTATCCAAATTTCCATAGCTTGATTGTATGCCCTTACCTTCTTTTCAGTCAAATTACCAGATATTGTTGGCTTTTTTTCCAATTTGTACTGAGCAGATGGTTTAATCTCAAGAATCCAGTCCTCGGTAGATCCGTCGGCTTTATTTACCTTTATATAATAATCAGGATGATAGATGTGTGTTTTTTTATCAATAGGATTCCAATACTCTATCTGGACTGCTTCTGAAGACCATTTTAAGATATTGGGATTTTGATCACAGTATTGACAAAATCTTCCCTCCCATGATGATCTATAAATTATATCATGAATATCCCCAATATACTTCTCCGGATTTCTCGGAACGAATTTTCCAGATTTAAACTTTCCGTTGGGTTTAATATTTTTGATATTAACTTTAGACATTGTAATTTTGATTATCGTCTCTAGTTAATCTAGAGAATGATATAGTTTTAATTGATCTGGTGGAATGTATCTTTTTCCATCCTTTTTGCATTCCATTTTTTGCAATTTGTGAAATAAAGGCAAATGGATTATCTGATTTATTGGGATCAAATCTGTCCCAATATTTAATTAGATCTTCCATTCCAAAAGCTATGCAATCTTCCTTGTCTTCTATATCCCTATAAGATTTAGTTTTAGAAAGACCCTGAACAATTAATGTAAACATTTTTACTGTTTCTGCAGTCAATCTGCCATTTTCTTTGGACTCTAATAATGCCCTTTTAAGGTCTTTGTTTTTAACATACTCCATTAGTTTTGTGGAAAATTATTTTGTAGTTTGCCTATTTGCCCTTCTACATCTTTTTGTAAGGCTTCTAGGTTCTTTATTGAGTTCTCAATGGTACTCAATCCTATTTTACTACTAGCATGGCTGGTAGTTTCCAATTCTTTTAATTTTCCCAGAATGTCTGTCAATTCCTCCTTAAAAAGAAAAAGTTCGTTTCCGATACCCTCAGAAACGAACTCTTTTAAATTTTCAGAAATCTTATTTACTTTTTTTTTGAAACTGGTGCTTTAGCTAGTGTTGCTCTATCAAGAGGCTCATGGTCTTTTTTACCATTTTTCTTATGGTTACCTGGTGCTTCAGCTAATTCAGCATCATCTAAATCTTCTACAAATTTTTTAGGTTTTTCAGATTTACCTTTTGGTGCTTTCTCAATGTGTGCATTTTTTTGAGACTCAGAAAGCTTGTGATTTTTTAAATTGTCTATGAACTTTGGTGCTGCTCCGGCGCTTTTGCCTGGTGCTTCAGCTAATTCATGATTACCTAAATTGTCTATATCTTTTGCAGATCCTTTAGCATTTTTAGCAGGTGCCTCAGCTAATTCATGATCTCCAATTACTCCTTTAGGATCTTTAGAAGACTTAGCTTGCTTGTTTGGAGCTTCAGCTAAGTTGTGATCTTTTAAATTTTCAACGTCTTTAGAAGATCCACTAGCAGTTTTAGCAGGTGCCTCAGCTAGATTATGATTACCTAAATTATCAATATCTTTTGCAGAACCTTTAGCATTTTTAGCAGGTGCTTTAGCTAAATTCATATCAGCATCCAATGCTTCATTTGTTTCAGGCCCTTCTGCTTCTACCGACTCAATAGAATCTTCTTCTCCTAGGTCGTTAATTGGCTGCAGTTCTATGTTTTGAATTTCATCAGAGATGTCAACAACATCATTGAAGAAGTATTCTCCGGTTCTGCCATTTTCAAACATAACTGTGTAAGTTTTAGAATTACCATTAACTCCAACTACTTTACCTCTTTCTCCGTTTCTCCTAACTTTTATGTCTGTATTAATTTGATATCCTTCGTTCTCATTTACAGTGGAAACCTTTTTAGCATATTTTTCAAATCTTTCAATTTCAACATTAATTTGATTCCACTTAGACTTTAATGATTCTGATTCTTTTTGAAGCATTGCTTGAGCTTCTTTAATTTCTTGAGACTCTGTAAGTGAAGGGTTTGACTGAATTGCTTTAGCAATCTTGTTCATTTCGCTTTCAACTATTGATAAATTATTTTTGATAGCCTCTTTATCATTCTTCATGATCGAAAGAACTCTATCCTCATTCTCAAGAATATCTGTCATAGATTCTGAAATATCAAAACCTAAAAATTCTTTTACTATATTAACCGCTTGAGTACCGTTTCCTTCAAAAAGCTCATTCTTCTTCATTGCTGGATTAACCTTGTGAACATAAACTTTTTGACCGAATCTAAATACGTTTGCTTCTACCCCTTCATAAATTTTAGAAACGATTTTTTTACCAAAATCAATTTCTGAAAGATAGTTAGCAGCTGATACTACTTCAGTAGCTTGTTCAACTACACTTGCAGAAGATTGGAAAGAATTTCTTAATTCCATGGAAAGAATGAATCCTAGCTTTTCTTCAGGGATTCTTTTTCCGTTGAAAAATACTGCTTTCGTTTCTGTATCACTTTCAAAAACAACTGAAAGCTTATTTTTTCCAATAAACATATCTAGCCCGTTCTCGTTAATTCTAACTGCTGGATTGCTAAGTGATAAAGCAGCCTTTAGGAATTTCCCAGGAAGTTTAGCAGCCTCTGCTCTTTCCATAACCGATACTCCCTTGTTTGTTGCCTTGAAGAATCTGTCAGAAGTAACAAAGACAGAATGGTTTTCAAAAACTAAGCTTGGAGCTACGATAGATTTAACTTCGCAATTTTCAGAATTAACATTAATTGAAAACTTACCGTTGCTTCCCTCGAGCTGTGTAAATTTCTCAACTAAACTTCTAACTGTTGGATTAAAAGACCATTTTTTAAGATCATTAACGAGTTTCTCTGAAACCCTGTTTTCTGCGCTCAACCAATTTCTCATCGATTCAACTACAGAAGAGAAAAGATCTCTACCTCCAGATCTGTTGATCTCTTCGATTGCCTTAGCAACCTCGATTTCTTTTCTGCTTTTTTCGTAAACTTTCTTAAGATTGGCTAAAGCACTTTTAGCGTGCTTCTCCCAGCTGAAATTTTCCAGTTCGGAAATCATTGATTCAATCAAGAAAGCTTCTGAAACTCCTTTGATTGTAACATGATGAATGTATTTTTCAGCTAAAATTTTAGCTTCTGGTAATTCAACGAAAGGTGTATTATTCAAAGCCATTGCAGTCTCTAATACTCCAACAGAAAAGGCTGGTTTTTTTGTATTAGATCCTTGAGCAGATGCTTGAGCAATTTCATTTTGTAGACCGTCAACATAGGAGCCAGCTGCGCCGGGTCCAAAGCCCTTGGTTCCTGCCCAGCTTTCATTTAGAGAGCTAGCAGCTGCCTTGGCCTTTTCCATTTTAATCTGGTCTAGATTAGTGTCAAAGTTAATTCTATCCATTTTGAGGGATTTATTTTTATTCTATATATCTATCTTTTATAAGGTTTCTCGTAATCTATTCGCTAGACATATCCTATTTAATAGAACTAATGCCAGTAAACTATAACGATATAATCGTTGATGTTATACTTTTGAATTCTAATATCGTTAGCTTCGTCTTTGGTGAAAAATCCCGTTTCTTGAAATTGATAGGTATAGTTACCACTTTCGTCTTTAATCTTAACAATTGCGTATTTTTCTTCCATTTTAGTATTTTTATGTCACTGCAGTTAAAATCCACCTAGCCTGCCCTGTTGATGCCCCGATAGTCAATCCTCCCACGTAAATAAAAGTTGCAGTCTGGTTGATGCCTATAGTTTTATTTGAAACCCCTAAAACTAGTCTATTTGATGCTAGAGATCCGGTATTTTCTTGTTGGAACGTTTGGTTTTTATCAGTGTTGTTTACGACTAGCATATACCTACCGATTGATCCGTTTGCAAATCCAGTTATTGCAGATGAAGTTGTACCTGTGATAGCAAAGAGAGATCCTGCTGATATGTTATAATCATTTATTGTAGCTGCAGAGGGAATATCTGTTCCCTGCGTGAATGTAAGAGTTCCTGTGAAAGCCCCCGATGTTCCGCTTGTACCAGTAGCTCCACTGGATCCGGAACTTCCAGAGGATCCTGTACTGCCCGAAGATCCTGTACTGCCCGAAGATCCTGAGGAACCATTTTGCCCAGATGTGCCAGAGCTACCAGATGTTCCGCTAGATCCTGAAGTACCGCTCGATCCACTGATTCCGCTCGTGCCTGAAGTTCCTGAAGAACCTGACGTTCCACTAGTTCCTGAAGAACCACTGGTTCCGCTGGTTCCTGATCCAGATGTTCCTGATGTTCCAGATAGTCCTTCTCTCGCGTATCCAGCAGCTATTTGGTCTATAATATCGTCTAGAGTATAAATCTTAAAGATTCCTTTCAGAGCTGCTGTACCAGCAATGAGAGAGTTTGTATAAATTTGTACTCCATTTTTATACATATACACACCCGAGTTTTGAGCTACTATTTCAAAAAAATCGTTTGTAGTATAAGTTGTAACAGAAGCCCCAAAACTATTATTATAGTAAACGTATACATTACCTCCCTGAAAACTCAACCCGTATGTAATAGAAGTACCATTAGTACTCAATCCGATAATCATATCGTTAGAGACGTGTACATTTATTCGACCAGATACAAATGAAGCGTTATACGGCCAAGATTCTGACGTTGTCGCTCTGCTAGATCCGAGTCCAGCTGATTTCTCTATAGAGTTATTAGTTGGAAAAATTAAATTGCCTTCTGAATTATCTACTAGTGTGAATAGGGCTAAACCTTGTCCAGCATCTCCTGCTCCTCCAGATGTACCAGAAGACCCAGATGTTCCTGATACTCCAGTTTCTCCCGATGTACCTGAAGTTCCATTTTCACCAGAAGTACCTGATGTTCCTGCTGCTCCCGTTCCTCCTGATGTTCCCGATGTACCAGAGAATCCAGAAGTACCTGAAGATCCTGCGTTTCCTGAACTACCGTCAATCACAACCACATCCCAATTAGACATGTCTGAATCAGGTGAGGGAGAACCAATAGGAATATTATTAGAGGTACTTACGTATACTATGCCATTATATTTAACTGCATCGTCTTTGATGTACGCAAAGACACTCAAGTTGGATCCATCTCCAACCCAAGCTCCTTTCCATGTCATAGTATTTGGCATCTCTAAACTTTTTTTGTTTTATATATCTTCAAAAAAGACTAGCGTGGGGATTAATAAAGAACCCAATCGATATCATAGATACTTCCACCTATCAAAATTATAATTAGACAGAACCTCCGAACTTGATAATGCTTTATTATAAATTCTAACTACCCCTATTTTACCATCAAACCATTGAGAGTACTCTCCATTATTATAACTACCAATATATAAATTATTAGTGGTGTTTACTAAACTATCTAAGCTGTGATTAACACTTCCAATACTTGAGCCATTAACAAAGGTTTCTAAAGTTTTTGTCCCCCCGTTTTTCCAAACATACACTAATTGATACCAATTACCTATGCTTGCTGAAGCTGTTGTACTGTTTTGATATAAAGTTGAGCCTGAACCAAGTCCATCTCCGAATTGAGCATAATAGTTAGTACCGGTAGTCCTTATACTATAGCTCACATCTTGTGCGAGACCCCCAGAATCAAACTTACCCAGTACAACATCATTGCCTGAATTAGTTTGATTGACCCAAACTTCCATTGTCCAGTTCCCAGAACCAGGCTCTAATAATGAGTTATCTGGGATTAATATTTGACTGTTAGTTCCATTATATGTGAAATACGGAGAGGTGAATGTTATGTTACTCATTGTTCCGTTTAAACCGTTGCTGGTCAGGTCGTAAATTGTATTTCCAGATCCACCATAACTAGCGGATTGAAATGGATCATAATATAAAACAAGATTGGAAGTAACTGGCGAAGAAAATCTGGGAAATAAAAAGTTATATTGCTGAACTATTTCAGACAAGCTCAATTTTCTATTATATAAAAACAAATTAGCAACATGTCCAAATGGTTGTGAAGCTAGGTCGTTATTTCCCCATCCCCAATGTGCGATTCCACCTGAACCATAAGAAATTGAATTGCCAACTTTAGATCCGTTTATATAGAATGTTTGAGATGCATTATCTCCAACTACTGCGAATTGAACCCAGGTATCAACAAAAAAAGAAGCGTCATATTCTGA
>SXGQ01045608.1_pt1 | contig 13666 bp, 8 predicted proteins | sample 3178371 | NCBI WGS metagenome assembly SXGQ01 (sample SAMN11356859, study PRJNA531348) | freshwater metagenome | isolation source: freshwater sample F1-20 | place: China: Fuxian Lake, Yuxi | collected 2017-12-25
GAGGCCGGACTCGGCTTCGCGGTGGTCGCCGACGAGGTCCGCAGCCTCGCCCAACGCTGCTCCCAGGCGGCCCGTGAGACCGCGCTGCTGATCGACGAATCGATCGCCCGGACCCAGGCTGGACGCCAGCGGGTCGACGAGGTCTCGGCCGCCATCCAGCAGCTGGTCCAAGGCTCGACCCACATCCACCGGCTGGTCGACGAGGTCCATCGCGGCAGCGAGGACCAGAGCCGTGCGGTCGAGCGGATCGAATCGGCCCTGCGTCAGATCGAGCACAGTGCCCAGTCGACCGCGTTGGGAGCCGAGGAAGGCTCGGTCGCCGCGGAGGAGCTCACCACCCAGGCCCACGTGCTGCAGGAGGTCGTCGCCACCCTCGAGGCCCTCGTCGCCAACCGCCCCAGGACCGAGCCCGTCTACAGCCGCACCCTCATCCGTCGGCACCCTGACGCGGCCTAGGGGACGACGACGAGCCGATGCCGGAGGGATCCCCGTGGAATGGCTGGTGGTTGAGCGCAGGCAACACCACAGGTCACCGGATCCGACCGCCCCGCATCCAAGCGCGAATGATGGCTCGGTTCGCCTGATCAATCCATCCCTTGCCCCAGGATTGTCCGAAGCCTCGAACGCGTGAGCAATGGCTCACCCCCGGGGTGCGGGGGGGCACTCGTGTGCCCTGAGATGGAGGGTTCTGCCTCACCCGCGCATGGAATCCCTTGGCCTCCAAAACGGGCTCCGCTCAGGCCCCTCTCCTTGTTGCTCAGGCCCCTCTCCTTGTTGCTCAGGCCCCTCTCCTTGTTGCTCAGGCCCCTCTCCCCGGGGCTTGATCCGCGCCTCGCAGCCGGAATCACCGCATGAGCCTCCCCCTACCCCTTCGTGATGCCGCAAGCCTCTTCCCCTCCCTAGATCTGGCGATGGTGGACCGGTGTTCGGATCTGATCCCATGAAGGGATGTCAGATCCCACATCCGATTTCGACGGCGCCTGGAAGGAGGCCACGGAGGTCTTCCTCCAGCCGATCCTCCAGCTGTTGAAGCCGGAGATCCATCGGGGCATCGATTGGTCCAGGCCCGTGGTGTATCTCGACACCGAGCTCCGGAAAGTGGCGCCCGATGCAGAGCATGGACGTCAGCATGCCGATCGGCTCATCGGATTTACCCGCACCGATCCGGGCCTCGATGACGCTCTGCTCCACATCGAGGCCCAGTCCCAGCCAACCGCCCAGATGGCCTTCCGGATGTACCGGTACCACACCCGTCTTTTCGAACTCCACGCCAGGCCAGTGATCAGCCTCGCCATCCTCGCCGACGACGATCCCAGGTGGCGCCCGGAATTCTACCAGCACGAGCTCTGGGGCTGCCGGAATAGGTTCGAGTTCCTGTCCTGCAAGCTCCTCGATTTCCCGGACGACGAGCTCTTCCACAGCAACAACCCCGTCGCCAAGCTCATCCTGGCCCAGCGGATCGCCCAACGGACCGCACGCAACTCGCCAGAACGGTTCCGGATGAAACTCGCGTGGCTGGATCGGCTCCTCGAGCAGGGGTTCTCCAAGGACGACACCCCGAAGCTGTTCCGGATGCTGGAGCGAATGACGCCCCTCACCCGGGACCTCGACATTGAATTCCACCGTCAGCTCCACCAGTATCGAACACACAGGACCATGACCTTCATCACCACCCTCGAACAGTTCGCCATGGAGAAGGGGCATTCCCAAGGTATCTCACAAGGACGCGCAGAAGGTCGCCAAACGGGACTGCAAACCGGCTGGATCCAGGCCATCAAATCCCTCGTGGCCGTGAGGTTTCCGGACTGGGATCCCGCCTGGAACCATCACCTGGACACCGTACAGGACGCGACACGCCTCGAGGAATGTCTTCGGCTTGCCGGAACCCTTTCGAGCGGCCGGGAATTCCTCGCGGCAATCGGCAAGCCCCAGGACTGACCTGGATCCTTCGCAAAGAGGGTGCCCCCCAAGCAGCCGGGAAATCCTCATCGGATCCCTGTGGCGGACCGCAGGCTAGCCTGACTCGGGGATCCGGCCGTACTGCATCGACGACCCGACCCGTACCGTCCTCCGAGGCACCCCTACAGAGTCGGCGGCACCATCTTTGCCTTGCGCCACGGACGCGACAGGCCTCCGGAGCTGAAGTTTCTCCAGGCCCACTTGAGCCATGACAGGAGGGCGAACGCCAGCCACAGCGCCCAGAACAGCATCAGGAGCCGGTACCACCAGATCGAGACCGAGACCAACACCGTCCTGGGCAGCGCGGCCGACGACCGATCCAGATACCACCGCAACACCGTGCGACTGGAGTCGTTGCCGAGGATGAACATCTCCGGGCTGCCGAGCAGCCCTTCGCCCACCGCGTAGACCAGCACTCCCAGGGCCGCGGCGGTCGTCAGCACCACCCCGAGCTGGACGAGATTGTAGAACCACGGACCGGTCTCCTGGAACGCCGGCCTCCCGCGCCACCGGACGAGAAAAAGCCATGCGATCACCACCGATGCTGCCGCCAATGGAACCTGTGTGAGCCCGAGGGCCAACAGCAGCCATTGCCAGGTCCGAAGGGGAGACTGAGGCACCCGCCCCAGCGCGATCGCGGCGAGCAGGGAGCAGATCAGGATGCCCCAGAACCGGACTGCCGGCCCCCGGAGCGGACCCCAGGTCAACAGCACCCAACGGTCCTCCGGCACCTTTAACACCGTCGTGATGTTGGCACTGTCGACCGGTAGGCCCACCGCCCCGGAACCCGCATGGAATCCCAGATCCGCCCCCACCTTCCATGAGAGGTCGATCGCCTGCTCGCCGGGCCTCAGCGGGACCACCACCCTGCGTCCCTCCTTCCGCACCGGGATCCCCTTCCCAGCGTGGAACAGGCCGGTCACCTCCGCCCCCTCGGGCAGTTCGATCAGGAAGTCCTCTCCCAGACTGCTCCGCACCGACAGGTTCAGTGTGGAGGTCCGCTGTCGGGATCCCACGCTGACCTCGTGCGTCACGCGGTCCACCGTCCGGGTCGCACCCGCCACAGCGGTCGGATGCGTCAGGTCCAACCGCACCGATTCGCCCGGCCACGGATGCCACACCGGCAGCAGATCCACCACGCCGGCATCAAAGACCGGCGCCAGTCCGGTGAGGGCCACATTCCAGATCGGCGATGCGCGCAGTTCCCACTGCTCCACCCAGGTGTCCATGGGGCGGGTGGACAACGTCAGCGCGTTGCTGACCGAAAGCCCGCTGTCCCAGGAGGTCGACGTGTCCTGCGCTCCGAGACGGACCTCGATAGCACCGTCGACAACCGGGGCGTTGGCCGAAAGGACATTCTCACCGGGCAGCAGTGGGATCCGGAGGGCGAGGGCCTTGCCGGGCGGCGTGAGACGGGAGACCACAGTCCGGACCTGCGCAACAAGTCCGAGCTCGACCTGGCGGCGGACCAGGGCCACCGACTGGACTTCCTGGCGCTCGTAGGTGGTCGAGGTTCCGGCGGATCGTTCCTGCGAGACGAAGAGCACTTGCTGCTCCGGAACGCCATCGTCCCGGATCCCGCTCACCGCCCATCCGGGTGCCTCGACGACGACCCGGCGCGGCTTGAGCCGGAAGGCCCACTCCCATTCGGAAGCCGTCGGAACCAAGCCCTGCCACTGCACCCGGTGGACGCCCGCCGGCAGGACCACCCACAGGAAGCCGTCGTCGCGCCGCAGCGCCGTCTCCGGCTGTCCATCCACCTGCACCGAGACCGGCGACCACGTGGGGAGACGTCCCGGCAGGGGCACCGCGACCCGCAGCGCCGTGTGGATCTCGGCCTCTGCGTTAAGACGCCGGCCCTCAACCCGAAGCGACACCGCCGGGATCTCGGCCGCATTGGGGAACGCGTCAGAAACCTCCATCACCCGTTCCCGGAGCTTCTCCAGCGTGGCGGCATCGGGAATGACCGCGGCCACCGGGGTCTCATCCGCCTCGACACGGGGCGGCTGTGCGAGGCCGACACCAAGGAGCAAGGCCAGCACCGCAGACCGCGGGGCGATGTCGGCCAGACCCGTCGAGGACGGACGGCCACGGCGCAGCAGCACGGCGGCGAGGGCGAGGATCAGTCCAACCCGCAGCACGGTGAGCGCACGCTCGATCCCGATGGGAATGAGTACCGGGCGGACCTGCTGGGCGGCCTGGACCGGTCCATTCCAGCCGAAGCTCACCGCACGCCACGTCCAATCCGGCACACCGGGTCCGGTCTGGATCCGCGCCTCAGCCTCGTAGAGGAGGTTCGCCATGATGCCGTTCTTCTGCACGGTTTCTGTGGAGGACGCGCTTCTCGAGACCAACCCGTAGCGTCGGGCGAGGACGGGTTCCATTCGGTAGAACTTGGCGCCTTCACCCCTCTCGGCATCCGCAGCCAATGCCTCCTGCGCCGGTTGCGCGGCCGCAGCGGGAGATGCCACCGCAGGCGCGGCCAGGGGGGCGAGCTCGGGAGCCGGTTGGAAGTGCCGTCCATCACGCCCCAGCCATTCCAGCTGGGGATAGATCGCCTGCTGGACCTGGCGTCCGATGAACGGCGCCAGCAGGAAGACCAGTGTCAGGATCGTCCCCCACTTCGTCAGTTGGATGACACGATGGAACGTCCCAGAACGGACCACCCGCTCGAGCGCCAACGGGATGAGGAGCACCAGCCACGTGTAGCGCGGTGCACCCGGTTCGTGGAACGACAAGCCATACGCGAGGAACGCCAGGACCGCCGGCCCCAAGCCCCACATTCGGAACACCGTCAAGGTGAAGATCAGAAGCAGGAAGACATCGAGCAGCGTCCAAGCCGTCAGCCAGTCGCCCCGAACCCAGTCCGCACCGAACAGCGCCAGCAACCGCCAGCCCGGCGGCAGATGGAGCGTCACCTGGAGCGACTCCGCATCCGACCGCCAACCCGTCGCGGGAAACCGCTTCGGACGATCCAGCCGACCGGTCGCCTCGAGATCGAGGTTCCGGGTCCGCACCTCCACCCCGGCTGCACCGGTCCGGGGGTTGAGCGTGACGAGCTGTCCCTGTCCGCCGATGCGGACCGATCCGAGATCCTCGCCCTCAGCAACGTCCAGCCGCCACACCTGCTGCATGGCGCCCCGGACGCGATCCCGAAACGTGAGCCCATAGCCGTCCTCGTCGAGCCACCATTCCCGGGCGATCGCCAAACCGGGCGGCTTCTGATCCCCCATGCCTCGCATCCGCTCCACCAGACGGAACGGCTTCGCCACCTCCCATCGATACACCGGGAACCGCCGCCATGCCTCGGGATAGGTCGTCTGGGAAACGTCGACCGACGGCGCGTCCACGATCTCGACCACTCGAAGTTCTGGACGCGAGGCGAAGCCGACCCACTGGTCGGGCGTCGCCGCAGCCACCCCCGCCGGGTACTGCCAGGACGTGGGGTTGTCGGAACGGAACGAGACGAGTCGGAGCGTCCACTTGCCTGGACGCACCTGGGCCTTGAGACGCCCCAGGTCGTCGACCGCGACCGGGATCGGGCTCACCACCGACGACAGACGCCACCCCTCGAGAACGACCGCACCGAGGTTCTCCTCACGGCTCTTGCCCGACACCGTGAGTTCGACCTCCTGTCGGAGCCACATCGGGATGCCGTCCTCGACCAGCGAATAAACCTTCGTGGCGAGGTAGTTCTTCTCATCGGTCCCCGCAGCGCCGTCGCGCTTGAGCCAGAGCTGGCCGTCGGCATCCCAGGCCGGATTGGGAACCGGCTGGCCCAGCAGGTTCAGGGTCAGCACGCCGATCTCGGGCGGGATCCGGAGACGCTGCGGCATCTGCTTCCAGCGGAAGGATCCCGAAAGACGATGACGTCCGGGTTCACCCGGGGCGCGGTTTCCTCCGGGCACCAGGCGCACTGCAGGCGTCTGGTCATGCTCCAACACGGCGATCCCGACGGGTTTGCCACCCCCCTGCGTGGTGGAAGCATCCTCGACCCCGACCGGCCAGACGTCACCGCCTCCGGGCAGCGGCACCCAGGTCTCGTCGTACACGAGGACGTCGAGAGTGAACCGGGCCCCATCCGCCGTGACCTCCAGCTCCAGCGTCGAGGGCCAGAAGCACCGATGGGTCTTGGGATCCGAATAGGGCGTCGGACAATTCTGATGCGCGTCCCCCCACGTGGCCCAGGGAATCCAGGGACGCAGCACCTCCGGGAGTCGGTCCCACACCGAGGCGGCATCCACGCGCAGACCGATTAGCAGAAGAAGAGGGAGGACCTTGAAGAGGGACGAGGGGGTCATGGAAGGACGGCTTGGTCCGTGTGGGGAGTTAAGCGGATTCCGTTGGCGTGGAAACCCCCAAGTCACGAATGCCGGGCTCGTGACATCCCCGGACTGATTTGGGAGCCTTCGCCATCCGATGAACCGCTCCCGCCCCCCCCGATTTCCCGCCCGTTGTCTTTCAGTGGCGGCCCTGCTCGCCCTGACCGCCGGGGATCTCCCGGCCCAGACCCGGTCCGTACGCCACTCGCCCCCCCTGCGCGAGGCGGCGCCGCGGTCGGTCGGCGTCTCGCCCGAGCGCCTCGACCGCATCGATGCGATGTGCACGGAGGCCGTCCGCGACGGAAAGATCCCGGGCGTCGTCGCCCTCGTCGCCCGCACGGGGAAGATCGTCTACCACAAGGCGTTCGGGTCGGCCGACACCACCGCGGGCCGCGCGCTGCGTCCTGACGACATCTTCCGCATCGCGTCCCAGACCAAGGCCATCACCGCCACCGCGGTGATGATGCTGTGGGAGGAGGGACGGTTCCGTCTCGACGATCCGATCTCGCAGTGGATCCCGGAGTTCAAGAACCCACAGGTATTGAAAGACTATGACGAGAAGACGGGCACCTGGACCGCCGAACCCGCGGGTCGGGAGATCACGATCCGTCACCTGCTCACCCACACCTCGGGACTCGGCTACGGGGTGATCGACGGGGACGCGCGGTTCCGACAGATGTACGCCAAGGCGGGCGTGGTCGATCTGTTCACGACCGAACCGGTCACGATCGGCGAGAGCGTGCGTCGCCTCGCGAAGCTCCCCCTGCACCACAAACCGGGCGAGAAGTTCACCTACGGCGAGGGGCTCGACGTCCTCGGGTACTTCATCGAGGTCGTGTCGGGACAGACCTTCGATGCGTTCCTGCAGACCCATCTGTTCGGTCCGCTCGGCATGAAGGACACCGGATTCTACCTGCCGGCCGAGAAGGCGGATCGCCTGGTGGCGGTGCAAAAGCCCGAGAACGGCGGCTGGGTCCGCTACCCGGTCACGTTCTACGATCCCAACTATCCCATCCAGGGTGCCAAGTCGTTCTATTCCGGCGGCGCGGGACTTTGCAGTACGGCCCGCGACTATGCGATCTTCCTCCAGGTGTACCTGAACGGCGGTGAACTCAACGGGGTTCGGATCCTGAGTCGGACGACGGTCGACGTGATCCTAAGCGAGCAGGTCGCCCAAAACCTGTTTGGCGGACCGAACAAGTACTATGGCCTCGCCTTCGGGGTCGTGACCCCGAAGGGGCAGGCTGCGGGAGGCGAGGGTAGTTCAGGCACCTTCGACTGGGGCGGGTACTTCAACACCCAGTATTTTGCCGACCCCAAGGAAGGGACGATCGGCATCCTCATGAAGCAGACCCAGGGCGGCAATGACGACACCTCGTGGCGGTTCCGTCAGCTGGTCGGCCAGACGGTCGACGACTGACCCCTCGCGCCGCACGCATGCCCGAGGGCCTGTCCCCATCGCCGCCGTATTTCGCCTACGGGTCCAACATGGTCCTGGAGGCCATGCGGGAACGATGTCCCACGGCCAGGGTCCTCGCCCCGGCGGTGCTGCACGATTGGCGCTACCGGATCAACGATCGCGGATTTGCAACCGTGGTGCCGGAGGCCGGGGGGATCGTCCACGGACTGCTCTGGGAGATCGACGCCCGGGCCGAGGCCGAGCTGGACGTCTACGAGGCGCTCGAGGAAGGGATGTATCACAAGACCCAACTCACCGTGGTGGAGGCGAAGGGACCGGTGACGGCGATGGTGTACCTCGCCACGGGGTCGGATCCCGGGCGTCCGATCCCCGGGTACCAGGAGGAGATCGTGGAGGCGGCACGGGTCCTGGGGATGCCGGACGACTACCTCCAGGAGCTGCGGAGCTGGCTACGTCCCCGGTGACGCGAGGAGAGAGTTCCAGAGCCATCAAGGACGGTGAACCGCCTTCGATTGGACCCGTCCCGAAGCGGGCACCATGCCTTCGCTTCCGGCAATGATCAGCCCTACGGAGACGAGGAAGCCGAGGATGAGGGGCAATGCGGCCATGGGACCGCTCTCATCGACGGCCTCCGGGATCAGGGTCTGCGCCACAAGCGCCAGGACGGCCCCACCAGCGAACGCCTCGGCCACCACGAGCAGCGGAGAAAAGTGGGCCCCGATAGTGAGGTGACCAAAGACCGGGGCGAGGCCCGCCAACAGGGTCACGGCAAGCCAGGAAAGGAGGATCCGCCTTCGGGAGAATCCGGCACGCAGGAGCATCGACGCACTGGTCGCCCCCTCGGGGACATCCGCGATGAAGATACCCACCGCCAGCGGGAGCGAGAATTCATGCCAGCCCAAGAAGTTGCCGCCGATGACGAACGCCGCCGGGATGACGTCGAGGAAGTTGCCGAGCAGGATCGCGGCACCCGCGGAGTCCTTCGAATGGCGCAGCTCCTCGTCGAGCTCCCTCTGGGTGAGACGTTCGACATGCTGAGTGGCGACCGAGAGCCAGCGACGGACGCCCTCCGCCTCGTGGTGCACATTGGCCAGAGCCCGCTCGTGGCCAAGTCGCTCGAGGGCCTACGACAGCGCCGGGCTTCTGCGGACGAACTCCTCGAAATCCTCCCGTCCCATGCGGAGAAGCTCGAGCGTCTCCACCGCCTCCACGGTCGCGTTCCTGGGTTCGCCCGACAGCAGAGCCATCTCGCCGAAGGAATCACCCGGCCCCAGCGTGGCCACCCGTTTCCGGTCCCCGTCCTGCCCCAGAAGGACCTCGGCACGCCCGGAAACCACCAGATAGAGGGCGTCACCAGGATCGCCCTGACGGAACAAGGCCCGACCCGCAGGAACACTGACCTCAGTCACCCGGTCCGCGAACATCCCCACCTGCTCCGGAGGCAGCTGTCCCAGCACCGGGGAGCGGGAGAAGCTCTCCAGGATGCCACGGATCCGTTGCCGTTTCTCGAGCTCCAGCGACTGCCGCAGACGGAACTCGCTCCGGACATTCCCTCCCATCCGGTCCAGGAGACGGGTCCCGATCAGATACACCGTGGCCCCGGCCACGAATCCACCGGCCACAAACAGCCAGCCCACAAACCGGCTGTATCCGTGCTTCACCAGGACTCCGGCGGACTCGAAGGCCAACTCGATGCTGACCGCGGCATCAGGGCCCCGGCTCCGAAGGCAAGGACCCGACCGAGGACGCGACGCGACAGTCCATACCTCAGTCCCAGCCATGTCCCGAGCGGACCGCCGGAGGTCACCAGCAGTCCGAGGAGCAGCACGTCCAACACCATCGTCAGAACCTACTCGGAACGCCGTCTACCGCTCCAGCTTTCGCAGATGGCGATCGAACCACACCGCGAACCGCTCCACGTCATTCTCCCAGTCCTTCCAGCCGTGCCCCTGCCCCGGACGCACCTCGATCTCCCCGATTCCGCCCACCGCCTTGACCCGTTCGAGGAACAGTTCGGACTGCTGCATCGGCACGAGCTTGTCCTGGTCGCCCACGAGCAGGAACACCGGCGGTACCCCAGCCCGCACGTGGTACGCTGGCGAAATGGATTCTGCAAAGCGCCGCCTGGCCTCGGGCTCCTGAGGAACGTTGCCGAACGCGGAGCGGAAGTCCCTCAGGATGCCCTCCCCGAGGGCCGATTCGCCCGGCTTGCCGTAGTTCAGGAAATCCGTCGGAGGGAAGAAGCCCGCCGCGGCCTGCACTGCACTGCTCTCACGGTCGACCGGATCCTTGGCGTCCGCCTTTCCGGGTCCACCCCGGGTGGCCAGCATCAGGGTGAGGTGCCCCCCAGCGCTGCCCCCCGCCACCCCAAGCCGATTCGGATCGATACCGTACTCCTTGGCGTGATGCCGAATGAACCGGACCGAGCGCTCGATCTGGGGCACGATCTCGGGGATCGAGTACCGGGGGTTCGACCCGTGGACGACGGCGAACACCGTGTAGCCATGGTCGAGGAGCGGCTGGACGATCTTCGGTCCAATGAACTCGTGGGAGGAATACCAGCCCCCGCTCATGATATAGAGGATGCCCAGTCCATTGGGGCGCTCCGGCTTGAAGAGATCGAACGTCAGCACGGTGCCATCGACGCGCCCATAGAGGAGATCCCGGGTCCGGGTGTAGGGCATGGGCTCCGCAGGGAGGGCTGGGATCCCGACGCATGCCAGAAGCAGGATCGCCTGCAGGAAACGAAGGAATGGGAACGGGCACCGGTGGGTCATCGTCCGACGATGTCGCCACGATCCCTCGTGTCGCAAGGCCGGCGAAGGCCTTCGTTGGAAGATCCTCCGTGGGTGGATGCCACAGTCCCTGCGGCACTGGGTGCGACGCACCCACCTTCCCGAGGCGCAATACCCCTCCAAGCCTTTACCTCCGATAGCCACCCTCCACCCACCCAACCAGACCCCACGGATCACACCACCCCAGGTGTGCTGTGGGCGCTCCCACGCCAAGTGGTGAAGGGCACTGCATCACCCACCCACGCAGGCCGATCTCCTGCTCCACCGCCTGCTCCTCATTCCCCCGTCTTCCTCCACGTCTCTTCGTCGCCGTGCAAGTCCCCTTCCCCTCCTTCGCAGGGTCCTCCCAATACCCGGTCTTTGATTCCACTCTAAGAATCCGACATCCTCTGAAGAACTCGAGCCTCCCCATGAACCCCAGAATCCTCGCCCTCCTGCTGCTGGCCCTTCTCCTGCCCCTCGCCACCCGCGCCGCCGAGGACCTCGTGGTCGCCGACTTCGAGGGTGGTTCCTACGGCCAGTGGCAAGCAATCGGTGACGCCTTCGGCACCGCTCCCGCCCCGGGCCCCCTGCCCGGACAGATGCCCGTCGACGGGTTCAAGGGCAAGGGTCTGGTCAACTCGTTCAACACGGGCGACGACGCCACCGGATCCCTCACCTCGCCCCCCTTCCGGATCCAGCGGAAATACCTCGCCTTCCTCATCGGCGGCGGCCGGAACGAATCCAAACTCACCCTCCAGCTGCTCGTCGACGGCCAACCGGTCCGGTCCGCCACCGGTCCCAACTCCCAGTCCGGCGGCAGCGAGTCCCTGTCGCAGGAGTCCTGGGACGTCTCCGAGTTCGACGGGAGGATGGCCACCCTCCGCATTGTCGACGATGCCCAGGGAGGTTGGGGACACCTCAACGTCGACCATATCGTCCAGACCGACCGCAAGCCCGCCGGTCCCCGCAAGGATGTCACCCGCACCCTCAAGGCCCGACGCCCCTACCTGCAGATCCCCATCAGGAACGGGGCCCCCAAGCGGGTCCTCACCCTGTTCATCGACGGCCAAAAGATCGTCCGCAACGACGTCGAACTCGCCCCGGGCACGCCCGACTGGTGGGCCGTCATGGACATCAGTCCGTGGAAGGGCAAGGAGCTCGTCCTGCAGGTTGACACCCTGCCGGTGGACTCCCAGGGACTCGACCTCATCTACGAGTCCAGCGTCCCAGCAGACCAGGGTTCGCTCTACAAGGAGCCGCTCCGGGGACAGATCCATTTCTCCCCGAAGCGCGGCTGGAACAACGACCCGAACGGGATGGTCTACTACAACGGCGAGTACCACCTGTTCTTCCAGCACAACCCGTACGGCTGGGGCTGGGGCAACATGCACTGGGGCCACGCGGTCAGCCGGGACCTCGTCCACTGGAGGGAACTCGGCGATGTGCTGCTGCCCGACGACCTCGGCCCGATGTTCAGCGGCAGCGCCGTGGTGGACTGGAAGAACACGAGTGGACTCGGCAAGGAGGGCCGGCCCCCGATGGTCCTGATCTACACGGCCGCCGGAAATCCCACCGTGCAGTGCATCGCATCGAGCACCGACGGGCGGACCTTCACCAAGTACCCCGGCAACCCCGTGCTCAAGCAGATCACAGGCGGGAACCGGGATCCGAAGGTGATGTGGCACGAACCCACCCAGCGGTGGGTGATGGTCCTCTACGTCGAGCTGCCGAACCGTGGCCACACCGTCCACTTCTTCACCTCGCCCAACCTCAAGGACTGGACCCTCGCCTCGATCACGGACGGGCTGCCGAAGTCCAACTACCTGTTCGAATGTCCCGACTTCTTCGAGCTGCCGGTCGATGGCACGTCGGATCAGCGCTGCTGGGTGCTGCTGGGGGCCAACTCGGAGTACGCCATCGGCACGTTCGACGGCACCCGGTTCACCCTGGAGCAGTCGCGTCTGCCCGGACATCGTGGACAGGGTTTCTACGCACCCCAGACCTTCAGCGATATCCAGGCTTCGGATGGACGCCGGATCCAGATCGGATGGTTCCAGACCGAGACGAAGGGGATGTCCTTCAACCAGTCGATGACGGTGCCGATCGAACTCCGGCTCGCCTCGACCGCAAGCGGGCCGCGGATGACCTTCACCCCCGTGCACGAGCTGGAACGGCTGCGGGCGAAGACAGTCCAGGCCGATGGACGCACCCTCCATGCCGGGGATCCGAATCCGTTCGCGAAGGTCCGAGGCGACGCACTCGAGCTGAGGGCGGACTTCGAGCCCGGCAGCGCCCGGGAGGTGGTCTTGCGTGTCCGTGGGGCCACCGTGGTCTACGACGTTGCCAAGGAGGAGATCGTGGTCGACGGCCACAAGGCGCCGGCTCCGCTGCGCGATGGCCGCCAGTCGATCACACTCTATGCCGACCGGACCGGTCTCGAGGTGTTTGCGAGCGGAGGACTGACCTATGTGCCCAAGCCGTTCCAGCCGAGGGCCGAGGACCAATCGGTCGAGGTCGACGTGAAGGGCGGCTCGGCCGCCTTCCAGACCCTCCGCGCCTACCCGCTGCGGTCGATCTGGAAGGGGACGCGCTGAGCCGAGAGAGACGGCGCACGCCGGATCGGGATCGATGATGGTCCCAACGAGCCAATCCACGGGGGCCAAGCCGGGTTCCGGACCGGCACCCTTGGAATGCCGCCGCCACCCCATCGGCCTACAAAACAGACTCACGCCAGGATCTGGCGGATCACCTCGCCGTGGACATCCGTCAGACGGCGTTTCACCCCATTGTGGTAGAAGGTGAGCCTCTCGTGGTCGACCCCCATCAGATGGAGGATCGTCGCGTGGAAGTCCGGGATCGTGACCTTGTTCTCCCCGACAAAGTAGCCGATCTCGTCGGAGCTCCCATACCGGAACCCGGGCTTCACCCCGGCCCCGGCCAGGAAGCAGGTGAACGCCGTCGGATGATGGTCCCGCCCCGAGGCGTCGATGCCCTGCGTCGCCGGACTGCGCCCGAATTCCGTCGCCCACACGAACAGCGTATCCTCCAGCATCCCGCGCTGCTTGAGGTCCTGGATTAGGCCCGCCACGGGTCGGTCCATCGTGGCCGCCTGGGTGTCATGGTTCTCCCGAAGGTTCTCGTGTCCGTCCCAATTGATGCGCGGACTGCCGAAGGCACCGCCGTTGATC
>SXGQ01189453.1_pt1 | contig 13666 bp, 19 predicted proteins | sample 3178371 | NCBI WGS metagenome assembly SXGQ01 (sample SAMN11356859, study PRJNA531348) | freshwater metagenome | isolation source: freshwater sample F1-20 | place: China: Fuxian Lake, Yuxi | collected 2017-12-25
ACAGAAACTAAAAAAGCCGCTCAATATGATTTTACGCCATGGAATTGTATTAACAGTTTCAATGAGTGGTGGGGATATTATAAACTTTTGGGTGGTTGGGACGGAGTCAGCAAATATGCTTACGAATATACATCCCATAAGGTTAATGGAAGAAAAGTTAAATTATTATATTTTGAGGACCACAAGGTTGTTATGAGATTTGAGGATGATGATAGTGATGTATCAGGAGGCACAGGTAAATGGGAATGTAAAACCGATGGAACTGGATATACAATAAGATGGGACAACGGTCAAGTTGCGGTGTTTGGTAAAACCAAAGGAGAGGTATCAAAAGATTCTTTGTCAAATACGACATCTGATGAAGGCTCTAAGGACTCCAAATCACCAAATAACGGAGATACGTCCAAACCCCCTACTTACAAGGAGGTTTGTAAAACAACAATATCCTGTCCAAATAGAAAAGATGTTGAAGCCGGAAAAACTTCTTATAAAATCTGTATGAAATGTCCTGAAATTCAAGAATTTCAAAATAATCCAGTTTTGAAGGTAATATATTTCAAAAAATTAAAAGAAAATGGATTTCAAGAAAAAACAGATGGAATTTTCGGACCAATAACAAAGGCAGCAGTTGAAGAATATCAAGAAATGAATGGATTAGTCAAAGATGGTTTGGTCGGAATAAAAACTTTAGCTCAACTCGATAAAGATAAATCTGGAAGAAAAGAATAATATTTAAAATTTTAATATGAAAATCAAAGATATACTTTGGGAACAAACTTTACCTACAGACCAAAATGACGCTCTATTAAAAAAAGCGTTAAGTTTAGGTTGTTTTACAGAACTTCAACTCACAATAGACTCAACCCCAATCAAAAACAAAGATGGGGTTTCAGTTTTGAAGGCGGTGGGTAAATCTGGTAAAACATATCACATTTTTGCTGACCCAAAAAAAATTAAAGAAGAAAACGGTACTCCCAAGGCTTATTGGGAATGTCCTCAATTAGACTCAAGACAAGCACAAGTTAAATCTGACATTGAAACCCTTAAAGCAAGCCGAGAAGAACAGAGTGGTGTGAATTGTATTGAGACAATTCGGGAGCTTTATGAAAATTTTATAGCGGTAAAGAAGGGTGGAGCTCAACTTGATACGGACCTTATAACTAAACTTCAAAAAAATGCTCAAGCTTGTTTAATACAACCTGAGGTAAAAAGAAAACTCTTTCTAACAAGAATTCCTGGAATCAACCAAAGATTTAAGGAAATATTCGATGAGTTGAAGGCAATAAATCCAAGAGATAATAGATTGAAATATTTCAGATTAGTTGAAAACGATAACTTGAAGAGTTTGATTAAAAAAACTTTGAAAGAAGTTAAATCAAAAAAAGAATCTAAAGAAATTGAAAGTAAAATTTTCGAATCAAGAATGAAACTTGTTTTCGAGGGTACAGAAAAGTTTGATTCTTTGGACAAAAAAAACCAAGTAAAAATTGGTTTTAAAACCTTGAAAGAAATCAGAGACATTCAAAAATTGGGATTGGTGACTGAAACTTTGGGAACTCTTTTCAAGGGTCTTTACGGAAACTCCTACGAAAATACAATCGGAACAATATCAAAACCATTGTTTGATGTAATATTCAGAAAAATAATGTTGAATGACGAGTTAAAAAATTCTGTAATACAAAGTATTCAATCTAAAACACAAGAATTGATTGCAAGTATGGATAGTTGTTTGGACCTGTCGAAATTTTTAGCAGATTTAATAACCGAGGAATATGCAAAACAATTAGATAAAGAAAAACAACAAGGTTTGGATGTTGTTAAAACAGCATTAATGGATTCTGTAGATGATGAAATGTTTAGAAAAAATTTACAAACAAAACTTGAAACGGAAATTTGTGTTCTTTATGAAAAATTCACAGAAAATGCAAAGAATTTGATGGTGAGAATGTCAGCACTCTAACCATCAATATAAATGAAAAAAAGGACAAAAAGGGGGTGTTCTAAATTCTAAAAAAAGAAGGGTTAATTACCCTTCTTTTTTGTTTTAACAACTTCATCAATAATTCCGTATTCTACGGATTCTTTAGCGGTGAGCCAAAAATCTCTCGAAGCATCTTCGGTCACTTGTTCGGCAGATTTACCACAAAAATCTCCCAAAAGTTCAAACAATATTTTATTAGTTTTTTCCCATTCAATGAAATTTATTCTGGCATCTTGAATGTTTCCACCAGCACCTCCTGAGGTTTGGTGGAGCATTGTTTTTGAAAACCGTAAAGATGAACGTTTACCCTTTGTACCGGCTCCGAGTAAAACAGACCCCATTGAAGCGGCCATACCAGTGTTTACAGTTCGAATATCACAACCGATGAACTGCATTACATCAACCATGGATAAACCTGATTTTACAGAACCACCAGGTGAGTCGATGTGCATCGTAATGTCGGTCTTATCAGACGAATCTAAGAACATTAATTGTGCTTGAACGATTGTAGACATTCTATCATCTACAGGTCCTGCAACCCACAGTAAACGGTCTCTCATCAAACGTGAGAATATATCCATTTGGGTTACCCTCATTTCTCTTTCTTCAAGAATATAAGGAGTCATTGAAGATTCGATTTTTAAACCTTCGTAATGTAAGTCTAAAGAATTTTTTCCTAAATGTTTTACGTAATAATCTTGAAACTCTTTTCCTATTTCCATATTTGTGATTTTACACAAAAATAGAAAATTTTTAAGACAATCCCAAAATATCATCAGCAATTTCTTGAGATGATAGCTCTGTCCATTTTCTTGGGTGTTGGTAGGACCAAAATGTTTTCCAATTACCAAACCAAATAAGACCCTCTTTCCTGTGGTCCAAAGTTTTGAAATCACGACTTTCTTTTGGAAGTCTACCTATGTTATAAGTTTTGTAAATGTCTACCCCTAAATTATTATAATAGGACGGAAAAATTTTATTCAATTCATCAAAAGGGGTTTGAACAATTGGGATACATCCATGAATTCTGACATATTCTTTTACTCTTTCAATCCAAAGTTGACATTCTTTGTAATCTTTTGTTAAGAGATTAAATTTTACTAATTTACTGTAATCACAGTATTTGTGTGTGAATATTCTTTTTATTCCAACTTCAGGCACGTACTTATAAATTATTATTTCCCAATCACCGTAAAATTCTATTGGAACTTGAAAAAAGGTTGACCAACCACCTTTAGGGGTAATAGGATATGATTCCACAGTGTATGGGATATCATCATTTTTAACATATTCTTTTAGGTCAATCAGATAATGCAGGTCGGGACCTGACATTCTAACCGTTATTCCTTTGTCAAAATTCAAGATTATCCTCTCGTCATTTAGAGCTATATACATAATCTTCTATAACTAATTTGTCAATTATTCCTTTCTCCAAAATGTTAAAAGCTTGAGTTGGATTTTCCACAATTGGTTCATTATGAGAATTGAAAGAGGTGTTCAAAAGAACAGGGATTCCCGATAAAGAATGATACTCATTTAATATCTCCCAAAATTTGGGCAAATTATTTTTACACACAATTTGTGGTCTTGCAGATTTATCAGATTTTTGAATAACCGCAGGAATTTTATCAACCCAATCCATTTTCGTTTCATAACAAAGAGTCATGAATTCAGAGGAATACTTTGATTTGGGAGGGAAAAAGATATTATCAAAGTGTTCACTCATAACGATAGGTGCAAAGGGCATCGTTTCATATCTTTTTAATCTTTCGTTGAGTACGGAGTGAGTTTGGATGTCAGTTGGTCTTACTAAGATACTTCTTGCACCTAACGCCCTTGGTCCGTGTTCGGAACCTGATTGAAACCAACCAATAATTTTTCCTGAGTTCAAATCTGTGGCGATTTCAGATGGAATATATTTTACCCTTTCAAAATTATATGAATTTGAAATTTTGTAGATTTCTTCATTATTGTAAGAAGGACCTAAAAATACATTTTTCATTTTTTTTGGTTTCTCCCACTCACCTAACTCATGTGATTTTTTTATGCAAGCCCCCAATGACAATCCTTCATCCCCCATAGGAGGCATGATATAAATTTCTTCAACCCAATCTAATTCATTGATTTTTTGGTTAAGTTTTACATTCGCAAAAAGACCACCAGAAAAACACAATTTCTTATAATCAGGAAAAATTTTATGAAGGTCATCTAAAAATCTTAGGAATAAATCGTTAGTTAGTTTTTGTAAATTGAAAGAATAAATTTCTCTTTTTCTTTTTGTTGAGAAATAATCATTGCTAAATAACATATCTGCAAAAAACTTTGTTTGCCAACCAGTTGTGGAAGGGAAAAATCTCAAGTCCTTATAATCAATTATTGAGTTCAACATTTTGTAAATTTTTTCATCGTACTCCCCGTCTGGTGCCATACCCATCAACTTCCCTTCGTCTTTACACATTTTCCATTTTCCTTCATGATATTGGTCGTACCCCATCATAGATGAGGTGCTAAATCCCCATAAATGCGATAGACTTCCGTTCGTATTAAAAGGATATTGTCTGAACAAAGTCATTTTTCCATCTACACAAGTGTAAATTTTCATCATTGAGCTTTCACCACCTCCGTCATGAGTTATCGTTAATACTTTCCCCTCCATCCCACTTGTGAAATATGCACCATAAGCGTGTGCGTCATGATGGGAACATCTGTCATAAGTAAGTTTTGTTATCTCTGAAGCAAATTTTTCTGAAACAGGTTCAACAAAAATTCTATAGTCCGCTTCGTGGATTTTTAAATTTGTGTATTCTTGAATTTTTGAGGATGACAAAGTACAATGGGTGTCATAGTGGTCTCCTGCTTTTATTCTAGTTAGACGCTCTTCTTCAAGGGCTGCAACTATCTCACCGTCCTTAACTAATGCTGTGTTTGCACTATGGGAACCACAATAGAAAGCAAAAATAGTACTCATGTAGGTCTTTTGATTAAGAAATTATTGAGAACTAAATAATCCAATTTTCTATTAAACATGGTTGAAATCGCATCGGTGGGTGTTTCAATTATAGGTTCCAAAGGACCGTTGAAACTTGTATTTAACAAAACCGGAACACCGGTTTTCTCATAGAAGGATTTAATCAATTGGTAGAACCTTGGATTGTTATCTTCCGTGACAGATTGATGTCTTGCGGTATTATCTATGTGGACCACCGCGGGTATCTTGTCTCTCCATTCAGGTTTTACCTCAGTTGTCACTAACATGAATGGTGAATAAACATTAGACTCAAAAATCTCAGATTGTTTTTCAAATAATACTGCTGGAGCAAAAGGGCGATACCATTCTCTACCTTTTATATCAGAATTAAGATGTCCTGTCATCCATTTTTGAGTGGGGGATGCAAGAATTGACCGATTTCCTAACGCTCTTGGTCCGATTTCTGAGCCACCCTGAAACCAACCAATGACACGGTTTTGTGTCAACCAATATGAAACACTTTCAACCAAATTAGATGTTTCGGAAAATTCTTTGAATTCTAATTCAGGATGATTATTTAGTGCCAAAAGAATCTCACCTCTGTCGTAAGTTTTTCCAAAATAAGGATGAATTAATTGAGTTTTACCTATGTCTGTGACTTGTTGATATCCGTACCAAGCACAACCAAGAGGAATCCCCGAATCATCCGCAGGTGGGATAAAAAAACAATTTTTATATAGACCTGACTCTAAAATTAACTGATTGGAATTACAATTTAAGAATGAGCCTCCGGCGACGCATATGTTTTCGGATGAGGTGAATTTTTTCGCCATTTTAGCTAAAATCAATGATGCTTTTTCTTGACTTTTTTGATACATGCCGGCTACACAAGCTCTTGAAAAGAAATCAGATTTCCAACTTACTTTGGGATAAATTGGATTGTTCAATATTCGGATATCATCTTCCAATTCTTCAACAAAGTTCGGTCCTTCCTCAACAATTTGTTGATTAGCGTATGAAGCGAGACCCATTAATTTTCCAGCACTCCAAGTGTGTGTTTTTTCCTCATAAACCAATTGTAAGGTCGCGTCAGAATAAACTGTCCCTAACGAAACATCCTCATTTGTGTCCCAAGGAACAGGATACTTAATCCATTTTTTATAAATTTCCTCGTAAGAATTTTTCTTAAAATGATAAATTGATATTGCTTCGGTCCAATCAAAATTAGGGTCTAATGACCATTTTTTTGGGTCATACCATTCGTGGGTGGAATTTTTGTAAGTTACAATACTACCCGAAGCGTCAGCAACAACTATAGCTGCTTCTTCAAAACCAGAACTAAAAAAAGTTGAATATGCGTGTGCTAAGTGATGAGGTATAAAAATAAGTTGTTCTCTTTTTATTTTTGGAAAGGTTCTAAAAAATTTATCGGGAGCATCATCTATAATTTCTGTGGTTGAATAAATCCAAAGATTAATGTCTGATGAAGTAATTCCCAAAGCATTGAGACAATAATTTATAGATTCTACAGGTATAAGTCCTCCTTGATAAGCCCCATCATGTTTTATTCTACTCAATCTTTCTTGTGTAATACCGATTAATACTTTTCCATTTTCTATTACAACAGCACCTTTATCGTGTCCAACTGAAAAACCTAATATTTTCATTTTCTTTTATTATTCGGGTTTAGTTTCGTCTTCTTGACTCATGTCCAATAAAACTGCAATTCCTTCTTGAATATCATCATCACATTTGTAGATGTGAATCTTTTCGTTGTATTTGAAAACAACAACTTTTTGAATCAATTCACGCATTTTGGATTCGGAGGGTATGTCGACGACAATTCCCTGATTATCCTGTAGGATAAAACCTAAAGCTTTTGCAAAAATTATGGAAGCATCTAATGCACCTTGTAAATCAATATTTTTGTCCATATTTATTCTGTTTCGTCTGAGATTATGTCACCAAATTGTGACGAGGCGGTAGGGTTTTTTTCCTTGAAAATTTCATATGCTTCTTCATGTCTGAAGAGTTTAACCTCCAATACGAAAATTTCACTTCCCAAACTATCTATTCGTTTTTTTAGTTGGGATATTTCAGATACAAATTTTTGGTTTTTGTTTTTATAGTAATACATTTTGGTATAGGACCAAAAAAATGCTAAACAAACAATTACAAAAGCAACACTTAATTGTTTCATTGTAAAATTCATAGTTATAAATCTATTATAATTTTTTAATAAACAAATGATTTCTGAAAATCATTCCAAATTTTGGAAAGAGTGACATTTTCGTTCACCAAAGTGGGGGCGTAAGGTTTATGTCTCATTTTCATTCTCGCTTCATCCGGTGTTTTATCCGCTTTTTTTAGATTACATTTTTGACAAGAAGTGACAAGATTATTCCAATCATTTCTACCACCTCGTGATTTAGGAATAACATGGTCCAAGGTCAGATGACGAGTTGAACCACAATAAACACACTCATAATTGTCTCTTTTATAGATTCTGTTTCTATTGGCTCGTAGTTGACGGGTGTAATGAGTTATATATCTTAACAATCTGATAATCAATGGTCTTACATATGTTTTATAACCTGCAACAATTGGGTTTTCATCTGATTTGACAATTTCAGCTTTTCCTTTATCTACTAAAACGAAACCTCTGTGCACAGATGTAACATTTAGAGGTGTATAATCATAGTTCAATACCAAAACGTGACTCATAAAAAAATTTTTTACAAAAATAATTTGTTTATGTTAAAAAACAAAAAAGGGGTCAACCATTTGACCCCCAGCAAAAAAATTAGTTAAAGTTTATGGCTCGAGATTTTCCACGTCTCAGCATGCCTGTTTTCTCATTTATCAATTTTGTTTCCAAAAGACTCAAATTATTTTGGTTTGTCTTCATAATGATAAATATAAAGTGAAGTTTACTTAACTCAAATGTTTGAGATTTGTATTTTATAAAAATTTCTTACATTTGTGTTGAATTGGGAAGTAGCGCCTCTTTAGCTCAGCAGGTAGAGCGACACATTTGTAATGTGTATGTCACTGGTTCGATTCCGGTAGGAGGCTCAAAATTTTTTATATGAATATTTTTTGGACTTATTATGTTGCTTGTTTTGTCTATTGTATGATTATGTCTGCTAAACGATGGAACAGGGACGTTATGGCTGGAGGTCTCGGTATTTCACCTGGGTTGGACACTATCGCTTTGATGATTATGTGTTGGATTTTAGCCCCTGTTGATGTTTTTCTGAGATGGATAAGACTTTACAAAGAGGCTGAAGAAGCAAGAAGGAAAAACTCAAATATTTTGTAATGCATTTCTCTGACGAACTACAAATTATTTGGTTGACACCCCTAAGGACTGGTACGCGCTCAACAATCTATCTTTTAAAAGAGATTGGTTTTGAGATTGGTATGCATGAATTAGAAATACCAAATGATAAAAAAAATTATACAATTATTTGTAATGTAAGAAATCCATATTCAAGGCTGGTATCTATTTTTTTTCTCCAATCACTTCACCTTAAAGATTTTAAAAGAGACTTTAATAGTTGGGTTTTCAATTCTTTTGAGGACAAACATTTTTTAGAAAATTATCAAATTGAATTCCACAAATTTTTGAGTAAAGTAGACATCTATATCAAAATCGAAAAATTTATTGATTCCATTTGTTCCCTACCATTTATTAATCCGAATAAGTCAATCATAGAAAAAACAATACAAGAAAATATTATAACAAACCATTACGAAAATGAATTTTCACAATTTGTGAATAGAAAAGATTGGAAAGAGTATTACAATGAAGACACAGCAAACTTTGTTTTTAACAAATTAGAAAATCAGTTTAAATTATTCGAATACGAAAAAAATTCTTGGAATGGCACATCCTAATCTACACGCAAAATCCTCAGCAAAAAAATTCGGGGGAAAACCTGAAGATTATATTCACCTTCACGAGTGGTTAGACGAAACAAAAAGTTGGATTGGTGATTCCTTACACCGTGCTTTCAGACATCATAGCGAAGGAATTTTCGAGATGGAACAAAAGTTTGGAGTTGAATTTCAAAACAGTGAAGGTAAAACTGTTTACACGCGCTATGTGGGTGAACAACACGTAAAAGAAGATTGTAACAATTACATCCCATCGGCAAAAGAATGGATAATAAACATTGGAAATGGAACCCGCCCGAAATGGATGTTAAAAACGGTTAAACTGGAGTTTGAAGACTGATATTTATTGAAATGGAAAAAATACTTACACCTGAAGACAAACAGGTTCTTCAACTTATTTCGAAATACTTAAGGGCCAATGGTCTTAAAGAAGGCACCATCGAAGTTGATATGGACTACGGAGAATTTCGTCCCGATGCAGTCGAAAATTACGAAGTTTTTTCAAATTCTTATAACGTAGAAATACCGAAAGAATTTATGGAAATTGTAAAAAAAGTTTTGGTAGATTTAGAGGAAAAGGGAGCAATTAAAACACCTGACGTTGATGATATAAATTACGAGAGATTATCCATATCACTTGACGCAATTACAAGGCAATTAACTATCGAACATTACTATTCATACTATGAACCATCCGAAACAGATGCTACAAGTTGGTCAGATGAAGATTATGAAGATGAAGATGAAAATAAAATAACTAAACTTTTCAAGAGTATAAAGGAAGAAAATCCCGACATTACTCCAAGAAAGGGAATTTTAACCGTCAAATATAATGGCTCAGGTGATAGTGGATATATGGAGGATTATTTCGATGAAGGTGGAAGTGTTCCTTCAGATGTTGAAGATTGGTGTTATAATCAACTTGGTAATTTACATGCAGGATGGGAGATAAATGAGGGTTCAGACGGTAGATTCGTATTTGATATCAATAATAATATTGTAGAGTTATTTCATACGTTTAATAACGAAGAGTCCCAAACTAATACAGTTTACGAAGAGAAATTTTAATTATTTGATTTAATAATTTTTTTATTATATTTATTAACAGTGAAAACAAAGAACTACATACAAAGTTTGAAAAACCATCAAGAGATTTGTTGGGAAAGAAACTTATGCGTAGTTTGATAAACATGTAAACTCCTGAAGAGTTATATATACAACCTCGGACTACGAAAGTGGTTCGGGGTTTTTTTTGTTATCTGAAATATTGTATTTAAGTTTGTGATTCATGGCCCCGTCGTCTAATGGTTAGGACACCACCCTTTCACGGTGGATATTTCGGTTCGAATCCGTGCGGGGCTACAATAAGGTCGGGTGGCCGAGTGGTTTAGGCGGAGGTCTGCAAAACCTTCTACACAGGTTCGATTCCTGTTCTGACCTCAACATTGGAATGTAGCTCAGTTGGTACGAGCACTACTCTGATACGGTAGTTGTCGGCGGTTCGAGCCCGCCCATTCCAACAATAAGTTTGTTATGAGGAAGAAAATTATTTTTATCGATGTTGATGGACCTTTAGCTTGGGCTACATGGGGTGATGGTAAAGTAACAATAAATCATTACAACAAGACCTTTGATATTCCCTACCCTTGGGTTCAAGAAGATTGTGATGCGTTAAAAAAAATTTGTGATGAAACAAATGCCGAATTGGTTGTGAGCTCAGATTGGAAAAAACATTTCACTTTTTTCCAACTGAAAAATATTTTTCTTCATTACGGTATTGACGCAAAACTCGTTGATATTACAACTCATCAAAACCTATGGAATAAATTGAGTAGACCATCTATTGAATGGGAAAGAGCTGCTGAAATTACAAAGTGGGTAAAAGATAATAAAATCTCAAATTGGATTTCAATTGACGATATGAAACTTGACGAGCAATACAAGTGGATGAAACCAAGAGTTCCAAAGTGGAGACATGTTCAAGTAGATGGAGATTGGGGGAGGGGTGGTAGACTCAGAGATAAAATTGATGAATGTATAAAAAAATTGGAACGATGAAAAAAAGATTATCATTGGAACAGAAGAGAGAAAAAATGGTCGTTGATATGATTAATAAAATGTTCGAAATTGCAGGACATTCAGTGACATACGATGATGTTAAAGACCGTAAAGATGATTGGTATGCTCAATGGACTATGAGTGTTGAACAAAACGATGAGTGGAAAGATTGGGGTCAAAAATACCTGATTAAAGAACTCAAGATGAATAAGAAGTATGCTGAAACACAGATGGGGATGATTTCCTTAATGTGGGGATTAAAGTTTAGTGATTTCAAATTATAAAACTTATATTTGTACTATGAAAATTAACAGAGAGGACTTGTTATGGTTCCTAAATAACATCCGAAGAAAACAAGAAGGAAAAGAACTTACTGATGAGATGCTTGTTGACCACTTGGCTCATTATATGGAGGCGAACCCAAAATGCGTTGATATGAATGGGGTTAGCACTCCTGGTAGATTCAGTTATTCTACGGTTGGGTATGGTGTATTTTCACTTATGGGTGAAAAATACAGAATGGGTAGAATCGAAATATTCGACAGAGAAAATGATAGCGGATATCAAGTAGACGAGGGAATCTATACAATGCCATTCGAAGCTGCAAATCAATTTGAAGATTTCATCGAGTCTTTGGAAACAGACCTACCAATAAACATAGAAATAGGTTCTCATAAGTGGTGTGAAGAGGAGTGTGCAAAATCTTTAGGTTTTGAAAACTCCGAAGCAATGAGAGACCCTGAAAACGTAAAAAAGTATCAAAGGATGAAAAATGATGAGTACGCACGGGAACAGGGTTATGAAGATTGGGAAGATTTGTTGAACAAAAGTAAATGGACAAAAAAATAAGTCACGCGTGTGTAGCTCAATTGGTAGAGTACTGGCTTCCAAACCCAGTTGTTTCAGGTTCGAGTCCTGACATACGCGCAGAATAAATGGACCTATAGCTCAGTAGGTTAGAGCAGCTGACTCATAATCAGCTGGTCCTTGGTTCGAGTCCAGGTGGGTCCACACTTTACATAAACATACTATTTATATAAAAAAATATGAGTAGATTTATTATATCCGAAGGAGAAAAACAAGTTATTCTCGCTAAACACAACTTAGCAAAAATGATTTTGGAATCAAAACTCCAAACCGTTTCTGATTTACAAAAAGAAATCAAAGAACTTGAAAATAAAATCGAAGAGTTAAAAAAGAAGGATAAGAAAAAAGAAACAAAAGAAGATAACTTTGACGATTTAGTTAATGCAGATATTGAAGACGAAGAGGAACGAGACTCTTTAGAACAATCATAAAAAATTAAAAAAATAATCCTCCAAAATGGGGGATTTTTTTTATCTTAGCCTTTATGAATACTTTTGGATTAATTGGAAGTTTGTTGTTAACATTCTGTGGTGTACCAGAACTCATTAGAACTCTCAAAAATCAACGATGTGATGTTGGGTGGGGATTTATACTCATGTGGTTCTTTGGGGAGCTGATGTGTCTCTTTTACGGTTTGGATTTGAATGAGATACCGTTGCTAATTAATTACACATTCAATCTTATGATTGTAGGTATAATGTTGTACTTCAAAATCAAAATTAATATCGAAAATCAATACAAGAATTAACGGAGTTGACTCTTACTTGATGATTTATTATATTTATCAAACGATACGTTTTTAAAAACACTAACCTAAAACAAAAGAAAATGAAAAAAATTTTTGGTCTTCTTTTACTTGCTTCTGTAATTGTGGCTTGTAATGGAAATGGTGAGTCTGCTGAAGTAAAAGCTGACTCTACCGCAGTGGTAGTTGATTCAACCGTTGTAGTTGATTCTACAGTTGTTGTAGATTCCGCTAAAGTTGAAGCTCCGGCTGAAGTAAAGTAATTCAGTTCTTCTGAAAGTTAAAAAAACCCATCATCGATGGGTTTTTTTATTTTAAAAGTTGTTTGATTCGTCTTACTTCCTCCATAAAGGGGGCAGTCATGGCCTTCGTTAAAATATCACCTAGTTGACCTGGTTTTATAGTTTTTACGAAATTTTCAATATCAAAAGGCTCTTCATCGTCTAATTTTTTTGCTACACTCTGTACTCCTTGAATATCACTCGGAGATACTGTGGTGTTTACGTATTTCAAAGGGTTAACATTTACACCATCTTTATGGAGAGAAAAATGTAGATGTGGACCAGTAGTACGACCTTTACCAAAATCATTGGGACCTCCTCCACTCAAACCAACAACTTGGCCTTGACTAACAACATCACCCTTTTTCACATTTATTTTTTTCATATGACAGAATCTACTCCAAAATCCATTTTTATAATCGATGTCTATTGTTCCACCACAGGGATATTTATCATCTTTAACATTTTCGACTATACCATCCATTGGAGATTTGACCTCGGTTCCTGATGGAACGGGAATGTCTGTACCAGGGTGTGCACCCGATTCTCTCGGTTCTGCAAAATTTCCTTTAAATCCTGATGGGATAGGTACTGGTGCTGCAATTGTTGTTGAAGGCATAATTTTTAGATTACCCATAAATATTTCGAAAATAAAAAAAAACTGTCTAAACGGTTTTCTTTGAGTAACTTAATCTTTTCCCTCTTTTTGGTAGTTCAGGTAACTTAGCTTCTTGTTCTGTAGGTTTGATTGGTGATTTCTTTTTCTTTTCTTTTTCTTGAGTCAAACCAAATTTGATGAATCTAAACCAAATTCTCTCGTGAGCGTAGTATTGAATAGGTTTGTAGATTAGTTCTGCGATACCAAA
>SXGQ01191181.1_pt1 | contig 13666 bp, 13 predicted proteins | sample 3178371 | NCBI WGS metagenome assembly SXGQ01 (sample SAMN11356859, study PRJNA531348) | freshwater metagenome | isolation source: freshwater sample F1-20 | place: China: Fuxian Lake, Yuxi | collected 2017-12-25
GGATACACCGGGTGTGCGCATCGAGCGCATGCTGCCCGTGTTCGGTGCTTACGATGAGCCCTTTGGTCATGGGGAGGTCACGTTCACGGATGTCCGTCTGCCGCTGTCAGCATTTATCGCAGGGCCGGGGCGGGGGTTTGAGATTGCACAGGGCCGCTTGGGACCGGGCCGCATCCATTATTGCATGCGGGTGATCGGGGCAGCAGAAGTTGCGCTCGAATTGCTTTGCAAGCGATCACTGACCCGGGTTGCGTTCGGCAAACCGCTGGCACGGCTGGGCGGCAATCTGGATGTGATAGCCAATGCGCGGATGCACATTGAACAGGCGCGGTTGTTGACGTTGAAAGCGGCGTGGATGATGGACACCGTTGGCGCCAAGGGTGCCATGAGCGAGATTTCCCAGATCAAGGTGGTGGCGCCCAAGATGGCAACCGAGGTCATTGATGCGGCCATGCAGATGCATGGTGGTGCCGGTATGTCTGATGATTTTCCGTTGGCGGCACTGTATGCGTACTCGCGTATTCTGCGCCTTGCAGATGGCCCGGATGAAGTGCATCGCGGTTTGATCGGCAAGCTGGAATTGAAGAAACAGGCTGCACGTCTGGGGCTGGAACATGGTGGGGGTCAATCGTGACTGCAGGCAATGATGCAGGTAATGGTGTAAGCACCTTGCTGGATCAAGCCGGTGATGTACGCACCGGTGAGGAATTGGATATTCAGCGCATCGATACCTTTCTGAAAACGCATATTGAAGGCCTGATCGGCTTGCCAACCGTGCAGCAGTTTCCCGGCGGTGCCTCCAATCTCACCTACCTGCTACAGTATCCGCAGCGCTCGCTCATCTTGCGGCGACCTCCGTTTGGTCACCGCGCCAAATCGGCGCACGACATGCTGCGCGAAGCCCGCATCATGTCAGCGGTCAAGCCGGTCTACCCGTATGTGCCCACCGTGCTGGCCACATGCGAAGACCGCGCTGTGATGGATTGCGACTTTTATGTGATGGAGCAGATTCGCGGCATCATTCCGCGACAAAATCTGCCGACCGGTTTGAACCTGTCCGAGTCGCAGACGCGGCAGTTGTGCATCAACGTCATTGATCGCATGATCGAGTTGCATCAAGTGGACTACCGAAAAGCGGGTCTCGAAGGACTGGGGCGGGGCGGTGGCTATGTGGTGCGGCAGATTGAGGGTTGGAGTGACCGCTATCGCAAGGCAAAAACCCCGGATGTCGGCGATTTTGAGCAGGTCATGGCATTCTTGAAAGACAAGATGCCGCAGCAGGATGTGGCTACTTGCCTCATCCACAACGACTTCCGTTTCGACAATGTGGTGTTGAACCCCGACAATCCGGTTGAAGTGATCGGTGTACTCGACTGGGAACTGGCCACGTTGGGCGACCCGCTGATGGACTTGGGCAACACTCTGGCCTATTGGGTACAGGCCGACGACGATGACGATTACCAGAGCGTGCGCCGCCAACCGACCAATGCGCCGGGCATGATGTCGCGACAAGAGGTGATTGAATACTACGGCAGCAAGACAGGTTGGCAGGTCGACAATTTTGATTTTTACCTGATCTATGGACTGTTTCGTCTCGCTGTGATCGTGCAGCAGATTTACTTCCGTTACTTCAATGGCGACACCAAAAATAAGGCGTTTGCGAATTTCGGCTTTATAAGCCGGATGCTCGAAAAACGCTGCCTGCGTCTGATTGACGCATCCAGACTGTAAGGGGCTGGGCAGCGCATGGGTACGCTTCATCTTGTTCGGCACGGGCAAGCCAGTTTCGGTGCAGACAATTACGATGCCTTGTCTGACATCGGCGTGGTGCAATCAACCCTACTGGGGCAGTGGATTGCGCAGACGCATCAAACGGTCACACGCGTGGTGATCGGGCCTGCGCAACGGCATCGCCAGACCGCGCACGCCTGCCTGCAAGCGGCCGGATTACATAACACGCCCATGCACGTAGAGCAGGGCTTCAATGAATTCAATCACGAAGAAATCCTGATTCGGTATGAGCCCCAATGGGAAAACCGTGCGCAGTTTCGGCAGATGCTGGCCGCTTCCGGCAATCCCAAGCGCACCTTTCAGCGGCTCTTTTCTCAAGCGGTGGCGCGCTGGACCAGTGGCCAGTTTGATGACGAGTATTCTGAAACGTGGCGAGCGTTCCAGCAGCGGTGTTGCACAGCCTTGCAGGGGCTCACTCACACAGCGGGTGAAGCAGTGTGGGTGTTTACGTCTGCGGGTGCCATCTCTGCTGCGGTACAGGGCACGACTGGCATTCCCGATGACCGCATTTTTGATGTCAATTGGACCCTGCTCAACACCGGTGTCAGCCAGTGGTTGTATCAGTCTGATCGATTGAGCTTGAGCATGCTCAATACCTGCGGACATTTGCAGTCGCAGCGCAGGCAGGATTTGTTTACCTATCGATAGATTAGCTACAAAAAAGGCGCATGGCCATGCGCACAGAGGAGATTGATTTCATGAAAGTCTTGAAAGACCGGGTTGCCGTGATCACCGGTGGAGCAGAAGGTATCGGCAAGGCGATTGCACATGCAGCCGCCGCAGAAGGCATGAAACTGGTGCTGGCCGATATCGATGAAACCACTTTGTCTGCGACGGTCAGCGAATTGAAGGCTCACGGCGCAGATGTGCTGGGCGTCAAGACCGATGTATCGTGCTTTGAAGATGTTGCAGCGTTGGCTCAAAAGGCATTTGCAGCGTTCGGAAACGTGCATCTGCTGGTGAACAACGCAGGTGTTGCGGTTGCAAAATCAGCGTGGGAGACCACACAGCAGGATTGGGACTGGGTGATGGGCATCAATCTGTATGGTGTCACACACGCTTTGCGCGCTTTCTTGCCCACCATGCTGGGAAAAGGGGATGAGGGGCACATTGTCAACACAGCTTCATTGGCTGGGTTGATTTCCGAGCCTGCCATGGCGGCCTACAACGTCAGCAAATTCGGTGTTGTAACGCTGTCGGAAGGCCTTCACCATGACCTTGCTTTGCGCGGGGCAAAAGTGAAAGTGTCGGTGTTGTGCCCGGCGTGGGTGAAGACCCGCATCATCGATTCCGAGCGACATAGAAATGCTGCTGATCGCAGCGATCCGGCTACTCTGCATCCGGTGTCGCTCAAGACCGGGGCGAGCATTGTGCAGGCGGTGCAAAATGGCATACCCCCTGAGAAAGTGGCAGCGGATGTCATTGAAGCGGTCAAGGCCGAACGCTTTTATATTCTGACGCATGCGCGCTCAAGAATGGCGGTGCAGGTTCGCATGGAAGACATCATTCAAGAGCGTGCGCCGACTTTGCTGCCGATTTGAATTTCAGGAACGAGTGCCCATGTGCACCAATTTCACGCCCACCCAAAATCGCTCCTGGATTGAGCAACAGTTCAATATCGAACTTCCGCAGGGCTTTGACGCACAGGTCTGGCCAGGCAGCGCTGCACCCATCATCGTCAGAAGTCATCAATCCGGTCGCATCGCCTGCGGTCTGGCGCGTTTTGGGTTGATACCACATTGGGCCAAGGGCTCTGATATTGCCCGACATACCTACAATGCGCGCAGTGAAACAGCCGCGGAGAAGCCGAGTTTCCGCACCGCGTGGCGAAATCGACAGTTTGCATTGCTGCCGGTCGACAATTTTTTTGAACCTTCATACGCATCCGGTCGTGCGGTGCGATGGAAAATCAGTCTTCAGGATGGTGGTCCATTCTGCATTGCCTGTTTGTGGGATCGTTGGACGGATCCTGCAAGCGGCGAGTTGGTCGTCAGTTTTTCGATGCTCACCGTCAACGCGGACATGCATCCGGTGATGAATCAATTTCACAAACCGGGTGATGAGAAGCGCACGCCTGTCGTTATTGCTCCAGAAAACCATGAAGCATGGCTGAGTGCCGATGCAGCGCTTGCTGCTTCATGGATGAACACTGCGCACATGCCGGTCTTGTCAGCCTGCGCAGCTCCGCGTGATGCGTCGTCAGGCGGGTCAGTGCTGTTGTGAAAGCGGATGATATCCTCACACTTTGAAACCTCAACCCGATAGGACAAACGATGTCGATCGCACCGCTTTTCAACATCCGCTTGCCCATCGTGCAGGCCCCCATGGCTGGTGTTCAAGATAGCGACCTGACCATCGCCGTCTGCAAGGCCGGGGGACTGGGCTCCTTACCCTGCGCCATGCTGACACCGCAGGCTGTGTTGACCGAATGTGAAAAAATTCGCGCTGCAACCGACCAGGCTTTCAATCTCAACTTTTTCTGTCATCAGCCACCGCTTGTTGATCCGGACAAATCGGCTGCGTGGAAAGCGCATTTCAGCAGCTACTATGCCCAGTGGGGATTTGACCCCGACGGTATCGGCCCCGGCGCCATTCGCGTACCGTTTGGCGAAGAAATGCTTGCAGTTGTAAAGCTTGTCAGGCCCGCTGTGGTGAGTTTCCATTTTGGCTTGCCGCCTGCGCATCTGCTGGAGCAGGTTCGCCAGACCGGTGCAAAAATCATCTCGTCGGCCACCACGGTACAGGAGGCTTTGTGGCTGCAATCCCAGGGTGTGGATGCCATCATCGCCCAAGGGCTGGAAGCGGGTGGGCACCGTGGACTGTTCCTCGATACCGACGCAGGCTACGATGTCACATCGCAGGTGGGCACCTTTGCGTTGCTCCCGCAGGTACTGCGGGCGGTTGATATTCCCGTGATTGCAGCCGGTGGCATTGCCGATGCAGCCGGCGTGAAAGCCGCATTGTCCATGGGCGCGGCCGGCGTGCAGGTGGGTACCAGCTACTTGTTATGCACCGAAGCGAAGACCAGCGCCGTGCATCGCGCCGCCTTGCAGGGTGAGGGTGCCCGACACACGGCACTAACCAATATATTCACCGGACGGCCCGCGCGCGGTATCGTGAATCGTCTGATGAAAGACTTGAATTACATGAGTGTCCATGCGCCCGCATTTCCGTTGGCGGCGGCTGCGTCTGCGCCGCTGCGGGCCAAAGCCGAAGCGGCCGGTAGAGGTGACTTCACGCCATTGTGGGCGGGTCAAAACACAAGCGGGTGTGCTGCCATTTCTGCAACCGACATGACACTGCGTTTGATGGGTTTGGTGTCTTGAGAGGCGCCCGCCTACTCTCAAAGTTTGCCAAGTACCAGCAATTCTTTTCGTTGAGCTGTCAGCATCGTGGCGGCTAGCGTGCGTACTGCAGATGAGTTTGCATGTTGCGCTGCGTGCCGTGTCATGGCGATGGCCGCCTGGTGGTGCGCCATCATGTGCAAGACGAAGAGTTTGTCCCTGACTTCTCCCTTGGCAGTGAACAGCGCATTGAATTCATCTTGATCGAGCATGCCGGGCATTTTTCCGCCGCTACGGCAACGTGATACGAACTCGATGGTCTGCTCGTCCGCGTCTCTCACCATCCATTCCCACAAAGGACCTGTCGGCGTTTGCGGTGCATTCCATGAAATCAGCAATCCGCGCATCACGCCGGTTTCCTGCAGTTGGGTGTTGTACACCTCGTGTGCCAGTTGACGGATTGTGGGGTGTCTTGATTCAAGCAGGCTGGCGGCCAGGGTGATGGCCTGGTCGTGGTGCACCCGCATGGATTGCAGGAAGGGGATGTCAATGTTGTTCAGCGCTTCCTGTTGGTCGCGGATCTGCCGTTCTTTCAGCAAATATCCGCCCATCGCCATCAGTACTGCGATAGCGGCAAACAGGACGCTTGCAAACAGACGACTCCATGATCTGCGCGATGATGCGTGCGACTTTACGCCAGCCTCGCGCATCATTCGGTCCCGGTGTATTCAAGCACCATGAATCCGTTGTCCTGACACACCACCCACAACTGATTGCCCACAAACCGCGGGGGTGACGAACACCAATCGGTGCTCATGTCTGCTTGCAGCGTGACTTTAGTGGGCACACCGACGGCCTGATTACGTGCGTCTGAAACGGAGGGAACCGTGCTGGTTACCGGACCGGCATGTTCAGACCCCGGCAGTTGTGATGCTTTACCGGCTTGTGCCGGCGGATTGTAGTAGGCAATTTCGCGCGGCTTGAGCGGGTTGCTGATGTCAAACAGTCTCACCCCCGACTGAAAATAGCCGCAGGCCAGTCTTGTCGGATCGATTGCTTGATTGACCGTGCAATAGTGCGCTTCGTAGCCGAACAAGCCGTTGTTGCCCAGGTCATTGCGTCGTTGCTGCGCGTTTTCAGGTAATTGGATGGCCAGTCGCAGATGCGAAATGATCGTTGGCTTTCGTTCGTCTGCAATATTCAGAATACGCGTTCCACCCGTGCCAAATTCATCCACCACAATCAGGTGCGGCACACCGCCATAGCTGACCGGGATGGCATGCTGGCTGATGTCGCCATCGTTCCAGTTGGTGGTGCTGATGGTGCGGATTTGGGGCAGCGCCTTGCGCTCCTGAATGTCGCTGATATCCAGAATGATGATGCCCGCTGGCGATGCACTGGTCAGGTACATCCGCTTGCCATCATCGCTGAAGCCCATGCCGTGGTTGGGATACAGCGAAGAGGTCGTCAACAGCATGCGGGGCTGTGTGGGGTCACTGATATCAATGGCCGTGATGCTGCCTGAGTTGGCGCCGGTGGCCCAATAGGTTCTTCCATCCGGGCTGAAGTTGCCCTCGTGCCCGATGAAGTTGGGCGGCAATGCCAGTTTGTTGCCCACCGGGTTCAACCAGCGCGGGTTTTTGCAGTCGCCGGAAATATCGTAAATGTCGAAGAACAGAACGTGTTCAATCGGACCCACTGACACGCCGGCCAGCAGTTTGCGTCCGGAATGCACCTTCAGTGTTTCCCATGTGCCCTGATTGAAGGCGGGGGAGTTCAGGCTTTTGACATAGCGCGGGTTGCGCGTGTCAGACACGTCAATCACCTGAACACCGTGCAGACGCTTGGTGGCATTGCCCGCAAAAGCGGTGGCCATGTAGGCGCAGGTATCGTCAGAGGCGTTGACCCAAGTGGACCCTTCTCCCTGAAATTGTCCGACGCGGGTCAAATTGCAGTTGTAGCCCTGCGTGCTGCGGCCGTTGGACCGCTCAGTGATGGGCACCTGGCCTTGCAGGGCTGTCTCCGGTTTGTCGGTCGGTGCGCAGTTGGTGATGCCTGCAACAGACTCGGCCGCATTGGTTCGCATGCCGCCCGACTTCAATGTCGCAGCCGACCCCGGGCCTGCGTTGTCTGAAACGCAAGCGCTGATGAGTGCTGAGGCGGTGAGGGTGCACAAAAGACTCGCGAATGGGTGTTTTGTCGCCATCTTGCTGCTATCCGGTTGATCTGCCAGTGAGTGATACTCAAACGGAGGCTGTTTGGGATTCAGATTTTGCCGCTTGATCTTGGCGATCTGACCTCTGTCAGAGCGTGCGCAGATGCTTTTTTACAGCGTAAGCTGCCACTGCAATTGTTGATCAATAACGCAGGTATGGCCGGCTCTGCCGGCATTACCACATCGGGTTTCGAGTTGACCTTCGGTGTCTGCCACATCGGCCATTTTCTGCTGACTCAACTTCTGTTGCCAACGCTGAAGGCGTCAGCGCCTGCACGTATCGTGGTGGTGTCGAGCAAAGCGCACCGACACTGTCGCCCTATCGACTTTGAGGCGCTGAAAAAGCCCACGGCCTCTGTGGGCGGTCTGCGCGAATATGCAGTGGCCAAAATGGCAAACCTGCTGTTTGTCAAAGAGCTGGCGAGACGGCTGGAGGGGTCTGGTGTTACAGCGTATGCGCTGCATCCCGGTGTGGTCGGAACCGAGGTATGGCGGTCACTGCCATGGCCGCTGGATGCCATCATCAAGCGCTTCATGATCACACCGCAGCAGGGGGCTGCAACAACCTTGTTTTGCGCCACGGGCGCATCGCTTGCATCGGAGTCCGGTCACTACTACGACAAGTGCCGGCAGGCGCGGCATTCACGTCTGGGTGACGATGTCGAATTGGCTGCGGAGTTGTGGAGGAGAAGCGAGGAGTGGGTGTTGAGACATCAGGCATAGAAGGTACAGCGGCATTCGCTGTCGTCCTTGACACCTCGGGTTGTATCGATTGAGGCACTGCCAACTCGTTTTAGGCTTTGCCCAGTCGCTTGGCTTGCTGCAAAAGTCCCTGAAAAATCGGCTCAGCCACCGAGGCGGGAAAGTCGCCCGGGAGCAGGGACTGTACGTTGGCAACCACCCTCGGCGTCTGGTCAATCAGATCCGCAATCAGCGTTTCACAATCCGTTCCGACGGAGTTGCGACGTGCCACTTCATTCCAGTGACGGCGCTGCACCTCAGCCATCCGGTAGTGTGCATTCTTTGAACGAACGGCCATGGCCAATTTGATTTTCTGCCATTGAAACTGTCGGGCCGCTTTGCCAATGACGGGCCAGGCAGACATCACATCGTATAGCGGCGTTGACTCAAAGCCCCCGCCGGCCAGCAGTCGGATGCTGAAATTTTTGGCATGTCCATCGGGTGCGGCTAGCATCCAGAAAAGCAGTTGGGTTTTAAGGAAGCGAAAGCGATCCAGCTCAGCCTGATTGCTGCCGCGCAGAATATCCAGGATACGGTCCATGCCGGGGCCGCCCTGTTCCTCATATTTTTGGGAAGGGCCAATGCCGGATACCTGACAAAAATCTTCCTGCGGTAAACGGGCAATCCACCCTGTCTGCATCAGCTTGCGGTCAAACCGCTCAACAGCCAGAACCGTATGATCGCAGAACCTCACGATGTCGCACTTTGCAACGGGCAGCCCGTAGGCTTCCATGATCTTTGCACAAAGCCACTCGTTGTAGACGGATGTGGAGAAGTCAGCCCGAATGGAACCAACCAAGCCCATCGGAAGCTTGATGATATGAGTGGTCGGCGTTGCGCCGTGGGGGACATACCATCGCTGTCCCTGACGCAATAAAGCGGTTTTCTCCTGGGCACCGGCCAGAGAGATCCGCAATTCATCGCTCTGGTCCAGTCCTGGCTGGGGTGATGCGGTTAGCGCGTCGATGCGCGCTGCGACTTGCTGCTGCGACAGGGGGGTGCCCTCGATTCGCTTCACATCCGGTTGCGGGCTGCCGTGGGGCAACAGTTGAACCGCACCGATACAATCGCGTCCGATTTTCTCGAGCAGGTCAAATGCGTCTGTGGATGGCGCACCATGACGCGTTGCAAGGCGCATTCTGATGCTGGCGCTGTCGGGCAGAAGGTTATCAAAATAGGTTGCCACGGCTCCTGCGCTTTGAGCCGTAGTGCCCAACGCAAGTGGTAGCGACAGCGACAGAGGGCGCCTTAAAGGGTGTTGCAACCAACTGTCGTCATAGGCAAAGTGCTGCGTGCCGTCTGCACGCAGTGCCCATTGCCCGACCAACAGTCCGTTCATCCAGACATCAAGCCGCCTGGTCTTTGACAAACGCCCAGCCATCTACCATGTCTCCGGTTCGGGGGGCGTTTTAGATTGTTTGTTTTCAGTCATCGTGCGGCGCCGTGGTCGCAATGGTTCTGCCGGCGCATCGGTGCCTGCGGTACGCAACTCGACGGAAAACGTTGCATCCAGTGCCATCAGGACAGTGAGCAATTGGTCGAGTGTGACTGACTCCGGTCGGCTTTCAATGCGGGAAATCCGCTCTTGGGACAAGCCGATTCGGGTGCCGAGCTCCTGCTGCGAAAGCCCTTTGTCGCGGCGCAGTCGCTTCAAGAGGGGGCCTAGCTGGCCGGTGGTTGCAATGGTTGTTTTCACGGGGTCAGTTGCTTATAAATATGCTTTATCAAGAATACTTTGATTTTATGCGTTTAAGATCATAAAATCAAGATATGCTTTTAAAAGCATTTTTAAGGCGAAACCACGCGGGAAAGATGCACCTTTGCTTCGGACGAGGAGAACCTTGCGGAGTTGCACAAGGAGGCCGGGCATTTTCTGGAAAAGCGTCTTGCGCTGCTGAAAAGCTTGCGTGTGGATTTTTGAGGATATCCGGCCATGGACGGGGGCGTGCTGAAATGCCTTGACTTCAGAACTGAAACAGCAGGGTGGTGGCGCTGCCTTCAACTCCCAGCATCTGCAGGAATTTCTGGCGCTCTTTGTCGTTGAAGTTCAGTTGGTCGCACACGGCGTAGAACTGTTCAACAGTCAGATCGGCGGTCAGTTGGCGGCTGGAGGCGGTGTTCAGTTCGATAAACATGGTGTTCTCCTGGTTCTGTGTCGGCTCCGCTTTGCTGCTGTTTTTGCGGCTCTGCGGGGCGCTGCGTTTGTGTTGTCGATGGGTGTACTTTAGTCAGTAAATTACCGACGGATACCCCCCCGGATAGCACCCCCCTCGGGTGGGGAGGCGGGTGCGTCATGCCAACAATCAACGACCAGTTGAATTCAGTACGCTGTCCATCAGCAAAAATTGCTGCGGCTTCTCGTAATACCCGCCCACGGCCTGCGAAGCAGGCAAGCCCCTGAAGTTAAGTCTTGCCCAGTCGCCTGGCACAACACCCGTCATCGTTGGTTTGGGCTGCAGGGGTTGTCTGCGCGGATCAAACTGCATGGGAAGGTTCTTGGCCGTCAGGGCATCCAGACTCATGGTCGATGACGGATGGGGTGTACGGTGGCAACTGACGCAGAAGGTGTTGTCCGTCTCGGCAGGCCGCGCCTGACCGAACACCAAAGGCTTGATGCGTCGCACGCGATGGCCCACACGCTGGCTTTCCGGTACCTTCGAGAGGAATCCCCAGCCTTCGTCGCTGTCGTTGCGATGGCACTCAAACTGCGTATCGCCACCCTCGCCAATGGCCTGTGCAATGCGTCGGTGCGAGCTTGCGGGCCATGCACTGTTTGCGCCCCCTGAGCCTTGCACACGGATCAGCGAACCCATGGCGCGAATGCAAGCTTCCTCTGCGTCGATGACACTGCGGTTGAAGACCTCCAGATTGTCGTACCAACCGCGTTGACCTTTGGTTTGAGTATCGCCACCCAACTGGATAATGCCAGCCTGCATCACAAAGGCATTGCCTGATTGCTCTGCTGCAAGGGTGTGCCACAGAAAGCCGTTGATATAAATTTCAAGTTGCTTGGCAACCCGGTTGATTGCGATGTGTGCATAGCGCCCTTCACGCACTGTGGCGGGCAAGAGCAGTCGGGCAAATGCAGTCTCGCTGGACGCAGTGCGGGCGAGCACGAGTTCAAGTTGGCCCTGATTCGTTGCAAGGCCCATGGCGCCCGTGGGTGTACTGAGTATCCAGCGGGTTGACCCGTCATTGGACGCTGTCGCCGGGGTCTCGCCCTGTACTGCGGTTCGCGGGTCAACAAATACGCCGTAGTAGGCGCCGGGGGTCGGCCCACTGGCCATGCCAGCCAGATTGCCCACGTTGTAACGGATGCCGCTGTCTGCGCTCAGCCACAGTCCTTTGCCTTCAATGCCGCCGAGCGCAACCGGTTCAATGCGTGTGCCTTGCTTGGTGTTGCCCACAGCCGCTCCGAAGGGTGGAACTGCAGGATGACTGTTTGTGGCTGCATTTTGCAGGCGCAGGGCGCGGTCATTCCTGTCGCCGGTGTTGGGCTTGAGCCATTTGATCGGGCCACCGGGGTTCAGCGACAGCGAGGCTTGCATGTTCGACAGGATGAGCGCGCTTGGATCCATGAAGTCATCGAACGACACCTCGGTGGATGCGCGACCTGTCGACATTGTCCAGGTGACATCTTTCGGCGAAGCCGGTTTCCATTCGCGGAAGTAGTTGAACTTGTTCTCATGGGTTTCCATCATCGAATCGTTCAGTGGCCAGTAGGGGTCCATGAACTGTCCCAATGACAGGTTGTCGGTGTTGGTGCGTCCGTTGCCCACGCGCACCACGCCACCTTTGCCATGATAGAGGCGCAAAAGACGGTGCCCCTCGTCAAATGCCAGATAGCCCATATCCGTGGCGTTCATCAGCCCGTCGAGCATCACCATTTTGCCTTCAGTCCACAGTCCGGCAACCGCGACGCCGCGGGTTGAACTGACGTGTTCGGTCGGTGTGGTGTCGGTACAAGCACTCTTGCATGCGCCCGGTACCGGTACCACATGCCGGGAGGGAAGCATGAGATGGGGTCGCAATTCAGGTCGGCTGATACCCGTCTGTTGCGTTGCGTTCGACACTTGCGCGGACATGTTGTTGAACCGGCTATCGGCCGTCTGCACCATCTCAAAATCCTCGTTGGTTGCAAACGTGCTTTCGTCGCTGTAACGCAGGCGGTAGATGGCGGTGAAGAACAGGTTGGCCCCACGGCTGTCTATCCATGGATAGGTCATGCCGGATTCTTCTCCCGGGCCGAGCAAGCGTCCCTCTGCATCGCGGAAGGGGAATTTTGCGAACCCGTATTGGGCGCGAACGGGTGCATCGTGGTGTGCATAGGTAATGGGGCGCGGATTCACCCATGCTTGCGGATCGCAAGGCGCCATGCCCTTGGCCGGGTTGTTGTATGAATAGACGATATCGAACTGGCTGTTACGTGTCGTGCCCTCATTGTCGGTCCACGCGCGGGGTTTGAGCGAGTCTGCACCGCCCCCTTGCCCCGGCGTACCTGAGGTGCGGTAGACCAACAGTCGACCGTCACCGGCAATCGTGGGCTCAAAAATGGTCAAAGGTGCATTTGGCAGAAGGGCCACTTTGGGTGGTCCCAGCCGCTCGATACGCTTGATTTGTGCCTGGGGCGTTTTTGCATTGGAGACGATGACACGTATCGGAATCGTGTAGATCTGCTGCAGATTGTTGCGGTTGGATGAGAACAGGTGAAAGTCATACCCGTCATCGGTTTCGTTCACCGGGTAGGGGTTGCGGTGAATACCTCCCGGGCCTTTGCCATACAGTTCCTTGTCCATTTGCGCCAGCGTTGAGTCGCAGACGCCGATCATGGCCATGCCCATGTCTTTCAGCCCGCCAAGGAACTCGGATTCGTGCACCCAGAACACCTTGCTTGCCATCATGTCTGACGACCCGTCGGCAGCCTGGCTGACGTGAGTGCCTTTCTGGGCCAGTTTCTCCGGGGTGTAGAGATAAAAGCTGACTGCCCGCCCGCCGGGAATGTCGACCCGCTTGCCCACATAGGACGGCATGCCGACCCCGATACGCCCGTCTACGGTGGTGCGGGAGGTGGGAATGCGGGGTCTGACGTTGCGTCCTTCGCGCATGGTGGCAACATCGTGAAGGCGGGAGGGAATGTCTGGAATGGGGTAGTCGGCACCTACTGGCAGCAGACCGTCAAATTGGCCTTTCAAGTCGCCGAATGCCGTCTCGTCCACGGTTTCGCATCGACGACCAGGAATTGCCGCACGGGCTCGCCTGCCGGCCGCTGAAGGGCGGGGGAGAAGCCAGCCTCCTGCAGGGTGCTGCCGTTGCGGATGCTTGCTGCAGTGCCCGGAACGCCGGTTGAACCGTCGTCTCCACTGCAGGCGCAGAGGAGTAGGGACATGGCGGCGGTCAAGAGCAAGCGGTTCATTGAGAACTCTCAAGAGGCAATCATTAATCAATTGCTACCGCTCAGGGAGGTAAAACGGATTCAGGTACTACCGTTAACAAGTTAGGGAAACACTGCAAAAATGATCTTGCCTGACAAACCCGGCCAGTCATCATATTGATAAAATTGCTGCATGACCGTCACTCTTCGTCAAACATGAAGCAACGCACTTTCGCCCAAGCTGAATACGCCGGCAAGAAACGA
>SXGQ01330533.1_pt1 | contig 13666 bp, 14 predicted proteins | sample 3178371 | NCBI WGS metagenome assembly SXGQ01 (sample SAMN11356859, study PRJNA531348) | freshwater metagenome | isolation source: freshwater sample F1-20 | place: China: Fuxian Lake, Yuxi | collected 2017-12-25
AATCCCGGGCCAGGCGGATTCGGCGCCGTGCTCATCTCGGGAAAACACCGTAAGGAACTCGCGGAGGGATACCGCATGACCACCAACAACCGGATGGAACTTCGCGCCGCAATCGCCGCTCTGGAGTTGCTCAAGGAACCGTGCGAGGTCGAACTGCACTCGGACTCCCGATATCTCGTCGACGCCGTAACCAAACGCTGGATCGATGGTTGGCGCAAAAAGGGCTGGAGGACCGCATCGAACGGACGCGTGAAAAACCAGGACCTGTGGGAGCGCCTTTGCGTTGCGATGAAGCCACATCGAATCGATTGGAGATGGGTAAAAGGTCACGCAGGGAATACCGAGAACGAACGGTGCGACGAACTGGCCAACGAGGCCATCCGCTCCGGAAATTGGCTCGACGACGAAGGCTTTTCCGCCGCTGATTGAGCCCCATGCGATTCCTTCTTCCTTTCTTGATGGTCTCCACCACGGCTCTTGCCGAAGAACCGGTCTTGGATGCCCGGAAGTTTCTGTCCGCCCAAGACTTCTGGACCAACCGGGACAGCGATTGGTTTGAGAATCACATCCCGATTTTCGACTGCCCGGATTCCGAAATCAACACGACCTACTACTACCGATGGGAACTCGTGACACGTCATTTGGTGTATGGAAATCCCAACTCCGGATATGCCTTTACGGAGTTTTCCAACAGGCCGTTCTGGTCGGGGGCTTACGGCACCATTTCCTGCCCGGCGGGCCATCAAATCAACGAGGTCCGTTGGCTTCGAAATCCAAGATATGTGCGTGATTTCGTCCGGTTCTGGATGCGCCATCCCGGCGCACAACCACGCAATTATTCCTTCTGGGCGGCTGACTCGACGTGGGCGGCACATCTGGTTCATCCGAACGACGCATTTGTCATCAATCTCCTGCCGGATCTCGTCAATAACTACGAGAAATGGGAAAAACGCGGATGGGTCGATGAGAAGAATCTCTTCTGGCAACTCGGCCATGACGACGGCATGGAATTTGATATCAATTCCCGCCAAACCAACGACATTCTGCGCGGCGGCCAATCATTGCGCCCCAGCTTCAATACCTACATGTGGGCCGACGCCCGTGCGATCGCGAACATTTCCAATCTTGCGGAACAGAAGGACATCGCAAATCGCTTCACCGAGAAGGCAAACCGCATCAAGACCGCTGTCGAAACCAACTTGTGGGATCCCGATCGCCAGTTCTTCTTTCCCATGAGCCAGCAGGAGCATTCGAAAGACGGACACGTGGTGAAAAAACACACGCTCACCTATCAGTCCGGCCAGTTCGCCGGTAGCCCTCACGGCCGCGAACTCCACGGCTACGTTCCCTGGGCATTCAACCTTCCGGGACCAGGATTCGAAAATGCCTGGCAATTCCTGATGGATGACCAGTTTTTCAAAGCGGAATTCGGCCCCACCACCGTCGAGCGCAACGATCCCCTGTTCATGCTCAGCAAAGGCTGCTGTTGGTGGAGCGGACAGTCATGGCCGTTCGCCACCACCCAGACACTCAAGGCGATGGCAAATGTCCTGCATTTCTATCAGCAAAAACACGTGGATCGGAACGATTACACCGAACTGCTGCGCACCTACGCCATGACCCATCGCAAGGATGGCAAACCCTACATCGCCGAAGCCGCCCACCCCTTTACCGGATCTTGGGAAGGCCATGACATGACCAACCGCAGCGAGCACTACTTCCACTCCGGATTCACCGATCTCATCATCACCGGACTGATCGGCTTGCAACCTTCTTCCGGCGACGAACTGACCATCGATCCTCTGACTCCTGATTCCTGGGATCATTTCGCCCTAGACCGACTGAATTACCGTGGTCACCTGATTTCAGTCATCTGGGATCGCACCGGCGAACACTATGGCTTGGCCAAAGGCTTCCGGATTCTCGTGAACGGCAAAGTCGAAGCAACCGCAGACAAACCTCAAAAAATCACCATCACATTGCCGCCCGCACGGATCATTCCGGTCGATGAAAACCCGCCGATGAATTTCGCCGTCAACAACGATGGCGATTACTTTCCCCGCCTAACAGCCTCCTTCGTCAATCCGCAAAGCTCCCTCGCCATGATCAGCGATGGCCAGTTTCGCTACGACATCCTGCCCACCAACCGCTGGACCAGCGAAGGATCACCAAATGCCAGTGATTCCATCACAGTGGATTTCGGAACTCAACGCGGCATCGATACGGTAAAGCTATACATCATCGACGATGGCGACGGCACAAAGGTTCGCGCCCCGGAAAATATCTCTCTCGAACATTGGGATGGCAAACAATGGAAGGCAATCCCCGGAGCCTTCCATTCCACGACGTCACCTGCCGGCCGCCGGCCTCACATCATCACATTTCCACTTGTCAAGACGAGTCGCCTGCGAGCGATCATGACCCATTCCGAGGAGGCTCGATCCGGCCTAACCGAGTTCGAAGCGTGGGGACCTGGAGTAAAGCCCTACACCCCTGCCCCACCCCCGGCCGGCAACCTGGCTTTCAATGCTGGCGATAAGCCATTTCCAAAGATCACCGCCTCGTTCTCCGATCAATACGGCGGCTTGCCTCCCCGCGCCATCGATGGGAAAATCATCTTCGAAGCGACCCCAATGAATCGTTGGACTTCCTACGGTTCGAAAAGTCCAACCGATTGGCTCGAACTGGAATTCGCCAAACCCACTGAGATCAGCCGTGCCGTCCTGCACATTTATGACGATCGCGGCGGAGTTCAGGCTCCGAAGGACTACACACTTCAAGGCTGGAACGGCGACGCTTGGGTTGATTTCACCAACCAGAAGAAAACTCCAGCCGTCCCCACTGGAAACATGTCAAATGTCACCACGTTCGACAAAGTCACAGTGTCAAAACTTCGAATCCTCTTCACCCACCAAGGAGGCGCCCGCAGCGGCCTCACCGAGTGGGAAGTCTGGAAACAATGATCCTCAATTTGTCGATCAGGACGCTAGCGGAGTCGGGATCGCAATCACCTGCATCCCGGCCCGCTGCGCAGCGAGAATTCCAGCCGGCGCATCTTCCAGCGCCAAACACTTGTGAGCAGGCACGCCTAACAACTTCGCCGCTTTGAGAAAAATGTCCGGCGCAGGCTTGCCCTCCGCCACGTCATCCGCCGTCACCACCTCGTCGAACCAATCGGAAATCCCAACAATTTGAAGAGTTTTCTCGATCACCATCCGGCTACCACCGGTAGCAATCGCCATGGGCACCTTGCCACGAAGCGATCTCGCAAAATCGGCAACCTCATCAATCAGCCGCACCGTGCCAAGTCGCTTCAAAAACGCCTCGCGCTTCGCAAATGCCACCCCCGCAGGATCCAGCTTCAAGCCATACTCGTCGTTCAACTCGACCACGATATCCAGAGTCGGCCGGCCGCCCATCGCGAAAAACACATCCTCCTTGAAAATCCCATCCGCACCATGAATCGCAAGCGCCTCACACCATGCCTCGAAATGCGCGGGCATGGAATCAACGAGGGTCCCGTCGCAGTCAAAAACCACGCCTTCGAATCCGTCCTTCGGGAAATCAATCGCACCGACACTTGGCATTGCGCGGGAGGGCTTAGGGAGATGCCACGCCGATGGCAAGGGTAGGATGCGAAAAATTACGAATCACCCGGAATCGGCTCATCCAAGCCTCACCGTCTGATCGACATACTTCCCTGCCGGAATCGAAGCAATCCCGGCCCCACCATTCTCAAACACAACGTCGCCCTCGACAATGCAACCGCCGTCAAAACGCAGCGCCCCCTTCAGCGAAAGCGACCTGCACCCCAGCAATGACGGCGTGCCAAGCGAATCCAGCGAATCCACCAGCTTGTATTCATCCGAAAGCGAAATCACCGGCGGCACACCTCCCCGCCGCGGATCCAGACGCACCTGACCGTTTTCCGATATCTCATACGCATCGGAACGCAGCGCCAACAAATCGCCCGTCGATTTCACCGGCGCAAATCGCGAACGCGGCACCTCGATGGCCGTGCTCCCGGAAAAACACTCGATCGCCGCCCCCATCGCAGTCTCCAACTGATAGACCGCAGGCGAATGCTTGTCGCGTGGATCAACCGTCTTGCGATTGCGAATCATCGGTAACGGCAACACTCCGGCATCCGCCGCAAGCTGCTCCTTCAACAAATCCAGGCGCAACCACAGGCTGTTCGTATTGAAAAAACGATGTCGCCCGATGTCCTGGAACGCATCAAGATCCTCATCCGGACACTGCGCCACCTCCCGCAGAAGCAATCGACCGTCCGCCGCCCTAACAGAAAGATGTCCACCCTTCCTATCGGCAGCAGTACGCCGGGTCACCTCCATCAGAAATGGCGCGCCGGACTCCGCGAAATGTCGAAGCAATGTTCCATCCATCACCGCGCCGAGATTGTCCGAATTCGAAACAAACGCATACCGCACACCCTCCGCCAAAAGCCGATTCAACCAACCGCTGCCTACCAGGGCCGGAAACAGATCGCCATGACCCGGCGGACACCATTCCAAATCCGGATCCGCAGGCCACTCCACCGGAGCAAAAGTCGCCGCATCCACTTTAGGAATCCGGTTTTGCATCAACTCCACTTCACTCGCATCCGCCAAACCATCTCCCGCATACCGCTGCAAATGCTCCAAACTCCCCTCGCTCGTATTGAAGCTGTTCATCAGCAACAGTCGCACCTCGCCCCCCCCGCGCTTCCGCAGATCGAGAATTTGCCGAACCATCAAATCGAGAAAGCTCACCCCGTTCCGCACTTCCAACAGGCTCTTCGGTGCCTGCAATCCCATGCTGGTCCCAAGCCCCCCATTCAGCTTGATAACCACCGCCTGCGCCAGCAACCCGGCATCCGCATCCCCTTCCGAGGAAATCGACTCCAATGTAGGCAACGACTCCACTGGGCGGATCTCCGACTCGGGAATCATCCCGCTTTCATTCCGGACAAGCGCCTCGAAATTGCGGCGGAAAGCACGAATCGCCGCATCACCCATCCCGGCGGCGGTCATCTTGTCGGCAAAGGCTTGGAAATCACTCATGAATCAATCGTTGAATTGTTATGCAAGCAGCATGCGTTCCCATGATTCACCGGTCACGCGAAAACTCGAAGTCAAGCATCGCCCGCATGCCCGACTCAAAGCCAAAACAACAATACGCTTTCCTGCTGGTCATCAGTCCTCCTATCAGGTAATAAATCAACACACCCTGACTGTAACCACCCATGAAACACCTTCTTTTACTTCCATTGGCATCCTTGGTATTCGTCACCAACTCATGCCGAACCGCCTGGCCTCTGGACCCGGTCACCATGAAACCCTGCAAACTCCGCTACACACCATGCCAGCTGAAGGAGTGCCAATTCCGCGACACCTGCGACTCCTGCTCCGGTCATTACGGCGGATGCAAATGATCTTGCTTGAACAAAAAACACCCCGCACCGGCCAAACCGCTGCGGGGTCTTTTCCATGAATCACTCAGTCGAAACGGTCGATCATTCCTCCGATTCCTTATCCGCCTCATCAGCCTTCTCAGCGGGCGCTTCCTTCGGTGCCTCTTCGACACCTTCAGGTTCCAGTTCTTCCTGAGCCTGTGGTAGGATTTCAATCCGCCCACCAGGTCCGCCCATCCGGAGATTGAAACGCATTCCGTTAATACCCCCATTTTCGCCAAAGTTGAACCGCTCGACCCGCTCCCGCACATCGGCTGGAGCCGCAGCCTTGTCCTGCTCGGTGTCCCATGGCCCGGACCAAGTCACCTCCCCAAGCTTGTCACGCAAGGTAACCTCCTTGCCATCCCCATTCGATTTCATCTCAACGCTCCCCTGATCGTCCTGCAGACGGAAAGAGGACATCTGTTGCATCTCGCCAGCGCCTAGCGGGCCACCTGGGATGAGAAGTTGCATGCCTTGCGGCTGGCCAGCACCCCCGCCTTGAGGAGCAATTCCCCCAGCCTGCTTGAGCATTTCAGCGACACGCTTCTCAATCTCACGCATCGCCTCGTCGATCTCGGGAACCTCCCCCCCCGCTCCCTCGAGCGGAATCTGCCGTAGCTGCAGTCCCTCCATAGCACCAAGATTCTTCTCAATCGCCTCACGAATCCGCTTCGCATGCTCTTCGGGAATGTTGTCGAGATTCAAATCATCCAACCCGGCTATATCACCGGCACCCGCCGCAGGCGCGGCATCCACCGCACGCTGGCGCTCACCCAGCACCACGGACTTCTTCTCGGCCTTCCCCTGATGAATCAGATCGATCTCCACTTCGTCCCCTGGCTTGTGCCCGAGGATGATACCGCTCAGCGCCTCGTGGGAACCAACTTCCTTGCCACCAATCCGCATGATGACATCACTTTCGGAAATTCCTGATTTTGCCGCAGGACCGTCAGGATCCAACGTCCGGACCACAACACCTTCCCCAGCTTTGAGTCCGAGATGAGTGGAAAGAATTTCGGGCACCCCATCACTTCCAACCCCAAGATAAGCGGAGACTTGACCCACCACCGGCATCTCAATCGGTGGCGCGGCCTCACCAGGAATGGGTTCTACCGCCTCTCCCGCTGGAGCAGGCGGCGGCGGAGCATCGTCCGGCGGTGGTTCCAATGCGAACGCGGGACTGGCAATGATTCCGCAGACTGCGGACCGGAATAGATGGTATTTCAGTGTTTTCATTCGATTACTTGCTAGAAGCGTAGTAGTTTAGTGTCTTTGCCTGTTTTAAAAGGATTTCAGTCGATTTCTTCAGGAATCAGGATGTATTCGACTTTCGGTTGTTCCAACTCAAGCGTCTTGCCTTCGCCATTCACAAATGTGGCACGGTCCAGATACTCGACACGCACCACGCGATGCGGTTGATCAACGCCGTTCCATAGCACCCCTTGGTCGCGCGCATCGCTGAATCCGCGGTTGAAATTCGCCGGCACAAACTCACTCGAAGCGTTCGTGTCGGACACCTCCTGTGCCACGGCCGAAGTTACATCTCCCTTGCCGCCTTCTCCATCCGGCAACAACAACGCGGCCGCAGCACCCATCATCGCAACCGCTGCCGCAACAGCAATCCTCGGAAAACTGCCGGAACATTTGACCGTAGGTGCGCCTTTCGGAAATAGCACGATTTTCTCATCCAGAGGAAACGCCGCACCCGCAACGACCGCCTGAAGCCTTGCGGTAAAATCACCGCTCAAAGGCGCAGGACAAATGTGACGGAAAGCAGCTTCATCAGCCTGCTCCGCGTCCGTTAGATCGGTGAAGGTCCCTTCCGCAGCGGCGCTCAGTCGCTCCAGCAGATCGGCAGCAGGACCAGCCGGCAGCAATCGCGACAGGCGGGCCTCGATCTCAAGGTCGTCGATAGATGGAATGTCGGATGGCATGGAACTCGGAAATTGAAAAACGTTGGAAAAATGGTTGGAAATCAGATGGAGAGATCGCCCCGTCGGCGGGCCCCACCCAGCTGGCGCTTCAGCGACTCAAGTCCGTAGCGATACCGGGACGCCGCCGTGTTTTGCGAAATGCCGAGCGTCTCCCCGATCTCCGCAAATGTCCGCTCACCCCAGATCTTCATCACGATCACCTCGGCAAACTTCGGTGGCAGTTCCTTTAACCCCTGCTCCAGTTGGATCCTCGTCTCATCATCCGAAGCATCACTCTCAAACCACGGATGGAATACATCACGCTGCTCGGCCTCGATGTCGTCCCCCACCACATCCTCACGACGTTTGCGCCGGTCGTCACGGCGGCTCAAATCAATCGCCAACCGGCGGATCGAAGTAAAAAGATAAGGCAACCACGCTTCCTTTCCACCGACAAACTCACCCGAGTTCAACTTCTCAACCAATCGCACCAACGCATCCTGCAGAATATCCTCCGCATCCTGATGCGACCGCGCCTGCTGCCGCGCGAATAACAGGAGCCGGGGTGCGTGCGTAGCCAACCACTCGTTCCATGCGGATGAGGCTGGGGAGATTCCGGGTGCTGCGCTTGTTGGTGCCATCTCTGGTGATTCATCCATAAAGCGACATCGGCTGGCGGTTTTGTCTTTCGGCTCAAAGCCGGCATTCAAGGCTTCCACCCGCCGAACTTGCACACTCTCTTGAAATGCAGCGGGTCAACCGGGGTGATCGATAATCGCGTCCCTCGCTGGCAAACCATCATCTCCCCCAACACCGGATCAGCCTTGAGCGACTCCAGCGTCACAGGCGTCGGAAACGTGGCCACAAACTCGAAATCCACCAACCACCACCGCGGCGATTCAGGCTTCGATTTCGCATCATGATACTCGCTTGCAGCATCGAACTGCGTCGGATCCGGATACGGCTCCCCCACCACCCGCGCAACACCGAACACCCCCGGCGGCTTTGCGTTCGAATGATAAAACAGCGCCAAATCCCCGGACTTCATGTCCTTCCACATGAAGTTCCGCGCCTGATAGTTGCGAACCCCGGACCACGGCTCACGCGAAACACGCGCCAGATCATCAATCGAAAAAACGTCGGGCTCGGACTTGATCAACCAGTGGTGCATGACAGCGCTTTCAGCTCAGGCAATGGCTTTCACCAGATCGGACTTCGCTGGCGGCAACGACAAATGCTCCGGCCCCAGTTCCAGCCCGCGCACCGCGCGGACATCCGCATCCACCGCCTCCAGAATATCCAACTCAGGCCTGAAATCCGCAGCATGATACGACGACCGCACCAAAGGCCCGCTCGCCACATGCCGGAATCCTTTGCCCAGCGCGATCTCCTTGTATTCGTCAAACACCGCAGGCTCGATGTATTCCACCACCGGAAGATGCTTCGGCGTCGGCCGCAGATACTGACCGAGTGTTAGAACCGTCACATCATGGGCTAACAGATCATCCATCGCACGCAGAATCTCATCCCGCTGCTCACCCAACCCCAGCATGATCCCGCTCTTCGTCGCCACTTTCCCCGCAACCATCGCCTTCGCCTTCTTCAGCACGGCAAGACTACGCCCATACTGGGCCCGCGAACGAACCAACGGTGTCAACCGCTCAACCGTTTCCAGGTTGTGATTGAAAATGTGCGGTCTCGCATCCATCACCATCTGCAAAGCCCAGTCGCGATCGTTGAAATCTGGCACCAAAACCTCGATGATGATTCCCGGATTCGCCTCGCGCACCGCTTCGATGGTCTTCTGGAAATGCTCCGCACCCCCATCCCGCAAATCATCCCGCGCCACTGCCGTGATCACCACATGGCGCAAATTCATCCGCCGCGTCGCTTCCGCAACCCGCGCAGGCTCATCGTCCTCCAAAGCATCCGGCCGCGCCGTCTTCACCGCGCAAAACCCGCAAGCACGCGTGCACTTGTCCCCCGCAATCATGAACGTCGCCGTCCCCTGCCCCCAACATTCCCACCGGTTCGGGCACTGCGCCTCCTCACAAACCGTCACCAACTTGAGATCCGTAATCAGCGACTTCGTCGACCAGAACGCCGGATTGTTAGGAAGTCTGACCTTGATCCAAGAAGGCTTCTTTTCCCGGTGTAGCGCTGGATCCATCCGCATTTTCGGCCCGCAGTTGCTCATACGCGGATAGGCTAGTCCCCCCACCCCATCGGGGAAAGCGGAAAATGTCCGCAGCTTCCCGCTTGCGGCCCGCCTCCACACGTCCACACTCGCCGCCGTGAACCCCGCACCCCTCGGTTTTTTCGACTCCGGCGTCGGCGGCCTGACCGTCGTGCGCGCCGCCCAGGAACTGCTCCCCGCCGAAGACATCATCTACCTCGGCGACACCGCACGCCTCCCCTACGGCTCGAAAAGCCCGGAAACCATCCGCCAGTTCGCCGATGAGGACGTCCGATTTCTCATCTCCCGCGGTGTCAAAGCCATCGTCGTCGCTTGCAACACCGCCACCGCCCACGCTCTCCCCATCCTCCACCAACACTACCGCATCCCCATCATCGGTGTCATCGAAGCCGGCGTCGAAGCCGTCCTCGCCGAGCCAAAAGCGGAGCGCATCGGCATCATCGCCACCCGCGGAACCATCCGCTCCCACGCCTATCAGCACGCCCTCGCCCAACGCCGCACTGGCCTCATCATCCACGGCCAACCCGCCCCACTCCTCGTCCCGCTCGTCGAGGAAAACTGGATCGCACACCCCGCAACCCAACAGGTCCTCCGCACCTACCTCGATCCCCTCGTCGAAAAGGGCATCGACACCCTAATGCTCGCCTGCACCCACTATCCGCTCCTCATCCCCGCACTCAGCGAAATCCTCCCCACCGATGTCCGGCTCGTCGACTCCGCCACCACCTGCGCCGAGCACCTCAAGCAGGAACTCACCCGCCTTGACCTCCTCGCCCCAGCCGATCGCGAAGGCAAACTCGAAATCCACCTCACCGACCTCTCCGAGGAGTTCGAAAACCTCGCCCGCCAGTTCCTCCGCAAATCCCCCGGCCGCATCCAACGCGCCACCCTCGGAAACTGATCGCCCCGCCTTCAGCAATTCGCCTTGATCACAACCCGTGATCAAGCCATGCCCTCCCCGTTCCTTTTGTCACCCTTCTCCCCCGCCCACCTCATCGGGTGGGTTCTCGCACGTCGCCTCAACTCTCCGAGACGCGCGAAACTTCTTGTCTTCACCCTACTTTCCCCAGCAAATCTGCAACCAACGCCTTCTTGAAATGACCACGAAACTCTTTGGAACCGACGGCATCCGCGGCCGCGTCAACGAATACCCCATCACCGCCGAAGTCGCCCTCCGCATGGGCAAAGCCGTCGCCCGCGTCCTCCGCTCCTCCGGCCCCAACCGCAACCGCGTCCTCGTCGGAAAAGACACCCGCATCTCCGGATACATGCTCGAAACCGCACTCACCAGCGGCCTCGTCTCAATGGGCATGGACGTCTTCATGGTCGGCCCACTCCCCACCCCCGCCGTCGCCCACCTCACCAAATCCATGGGGGCCGCCGCCGGAATCATGCTCACCGCCTCCCACAACCCCTACGAGGACAACGGCATGAAAATCTTCGGCCCCGATGGCTACAAACTCTCCGACGAACTCGAAGCCGTCATCGAACGCCACATCAGCGGCGAGGAACCCGAAGCCGCACCACTCCCCGTCCGCCAAATCGGCAAAGCACACCGCATCGAAGACGCCCGCGGCCGCTACATCGAATTCGCCAAACACACCGCAGACAACGTCCCCCTCCACGGCCTCAAAGTCGTCGTCGATTGCGGCCACGGCGCCGCCTACTTCATCTCACCTCTCATCTTCAAGGAACTCGGAGCCGACGTCATCACCACCGGCATCCAACCCGACGGACTCAACATCAACGACGGCTGCGGCGCACTTTTCCCAGACAACGCCGGCGAACTCGTCCGCCGCTTCAACGCCGACCTCGGAATTTCCTTCGATGGCGATGCCGACCGCGTCATCTTCACCGACTCCAACGGACAAGTCGTCAGCGGCGACCGCATCCTCGCCCTCTGCGCCATCGGCCTCAAGGAACAGGGAAAACTCAAAAAAGACACCCTCGTCGCCACCGTCATGAGCAACCTAGGTCTCAAGGAATCCATGAAAGCCCACGGCATCAAGGTCGAAACCACCGCCGTCGGCGACCGCAACGTCATCGAGTGCATCCGCAAAAACGGCTATTCATTCGGCGGCGAAAATTCTGGACACCTCATCTTCGCCGACCACGCCACCACCGGCGACGGCATCCTCAGCGCCCTCCAGGTCCTCCGCATGATGCGCGAACGCAACGCTACCCTCGCCCAACTCGCCGCAGTCATGCACGAATACCCGACCCAACTCGCCAACATCCCCATCCCCCAAAAACCACCTCTCGATTCCCTCCCCAAGCTCAAGAAAATAATGGCCCAGGCCACCAAATCCTTCGGACCCAATGGCCGCCATCTCATCCGCTACTCCGGCACCGAAAACAAAATCCGCGTCCTCGTCGAACACCGCGAAATTGAAGAATGCCGCATCTGGGTCAGCAAATTCGCCGCCGCCATCCGCGAGGAAATCGGTTGAGCCCGAATCAAAGCGTGATTGCATTCCGATATCGAAATGCAATCATTGCCCCATGCCGGATCTCCTCATTCGAAACCTGCCTGAGGACTTGCACTCTCGATTGAAGGTCGCTGCGGCAGCCCACCGTCGTTCAGCAACCCAGGAAACCATTGCCACACTAGAGCGAGCCCTCAATACCCACGACTCGACTCAACGCCAACCACTTCCCCCTCCCATGGTTCCTCGCAAGAAAATCACCATGAACGAAACACTGGAATACATCCGCGAGGACCGCCCCTGACCTGATCCAACCATGATTGTGGTCGACACAAATCTCGTCATCCCAATCCTTGTCGATCACGAACAATCCGCAAACGCGACCACCCTCTTCTCACTCGATCCGAACTGGCATCTTCCCGACTGGTGGCTCATCGAGCTGGCCAATGTTCTGCGAAACTACCAACGAGCCAACCTCTTCTCCCAAAAGGAAGCGAAAACACTCCTCGCCCGAGCATTGCTCCTTTTCCCTCCCCAAAACACACACTCGGTCGATCTACAGGAAACCTTGCAATTGGCATGCAAACACGATGTTTCTGCATACGATGCCCGCTTCATCACTCTCACCCGCCAATTCCGTCAAAAATAGATCACCGAAGTCAAGCGCCTGCGGAAGGCATGCCCCGACGATACCCTATCGCTCGCCTAAGCCATATCCGCACTCACCTGACCAAGGCAATAACCCTCGCTTCAACAGGCACTGAACAAGTCAGTACAATTCCCCCTAACATGAACTAACAGACTCCATCCACCCATGCCGCTCTTCCTCACCCGCTCCATCCCGGACTTCCCCATCGGCAACCGCCCGCTACACGACCACCAGCGGGCAGCCCTCCAAACAAACCACCCTGCCGAAAATGATCTGCCGAACTTCCACCCACACGCCTGGCTGGACCCTCACGAAATCTCGACCTTCCTGAAATCGAACACGGCAACACTCATCTCCACCGACGGCACCCCCATCGCTTGGCACGGCACCAGTCCAGACCCCTCCAGCACCCAAACCGCCGCCAAATCCTTCATCATCGTCCACCCGTGGGACCTCCTCCGTGCCAACGAACAACACGTCGGCTCAATCACTCCCTCCGCCATCAACGGCGATGTCCACCCCTCCGCCGCCATCGAAGGCACCATTCATCTAGGCCAAGGCTCCCGCATCCTCCCCGGCGTCTTCATCGAGGGAAATGTCATCATCGGCGAAAACTGCAAAATCGGCCCGAATTGCTATCTCCGCGGCAACACCTCCATCGGCGACCAATGCCACATCGGCCAATCCGTCGAAATCAAAAACTGCATCATCCTCTCCAAAACCAACGTCGGCCACCTCTCCTACGTCGGCGACTCCGTCCTCGGCGAAAAAGTCAACTTCGGCGCAGGCACCACCGTTTCAAATCTCCGCCACGACGGAAAAACCCATCGCTCCATGGTCAACGACACCCTCGTCGATACCGGGCGCCGCAAATTCGGCACCATCGTCGGCGACCACGTCCACACCGGAATCAACACCTCCATCTACCCCGGTCGCAAGCTCTGGCCCCACACCACCACACGCCCCGGCGAAATCGTCCAACACGACATCCTCGGCTGACCCACCAACTCATCATCGCCCGCCTTCCAT
>SXGQ01133438.1_pt1 | contig 13665 bp, 17 predicted proteins | sample 3178371 | NCBI WGS metagenome assembly SXGQ01 (sample SAMN11356859, study PRJNA531348) | freshwater metagenome | isolation source: freshwater sample F1-20 | place: China: Fuxian Lake, Yuxi | collected 2017-12-25
AACCGATTTGAGTATATCGGCGGTTACTTGGGGCGGAAAATCCGCTTGGCAAGGTCAAACGACCTATACAGCTTTTAAGATAACAAATTAGTGAGGATTTAAATTTATGGCAGCAATTACAGGAAAAGAAACGCTAGTCGGGATTAAGATGGCGACTACTTACGGAACAGCCGTAGCGGTGGATAAGTTAATCGCTTGCGACTCATTCTCTCAAAGCAGGAACGTTGAAAAGCTTATGCGCTCCCCTCTTGGCTTGAATAAGCTATTCGATACGAACATCACCCAGGGCCGAGCAACTCCAACAATTTCGGGCACTACTAAGATCGGATTTCAAAACAACGTTGAATATTTGATTGCTCAGTTTTTTGGTAAATCCACTACTCCAAGCGAAGTGACCGTAGGCCAGTCGGATTACTTGACCAGATTAACTTTTAATAACGTGGCGCCAATTCTTAACGCCAAGTATTTAACCGTCGCGATGAAGGATACCAGCACCACAACCCTTGAATTTCCGGCGGTAGCGATAGATTCGACAACAATAACAATAGTTCCCAATAATTATATTTCGATGGATTTTAGCGGGCTAGCTAATGATAGAGAGTTAGGCAGCAGCACCAACACCACGACCACAATGAACGCCCTTTCAGCTCCAACTGAGAACGAGATAGTGGTTACCGAAAGTGACGAGTTTTTAATCAACGCTCAGGCAAGCGGAGCGCTTACAACCGTGACCGACAGAAAAGTTATCGAGCAGGCTGTTATAACGTTCACAAAGCCACAGGAAAGCATTCCCCTTATCAAGGGCTCAGCGGGTAACGGCGAGCCAACTTCGACAGGGAACTACACCTGCACTCTAACAGTGACCTATAATACCCTTGAGGATCACACCTGGTTTACCGCCGCCGAGGCCGGAACTGAATATAAAGCAACCTTTAAATTTTTGGGATCTCAAATTGGCACTGGAACCAACCAAAGATTTCAGATTTTCTTTCCAAGACTGCAAATTGTGGATGATCCAGAATATACAGCTACAACCCCGGGCAATAACAAGCACGTGGTGACATATACCGCTATGGAAGCAACAGCCAACCCAACCGGCATGAATGATAAAAACCCATATGTTGAGTATACAAATACAATCAGCTCGGCATATATTTAATAAAGATTCGTGTTCCTATCCTTACCCCAGGGGGCGGCGAGAGTCGCCCCTTTTTATTTATAAAAGGATCTATGCTCAAAATAACCAAACCCGTAAGTCTTCCAAAAACAGTAGTCGTAGAGTATGAGGGCGGCAAATTCTATTTTAGAGTACCAACCGATTTAGATAAATTTGACCTCATAACAGCTGAGAAAACTAGCGACCGAATTAAAGCTACATTTGGAACGCTCGAAAAGATTGAAAATGTAGTGGATGAAAACGACAAGCCAATTACTCCAAGCGCCATTCTTGAGCTTCTCACCATTGAGCAAATTAGCGTGATAATGATGGAACGTAACAAGATGATGGCAGAGCTAGAAAAGCAACTAGAGGCGGAAACAAAAAACTAATTGATTTCTACCGAGGCGCAGAAGATTTGCTCCGGTGGAAAATGACCCTAAAAAATTATGATTGTGCGACTCACCTAAGATATTACCAAGAACGGAAATGGATACCTGATTGTCGAAAACCTGGCGGCAAATGTAAAATCGGCGAGCATTTGGCAACCAACCGAGAATTAAATGAACTTGTAAATCAATATCTATTATTTAAGCGATTACCAGCCGTCGAAAGAGATGCTCGGCTAGGGACTCAAATACTAGAAGAAACCGGGCTCTCGGAGCATCGAGACTTACTAATTAGACTCGAGATTTTATATCATGAGTTACAATCGCAAGAGATAGAAAACGACCGAATAAAACGCAAACACCAAGAAATGGCAAGACGTAAATAATGGCAACCGAAGAACTAAAATTAGTCATAACGGTCGATAAGGAAGGCGCGATCTCGGGTATAAAGCAGGTCCGAGACGAAGAAACAAAATTAAAAGATGAGACCAAGGCCGTTGGTTTACGGTTTACCGAACTTAACCAGATTACCGAATTAGCCAGAAAGGGATTCGAAGTTTTAGCCAGCGTCGCAAGATTAACAATCGATGCGATAGATCAAGGCAGCAAAATAAACGATGTTGCTGGAGCCTTTGATAGATTAGCGACAAGTGCTGGGGCAGTAAGTGATAAATTTTTGGCGGATTTAAATAGAGCAACTGGCGAAACAATAGATAATTTTACTTTGATGAAGCAGGCAAATGAGGCGCTTCAAAAAGGATTAACACCCGATCAGTTTTTTAAAATTACAGCCGCAGCCCGAGAACTATCTGACACAATGGGAACGGATTTATTGAGCGAGATACAGCAGATTAGCCAGGCATTTGAGACAGGAAATACAAAAATATTACAAAATAAACTTGGCATTATCGACCTAAAAACGGCCGAAGATGAGCTTGCTGAATCCCTTGGAATAAAAAGAGAGGAACTAACTAAAGAGCAGCAAGTTATGGCCTCGAGATTAGCAATAACCCAGGCAATGAATGACGAAGTGGAGCGAGGGTTAAAAATTGAAAATGATACCGGAGATATTATTCAACAAATTGCTAAATATTTGACCGATCAATTTAATGTCATACGTTCCGGGCTAGGAAATAGTAAAGAATTAAACGATCAATTTGCTCAGCTAAGAGATCTCCTAAAAAGTATTAATTGGGCAAAAGTTACTGCGGAAATTGTAGAATTTGCAACTAATGCAGCAAAAGCATTTAATTTTTTAGTCAGCTCTATTGTAAACTTTAAGCAAAACTGGATTGCTTTAAAAAATACATTTTCGGTGGGAATATTCGCAGATCCTATAGACCAAGTCAGCGAGTCGGCAAAAAAACTGAATGAACAATTTAAAGCTTTAAGTTTTAGCATGACCCCAACTAAGGAAAATGCTCAAAAACTAGGGAAGGTTTTAAACCAATTAGAAACTGAAATTAACAGAGTTCATAATGAACTTGTCGCAACAGGCGAAGCCGATTTGGACGCGTGGTTTGATATGACTACGGTCAATATTGAAATACAGCAGCAAGCGTTAGCAAAGTTAAAACAAGAATATTCGGATTTTGTTGCCGCAGCTGAACAACTACCAGGCCCAGCAGAATTATTTGTGACCGGCGGGGGAGGTGGAGAAACGGTTCCCCCACAAAAAAACTGGTTCGAGCAAGCCTGGCATCAGGCAAAAAATAAATTTGACACAAAAGAATTTCAGGATTCTCTGAGAGAATCTACCGCATCAGCTATTGGTGGCGGTATTAGGGCAGGATTAGAAGGGAATAGTGCAGACTGGAAGGAATTAAGCAAAAGAACTGGGGCCGATTTTGGGGGTAAATTTGGTTCATTATTCGGGCCTATAGGCAAAGAAATTGGCTCCATTGTAGGTGAAAAGCTAGGCAAGGCAGTATTTGACGGCTTCAACCATATATTTGGTGGCGGTCGCTCAGATGAAACCAAAGCCCGCAAAAAGTTACAGGCATTTTTTGACGAAGCATTAAAGGACCGTGAGTTAGAAATAATTGTTGATGGCGGGCTCAAAGAGCTATTTAAATTTGATCGACTAAAGGGTTCGTTTCCGCAGAACTTCAGGGAGTTATTTTCCAACCTAGACGACACGGCAGAAAACGCATTTAAAGGCATTGGAACAGCTTTAGGCAACGCCCTAAAAATCGACCCAAAGGATTGGGATAACCTAAATTTCTTATTAGCGGAAAACCTTGGCAACCTTAATAACCTTCAATTGGTGATGAAGGCCACCGGGCAATCCGCCGAGGAAATGGCCGCAAATATTGTGGATGCTTTTCTCAAGAGCAACATTTCAGCGGATGAGGCTATGGCAGCCCTAGACGGAGTGAGAAAGGCATTCGAAGAGGGTATTCCGGATGGTGTAGGCATGACAGCGGAAGCCCTAGAAAACCTCGCTATAAGCGGCGGTAAGGGTTACGCAGCAATCGACGCCGTAAGGGACATATTTATTGAGGCAGGCGAGAAGGGAATCACAACCTTTGACCAACTTAGAAAAGATTTATTAGCTAGTGGAAAATCAATTGAGCAGGTAGACGCATTTTTTGCGACCCTAGCACAGCGGGGCATAACCTCCTTTGAGCAGATTTTGCAGGGCTCAGACGAGTTTTTGATTGGCATTATAGCTAACCTTGATGATACCGGATTTAAATTTGCAGAAATTGCAGAAACAATAGATGACCTCGGCCAAAAACTTGATGACTTGGAGCGGGGCCGAGATATAGATATCAGATTGAACGTGACAACCAATGCAGACGCGAGCTCTCAGGCTTTAATAAACGCGGGCGCATTACCAGGAGTGGCATAAAATGGCTTTACCGGATCTTGTATTTGCATACCCAGATATTCCTTATCGGGCAATTAGTTTCACAGTCGATGAAACGGCAAGCGATGGCGACTCGCTTAATACAATTTATGGCAATCGAGCCAGCTTCTATAAAAAAACCAGCGCAAACCAAGAGATTATTTTTACTTACGATTTAGGCTCAGGAGTTACGGCGACCGCAGAATATTTAATATTAGCTAGAATAAAACCGTTCATTTTATCCGCCATTGCGGGCTCGGTTACTTGTCGATTTTACCTTGAAGCAAGTACCAACAATTTTAGCACAACCACCACGGTTCACGATTCAACGGCTATCAGCTCAACTAGCGGATTGGTCGGACCCAACGGAGAGGACTATTACGCAGCCTTTACCGAATCTAGCGCCTTTAGATATTGGCGTGTACGTTTGACATTATCAGGCGCGGGAAGCCCGGCAGCCTTTACATATGTTTCTAAAATATTCTTTGGCAAGTTTTACGCATTCGGCAACACCGAGCCAAGCTACCCATATTCCATACAATACACGCAGCCAATAAGAGATTTTAAAGCGGATTATGGCAACCTATACCGCTCTCGAAGTGGTAAGCTACAAAAGAAATTTGCGTTTCAATGGTCAGCCATTACCGATTCGGAGCGGGCTACTTTTGAAAGTAAAATCGGCAAGCTTTATGACGTGACCAGTTTTTTTATCGTTGCGCCTAATATCTCTTTTAGAAATCCATTAAATGACAATGTGCTCTACCATGCTTGGATTGATAGTTATGAAATTAACTCGCATTCCACAGTCAAAGATAACAACTCAATAACCATGAGTTTAATCGAGGATATTGCGTAAACATGGCACAGCCAAAAAGCCTTCACAGTTTTTTTGTTAGATTAAATCTGGTTAAAATCTCAGATGGCTCAATTTTAGTAGTTCAATTTGGAGATTTTGATTGGTCGCTAGATGATCCCACAGCTCTTTATTCCGGCACTATAGAAGTTCACGGAGGATTACTAGACATTAGCGGTTTAAAACTTGAAGTCGGCGAACCTTTACCAGCTAGAACTAGCGGCAGCATTACGCTAAATAATACCAGAGGCGCCTATAAAAATCAGTATTTTCGACCATCGGACTTGTTAAAAGATTATAATATTATTGATACCGATGTTTTTGTATTTAGCTTTAAAACCAAGCCCGACGAATTAGGATCAAGCGCAGATTTGCGAACGGAATTTTTTGGCAAAGTCAAAGATGTTGATTTTGACCCGCAATCTAATCAAATGAGAATAGCAGTAGAATCTTTGCCGATATCAACAAAATTTGAACAAATAGCACTAAGCCCTACCACGGTTTTAAATTTAGAGTCAGGACTAGAAGGAAAGTATTTGCCAATTTGCTTTGGTACTCCAACAGTTCCCGGTTATACCGTAGTTCGCTCGGATTATACTGCTAAAGTGGCCTTTGCTAGCTATCCTGCCGGCTACTCTAATGGCGATTGGATCAGTCTTTATACACCCAACATAGATAACGAATATGTCAGTATTACAGACGACGGTTTAGTTACTCCAACAATTGGCGCAACTTCAGGCGCGACCTACGGCAGAACCTTGCGGGCGCCGTATGGAGGCGCAGCTACTCCAACCAATTCCAGAAGTTTTAGAACTAGATTTACCGCGACCAGCAATTATTTGCTAAGCGCAATAAATATAAATTTAAATAACCAGACAGGGGCGTCGGTTACTTACAACATGATTTTTGTTTGTAAAATTTACAGACGCAGACGCACTAACGATAACGATGTTGAATTTCAAGAGCTATCAAGCGGCAGCGTTGAATTTGATGCGCAAGTGGTAGCAAACGGGGCCAACACCAGCGCGGAAATATTGCTAGATAAAATCATCCCATTAGAAATAGACAAAAAATACTTTTTAGAATTTAGCATCGCGGGGAATCAAAATCAGACCGTCGACTATGAAATTGATTTAATACAGCGAACGGAAACCGGATCGGTAGTTTTTCGTCGATTTGGCAACTCCCAAACCTATGAACGCTTTTTAACGGATCGCTCTTTTAACTTCACAGGGCGATGCCTAAGACTAGATATACAGCACGCCAGCAATATCTCTCAAATTTCTATAACACCGGCAACCCTTCCAAGCGGTTCGGATGTGGCAAAATTTGACGACATAAAAATAGTCGGCAAAATAAACGGATTATTAGATGACGGCTCCGGAACCATCACTGGCACAATAAACGCACCAATAAATGATCCTTATGAGGTAACCCGCTTTCTATTGCGCGATCAATTATCCTATTTAGATACAACTACTTTTGATGCTGCCAATGTTGTTAGAACGATTGCACCTCGAACGGTCAGCGGTTACAGCAAGGGCAGGGAATCAAACGAACAGATGCTAAGTGAAATACTTAGAGAAACCGCCTGCAAATTAGTGCCAAGAAACAACGGCTTAACCACGCAAAGTTGGGCTCTATATCCGTATGGATATCGCTCCAGCTCAATTCGTTATTTATCAGAACAACAGGTTAGGTTAGTAGGCTTTAAACAATTTGGTAGAGATTCGGTAGTAAATAAAGTGGATATCGCCTACGCAGAAACCGCAATCCCTCAGGACACCAGCAATTTACAAGCAGGACAACCGCAAAAATTTACCAAATTTAAAGTGTACGAAAATGGAACAAGTACGGATTTCACAACCTGGACGGCAGAAAGTTTTTCCAGATTTGGAACTCGACCCAATAACAACGGCTGGACTACCCTGAGCTGGATAGACGATGACAACACGGCTCAGTTTTACGCTCAATATTTAGTGCAAAGTTACAGTCAGCCAAAAACCATAGTTGAATTGGAACTGCCATTTTTTGAATCTGATTATCGTACAATTCAATGTATGGACGTGATCGAGTTATCCCACCCAGATATGCCCGCAACCTTCGGCACTAGCCCGGATAGCTTAACTCCTCTACCAGTCTATTCCGGAGCGGTGGTAGAGACCGCAAATTTTGGGTTCCCGTTTCGGCAGGCTCAATCGTATAGGTTACAAGTTTATTCGCGACAGGTTATATTCAACATTGGAAGTAACAAAGCGCCTGTTTTAAGAATTGCCTGTAAGGTTTTAAACAACCCCTACGAAATTTATTAGGAGATTTTTACAATGGCTTACGCCGATTCGCTCAGACAACAGTACGCAACATTTACAAGCGCAGCCGATTTAATAGACGGGGTATTGTCAGCTTCGACCATTTTTAGTGCTTTCAGCTTAGGCAGTACAACCGCAGCCGCTTATTTTTCCCAATACGGAGCCAATGCCAACGCCGCGGCTATTTACTTGCAAAAATCAAGGAATGCGACGGTCGGAAGTCAAACGATTGTAAATGCCGCCGATGAAATTGGCAGAATTAATTTTGCTCCCTCAAACGGCTCCGGATTTCAAACCGCCGCGGCCATTGTCGCCTTTGTTGATGGAACTCCAAGCGGCTCAGGAGATTTGCCCGCTGGATTGGTTTTTCAAACTACTCCAGATGGCTCGGGAACTATTGCCGAACGAATGAGAATAGACGATGCCGGAAATGTTGGGATTGGCCGAAATAATCCGGGCAATTATGGAAATTTGGAGGTTGGCGGCTCAGCTTATGCGGCTACTGGAATTTTAAGCAGCTCGGCTAGTGGTTCGATTTTGCTTTTGGCGGCCAATGGTACATCAGAAACTCGAATAAATACAAACTCAAACCATCCAATGGTTTTATATACAAACAACACTGAGCGAGCCCGATTTCATGCAGCCGGTGGAATGTCAATTGGCACAACCAACGCCGATCCGGTAGGTGGCAACGTGGCGGGCGTAGGTATTAGCAGCTCAGGTAATGTGAATATTTCAAAAGATAGTAACCCGGGCTTATTGGTAAACCGTGTGACCAATGACGGCGATTTAGTGCAATTCTATCAAGCTGGAGCACTAGAGGGAGCGATAACCGTCGCGGGCGCTACCGTGACTTATGGTCCTTTTTGCGGCTATCACTGGTCCCAATTAAGCGACGGAACAGCTCCAGCGCTTGAAGTAGGTACGGTAATGGACTCAATAAATGAACTTTGCGAATGGGACGGAGAGAGTGAGCAGCGACTACCAAAAGCAAAAGTAAGCGATACAGTCGGAAGCCCGGCGGTTTATGGCGTTTTTATGAGGTGGGATAGTGACTGGGCGGAAACCAACGACATGGCCGTAGCCTCCGTTGGTGCTTATTTCTGCCGAGTAGCAGCCGGAACTGTTTTGGCTATAGGCGATTTACTCGAAAGTGCTGGAAATGGTTACGCTCAAAAACAAGCCGACGATATAATTAGAACGCGCACAATCGGCAAGGTGACCGCCTTAACTCAAAGCCATATTGCAGCCGACGGATCTTTTTGCGTACCAACCGTTTTATATTGTGGATAAAATAATGAGTTTATCAAATGGATATCATGACGATCTTAAGGAAAGCCTCGCCAATATTGACAATAAATTGGATCAAGCGCTCAATTCTCTTGGCGCTAAGGTGGAGATTTTAAGTACCTCAATTAATCATTTAACGGTCGGACTTACAGAGTTTAAGGAGTTATTTAGAAGCGCCGTACCAATAAAATTGGTCGTCATTCTCATGGCTATTGTGGCCAGCATTTTTGGCGTCGCCGAGGGTCTTAAAGCGGCGCTAGGAGGCTTACACCAATGACCCCAGAGCTAAGGTCGGAAATTAAAAGACAACTTACCCATGACGAAGGTAAGAGGCTTAAACCTTATGTTTGCTCAGCGGGTAAACTTACGATCGGAATAGGCAGAAATCTTGAAGATGTTGGTATTTCAGAAGCGACCGTCGACCAGCTTTTTACCGAAGATTTAAACAAGTGTATTATACACGCCGAGCGGATCTTCCCGCAGCATTGGGCTACTTTCAGCGATTTAAGAAAAGCGGGTATCATTAACATGATTTTCAATCTCGGAGCCGTTGGATTTTCTCAATTTAAAATGATGATTGAGGCAATCAAAAAAAACGACCGAGAGGCGATAAGAAAACACGGAGCGAGTAGCTTATGGGCGCATCAAGTAAAAAGCAGAGCGCAAAGAGTGTTAACGCTAATCGCCGACGAAATAGACATTTACCCAACAACAGAGGGCACAAAATGAAAAATTGGATAATCAAATTGGTCAATAAATATCTAGTTAGTGACTACCTCGGCTCAATAGTCCGTCACGCTATGACATTGCTTGGCGGTTTTTTAGTAGCCAAGGGACTCAGCACCCAGGAGCAAGTTACCGGAGCATTACCAGAGATGACCGAATTGGTATTGGGAATCATCAGCGCCGCAATCGCTCAGGGATTAAGTTTTGTAAATAAAAAGGCAAAATAATTCATGGCAAATGCATTATATCCAAAATATAAAGAAAAGTTACTAAACCCTGGAACGCTCGGAACGACTAGCGGAACAGCCGTCGATTTATCCGATGACACCATTAAGGTGGCATTAATTGATACCGGAACTTATACATACTCGTCAGCGCATGAATATTACAGCGATTTAACTGGGATAGTCGCTATTTCCAACGCGTTGGCTAGTAAAACCGTGACCAATGGTGTTTTTGATGCGGCCGATTTAACTTTAACGGGTGTTACGGGCGTGAGCGTTGAGGGTTATGTAATTTATAAAGATACTGGCACAAGCAGTACTTCGCCGTTAATTGCTTTTTTTGATACAGCAGCAGGCGGACTTCCATTTACTCCAAACGGCGGCAATCTACTCATTCAATGGAACGCTAGCGGAATTTTTTCTATATGATAATTGAGCATCAGGGCGATACGGATCTTTTAACGGCTTCAACTGGGGATTGGATTTGCTACGCCCGAAAAGTTGGCAATGCGATTTATTTAAATCTCGGAAGCAATACTGGTTCAATGGAGTTTAGCAGCGGAGTTAATTTTGACAATCTTGCAACCTTTATTAATCAAATTAAACAAGAATGTATAAATAACGGTTTTAATTGGAATGGTGAATGATGGGATCTTTAACAAATTTAAGCGATTTAATAAACCGAGCTAGTGGCGGCGGAGCCGGTACCCGAGAGTCATTATTTTTTTTTAAAAACGTAAGAATAAACGGTACCGCAGCAACAGCGCCGATTCAGGGTCGATTGCATACGTTATGGACTTTCGACGGATTCCCGAGTGGTGGCGCGGTCCCAACTACCGGAATTATTCCAGATAATACGACTCAAGGCGCTCTAAAGCAGGGCTCAAATACAAGCGGATTCCAAAAGTATCTTTATCAATTCGGGACGACGGCTTTGTTTGGCTCGACCTTTATTTTATATGATCGACTATTTCAACGAGGTGGATTTTCGGGAACTACTACCACAGCTCAGCAAGTTCAAGGCAACCCAGCAACTCCCGCGCTAACACGATACAACACCAATGCGACGTGTGTCGGTAATATGATTCTAGTGGAAATTCATACCGCAATCGGCACGACTGCTACGACTATTACCGCAAGTTATACCAATCAGGCGGGCACAACTGGCAGAACTACCATTGCGACAACTTTTGGCGGAACTGCCAACAACACGCAAAGCCGCGCATTTTTATTGCCGCTAGCAGCAGGCGACACCGGAGTTCAGGCCGTGGAAAGTGTCACCGTTTTGGCATCTACCACAACAGCCGGAAACTTTGCCGTTTCGATTATCAGACCGCTTGCCATGTGTGGCGCAGGAGCTCCAGGATTGGGCGCATTCAGAGATTTTACAGTGAGCCTCCCGGGAATACCCGAAGTTGTAGATGGAGCTTGCCTGGGGCTTTTATATCTCTCTAGTACCACCACAGCGAATGAAGTTTTTGGATGTGTCTCACTAGTGGAGGCATAAATGGCGTTAGCAAATTATTCAGCTTATACCAACACTCTCAAAGGGCCAACTCAAAGTATACAAACGGGATTTTCGGCCACGACTTATATTGCTGGGCGACTATTCGATTGCTGGAGACGGGCTTTTCCTAGCATTGGTTCCGTAGGAGCAACGGCCACGGCTCCAATAAATACCGACCCCGGCGCTTTACCCTTTGCGAACGGCAACGCGGGCCGATTAATTGTCACCGATGGCCGATTGGATTCCACTGTTAAACAAACCCTAATTCTGTGTGACAGGGTAAGCTATCAGGGAGGACTTTCAGGAACCACGACAGGCGAGCAAACTACAAACCTACCAACCGCAGCACTTACCAGATACACCGATGGCGTGGGGGTAATGGCAGGCATAACTATTTATACGCAGATCGGAGCGACCGCGACGACCTTTACAATTCGATACACTAATCAAGCCGGAACCGGCTCAAGGGTGAGTAAGGCGGTGACAATCGGCGGCACAAACTTTAGAGAAGCGGGCCTTATAATACCGATCCCATTAGCAGACGGCGACACCGGAATTACATCGGTGCAGGGTGTAACTTTATTAGCTACAACGGGTACGATTGGATCATTTGGGGTAACACTATTTAAACCGCTGTTAATGCTAAACCTAGACACTTCAACGCTATCCGAGGATTTCAATTTTTTAGCCAACAATCTACATGGTGGATTTCCTGAAATAGTAGATAATTCATGTTTATTTTTTATCAACTCCACGCCCTCAACCACAGCAGCCGCATCAGGATTTATTAATTTCAGCGAGGTTTAAAGATGGCTAAGCACCGATTTTTTGATGGTGCAGCGTTGGAATTAGGCTTAATTCTTGCCGACCCGGCGCAGCAAATATTAAGTACAAATTTTTTGTCATTAAACAATTTTTTTTATAATCCAACTTGGCGCAGAAGTTACACAATTACACCAAAATATGAGCTATTTAATCCCAAGCTATCAAACAGCACTATAGTTTTAATTTTAGAAACCGCAGATTTATCTAGCACTAATCTTTATGATGCGACTGTTTCGACATTTAATGAAATAGCAAGTGAGATTTTTAATTCTCCTTCATCATTGAATTTGGCTACCTTAACAGCACTTTCATTAATAGATGCAAATTATTATTCCTCACCAAATCAAATAAATAATAGTCAGTTATTAAATCAAATAACTATTGAAGCCAATTTTAGTGACAGCCAAATTAATTTATTTTATGCGAGTTTTTTTACAAGTGATACTATATTAGCAACATATTTTGCTAATCCTACCATCTTATTTTTAAGCGAAATATTGTCTTCAAATATTAACTTTTCAACAAAAAATCTTTTAGCATCTTTAGGTAATAATCAATATTTGGCGTCTGTAAATGTCAATAACTTACTTAGCTCATTGCCCAATGATAAATTAAAAGCAACAGAACTATACAATAAATTTACAGGCGGCAACCCGACCAATAAACTTTCAGCAACTTTAACGGTGTAAACTATGGCAGTCAGAGCGGCAAACCTTGACATTTATCTGATGAGGGGCGACGATTACCCTTATGAATTTAACGTAGACAACTCGGACGGAACAAACTACAGCGCCACAGGTTCAACCGTTACAATTACAATAAAAGATATAGTTGACGGGACTCAAATTTACCAAGCCAATGCAACCGATGGGGTCATCGGCAATAATTTTGCAAATGGTGTTTTTGTTTTTGTAATACCTAACGCAACTACCGCGACAATTAACACCAACGCGGTTTATGATATACAAGAAACCACCACGGCCAGTAAAAAAAATACTCTAGTCTTTGGCAAAGTATTAGTCACAAAGGATGTCAACTCTTAATATTCTCCACAATCAAAATACTTAAAAACATCGGGATTTTTTTTTGCTAAGAAATCATCAAGGGCGCCAGTATCTTGCTTAGTCTTTAAATAACTTAATATATATTTGGCCTCTTCTTTCGTGATTGTAATGCTTAATTTGGCATCAAATTGAATTCTGAACCCGCCATAGATTTCACTGATATTCATCATGCTTTTGACTGCCTCATTAAATTATCCCATTCTTTTTGAAAGTCTCTAAGCCCGGGCGGGCTATCGCTGAATCTTTGAATCACTTTACGATAAAAACCTTTGGAGTCGATAGCCACAATTAACTCAGCATTTTCTAGGCCAGGAGTAGCCTTTACCAATATTTGCCGCTTGGCAAAATACTGATAATAAAGTTCATCTTTAACCGCATCTAAAATCTCTTCTCTTAAGTATTGCTTACATTGTTTTAATTGTCGCTCTAAGGAGTGGCGAGCATTATCGCTAATCATTTCTCGGTGGAGCG
>SXGQ01552559.1_pt1 | contig 13663 bp, 29 predicted proteins | sample 3178371 | NCBI WGS metagenome assembly SXGQ01 (sample SAMN11356859, study PRJNA531348) | freshwater metagenome | isolation source: freshwater sample F1-20 | place: China: Fuxian Lake, Yuxi | collected 2017-12-25
AAGCGGCCTTTCCAAGTCGGGGATTTGCCCAGGACCACCGCGAAAACTTTTCTGAGAATCTGCTCCCTTAGGGTGTACAAATGTCAGTGCTAAACGGTATAATACAGTTATTGAATCAAACAGACGGGTTTGGTTCTCTTAACGAGATGGAGATGGATTAGATGAATACTAATCTGAAAGAACTTCAGTCCTTCTCACTTGAGACCGCATTCAAGGCGGGCGAAGAGTGGACAGGTGCTGAGGTTGATGCTCTTGCTAAAGCAAGAGCAGAAGGTATCAACTACTTTGCAATTGCAAAGATGTTGAACCGCTCAATTTACTCAGTGACCACTCAAGCGAGAGTCACTGGCATTGCAAAGCCACAACGCAATGTCCGCAAGAGCAAGAAGGTCCCAGTGCCTGCTTGTTCAAACTGCAATCTAGTGCACTCCTACAAAGAGTGCGACTAAACTAAATGCCAGAAGGGCATTGACTAAATGTCAGTGCCCTAAGGTATAATAGAACTACAACTTAATACAGAACCCAACGACAAAGAGATGGAGATACGCATGAGCGCTAAATGGTGCTTGTTAAACACTAGCGACGGAAGTCGCGGTGAGAACGGTAAGAAGAAGGTCTACGAGGTAATCCTCGAAGGCAAGAAGGTCCGCATGGTTTGGGGCATGGCAGAAAAGGATGCTCGCCAGTCAAAGACTGTAGAGTTCTCAACTGAGTTTGCCGCCAAGTACTTTGCTCAAGACAAGGTCCGCGAGAAGATTCAAGACCGCGGATACGAGTTGGTCTACTCGGTCTAAGCAGTTAAAACTAAACCCCCGCTGAAAGGCGGGGGTTTTTTCATGCGTCAAACTTTCTGCATCCCAGACAGAAGTACGGCGTCCTGAGTTCTGACAAGAGCACCGACACAACCGCAGAGCAGTGGGAACACCGCACTCTTCGTTTCAGTGCTCTTTGAGTCTCTTGCTTTTGCTTTCTGCCTGAGGCAAAGTTAATTCTTAACTTCCGCACGGTAGTACTGAATTCCTTCTGCCTTCTGCATTTCGTCTTGTACCCAGGGTAGACGGTGTCTTGGTGCGTCTAGCATTGAGCTCGCGAACTCTACGGCCGCACGCTTTGCCGCGCCTAGAGTCGAGCAAGCGGCGCGACGGTATGTGTCGGTGTCAGTGTCTTTCACTTCTACCAACCACGCCGACTGTGGCGCTTTATTCTTCAGCATCGTTGCAACTATCATCTTTTTTTGCGTCCTTTCGGTCTGTTCTTGCTATGTATTCGGACGAGCGCTCTGCTCTTCCCGGTAGTCTTCTTATAGCCGTACCGTACCATGCGACTGGCAATGCCTGAGTGCGTGACGCCCACCAACTTTGCCAACGTGGCAATCGGTACCTTCTCTACCCGCACTGCATAGTCTAGCAAGGCCACGTACTCCTCTGCCTCCGCACGGTATCGCGGACTTGGGCCGCGAACCATCTCGGCGGTGTCCTTTAGTTCCAGCAGTCGCTTTCTAGTGCGCTCGCTGGGTTGAGGAACGTCTCTCTCCCACTTTGAGGTTCTGCGTTCCGCATAGACCGGTGCGGCGGGCAACGGGTACTGACTGAACACTACGTCGAGCCAGATGTCTTCCGGCTTGGAGGTCGTGACTAGTTGCCGCACTCTCTCGCGAGTCACGCCCATTGCATTGGCGATTGCTGTCAGGGTCCAGCCCAGTTCATTGAGCTGCCAGATGTAGGCGCTCCGCAAACGACCTTTGCCGGTTTCTGCATAAGTCCAGCGGTTAAACTCTTTTTCAAACGTCTCGTAGACGTCCGGAGGTAGGACTTGTTTCGTCTTGGCAACCTGTCCCCACTTGCCGAACGGCACGACAATACGTACTTCCTGCACGTGCATTTAAGCCTTTCTTTCTTTTGGTTTGGTTTGTAAGTGTGTGGACAGTTTTGTGCCATGTCCAGGGCTTTCCCGCGCTACTAGCCCGAGATGGGTTGGGCGAGCGCAGGAAGTCTATTCTACCGTCTGGCAAACCACCTTCGTGCCGCAACGATTACGACAGGAATTAGCAGTGTCCAGGTCGGTATGAGCGCGTCTAGTCCGATTGACTCGACGTAGATGCCGATGAAGTCTAGGTACAGGTACAGTTCCATCAGCGACTAAGTTTCTGACTCATGTCGTACAAATCCTCGTCGGAGAGTACGCCGCCAGTCTTCGTGACTCGTTCTGGCGCTTCTTCGCCGGTGATTGCTAGATACACCGGTCTTGCCATTGCAAAGGCGGACTCGCCGCCGTCAGAACTCAACTGGATTGCATCCGCAAAGTGCCGCTTTGCCAGTAGAAGTACCGCAGTGACAACTACGTCGTAGTCGTAGCGGTTTGTCTTGCAGAAGTCAAACCCAGAGTCGCCTGGTTGAATTGTCAGTGTCTCACACGGACCAGTCACCGCAACCTCATGCTGGTTTGCAACTACCACGCACTTGACGCTAGTTGCCGACTTTACTTTCTTTACGTCTTCCACAAACGCCGCAAACTTTTCGGAGTCTAGTGGTTTTTGTATGTTCCAATAGTGGGTGTATCCCATCTCTGTCCTTTCGTCTTTTGCGGACTGTCCGCATTAACTATTATACCATGAGGGGGTGACGTTTGTCAACCCCCTCACAGTTTAAGTTTTACAGGTACTGGATGTGTTGTCCAGTGGTTGGGTCGAACGTCAGTTCGACCACGAAGTCAAGGACCTCGACTGGAACTTCGTCCCGGTCAATCTCCTCTTCGTCTCCTTCTATCCAGAAGTTGACGTTTGTGTCTTCGACTCCTTCGTCGTCAGACAATAGTTGAATCGTGTAGTTTACACCCTCGAACTCAACTGTGAAGTTCTGGTACCAACGACAAGGTGTCGGTGCATCCATCTTCTTTAGGTTTACCATGGTTCTCCCATCTCCAGTCTACTTCTTGTTCAACTGAATAACTGTATTATACCGTACAGGACTGACGTTCGTACACCCTAGTCGGTGACGTCGTACTCACTGATGATTTCCGTAAAGTTGTCATCCAGTGCCTTGGTGAGTCTGTAGAACTGACCCATGGACAGGTGATTGACCTGGTCACGGGTGAGCGAGGTTCTCCAGACTATGTCTTCCCCGCTTTTATCCCGACAGTTCTCGCACTCGTTGATACAACAAGCACAAGCGCTTTCGTAGTCGTGCTCACAACACTCGCGCTTCTTTTCTTCGGTCATGCGCTTTCCCATCTTTCGGTCTACTTTGTTTCAACCGAATAAATGTATTATACCACCTAGGACTGACACTACTGGATTCTCTCCCGTGCCTCTTCGAGCATCTGGACCATCAGTTGTTTGAGTGCTTTCGGGATAGACTCGTACGGAACTTCGAGTATGGAGGCGTCGTCTCCGAACGTCATCATGTAGCAGATTTGGTCGACCATGTCCTCGCTGGAGTATTCCAACTTTATGGGCACTAGGTCTCTGCCCGCGTTCAGCAGATGTGTTGCCGCTTGAAAAATTGCCTTGCCTTCTTCCATCTACTCCGCCTCGCTCAGTACGTACAGGCGGTTGCCCATGTCGTACCCAAGACCGGTCCGCACGACAATCTCGTCGCCGTCCATCACTAGGGTTGCTCCGGGCAGGTTCTCCCGTACGAATGCCGCAAACTCTTCGAATGTGTCCATCTCTTGCCGTCCTTTTCGTCGTCGGGTTTAAGGTTCAACACGGAGCGGCGTATTGTTTCGGACCCTGCGCAGTAGCAGTCTTTCGTTTGACCAGCGCCTGTCCTCCGTGTTGAATAGTAGTATTATACCATAGTCTGGCGACAAAGTAAAGTCAGACGCCGGTGCTTGGGTCTCCGTCTAGTATGTTGATGAAGTCCGTGTGCAGTTCTTCCACGGAGGTGCCGTGTTCCCAGATTAGCTTTTCAAACTTGTCCGGTGCCTCGTAGATTACTCCGTCGCGTATGTCGATGCCGTGGTCTTCAATTTCGTACCCAGGCAGGTCTGATGCCCGCAGGACGAACAGGACGTCGTCGGGATTAAACTCCCACCAGTCGCCGTTCTCGTTCGCGATGTATAAAGTGTTCTTGCCGGCACTCACGACGCCACTCTTTCCAGTGCGTCGACTAGGGCATCCGCAACCACGTCGATGATGTAGAAGTCATCGTCGGTCTTCAGTGCTTCAACGGCGCGACTCCACGCCTCGTTTGAAGTTGTTTCGTCCTTGTCCTCAAGCAAGTACTCGAAGTGCTCTTTCAGGTAATACTGAAAGATTACGGGTTGCCCCTTGTCTTCGACCTCGCTCAGTTGAGCAATGAGCTCTTGAACTGTCGTCATCTTCCGTCCGTTCTAGGTTGGCGTCTCCAACCAATAGATGTATTATACCACTATGGAGCGACAAAGTAAACTACTCCAGACCGGTGTCTCCAGAGTCGGTCGAGACTGAGACCGAGTCGACTGTGGCCGTGCCGACCGGACAGTTCACCGAGACTCCGGCCATGGTGGCCTGCTCGACTGCCTCGGCCATGGTCTCGGCCTCTATGGACAGGTCTGCCCAGATGTTTACTCTAACTGTAAATGGTTGACTCATAACTCTCCCTTGCGTTGGACTATCTCTTGCCCGTATCCTACGCCTAGTTTGCCGTTGCCCAAGACAGCGAAGTGCTTTTCGCAGAAGTAGCCCCAGGGACCCATCGAGCTCGCCGCATCGTACCTAGCGTCGCTGGCACAGAAGTCGCACTGTGGAATCGTGTCCATGACTACCTGCCGTCTATCACCGACCCAGGCCGGAGCCGGTCTCTTTCCCGGTTTGACCGCACGAGTGGTACGCGTCGGCCTGGCCTTGCCGCTCATAAGACCTTCTCCAGAATCGCGACCGGTGCTACCACCGGTGCCGAGTGTACGGAACCGGACGAATCCTTCCGTGCGAACCGACCGATTGGTGTATCCAGTACAACTACCACCTTGGTTCGCCGCTTGGACTTAATCACGCCCGTCTGGCCAATCATGTACTTCGTGCCGCACTGAGGATTGAACTTCACCCGGTCGCCGACCGACAGGTCGCTGATGGCGAGCTTCTTGGATGGCGCAGCCGCCCAGGTCGTCGAGGCCGGTACTGTATGTGTGGTTGTCCTTGGCAGTTTTCCGAGGTCTTGGAGCCGCATGTTGACCGCGGTCGAAAGCTGGTCTATGTCCACGTCGAAGGTGCCGGCGTGAATCATGTCGGTTATCTGTAGTACGTCTAGTGTAGTTTGGTTCATAGCTCTATTATACCATGTTTGGCCGACGAAGTACACTCCTGCTTAGGGGCACGCCGGAGGTCCGCCCAGACGTGCCGACGCCACTGGTTGTACGACCACAGCCCCATGAGGAGGCTGCTGCGCTCTAGTCCGCTCGACCGGTGGCTAGACACGAACGTCGACGACACGTACTCGTGCCGTCGCCGATGTGTTCTGCCCGCGCGACGCCCGAGAGAAGTGTACGAGTGCCGCGCGGAACCGGTTCTGCTGGTCTTACGCCGCAGAGTTCTTGATACCTATCTTTGCCAGTAATTTACTCGCCGCCAAGCCAATCTCTTTCGAGACGTGCTCTACCGCGGTCGATGTCTTTGTGTCGACGATTATTCCGTCAGCCATCTCGGCGTATCGACGTGCGGAACCGTAGTGATCGAACGGTATCCACAGCACGGCGACGCCGGCGTCTTTGCAGGCTTTCATCCACTTGACGGTGTGATTGCGCTCGTCAGGAGTGTACTCGCCATCGCTGACGATAACTAGCATGCGGGCTCCTGAGCCGTGCAGAAGGTTCAGCGCACCGTCGAGTGCCTTGAATGCTTTGTCGAACTTTTCAGTTCCGTCGTGTGCACTGTACACGTTTACTTCGTACTCTCTTGCAAGTGGCTTGCTTGAGTAGAATACGTCGTTGCCATAGTACACCTGAGCATAGCGACCCTGCACACGGTGTGCAGCCTCGCTCATTACCCACGCAGTGGTTGCCATTGGTTCCATCGCTGAGTCCATTGAGCCAGAGATGTCTACCATTACACCTATTGAGAGTGTAGGGTCATCTGTGTGCTTACGTACTGTCTTACGCCAAGGAGTGACTGGCGTACGTACACCTGCAGACTTTTGGGCAGCACCTTGTACTATCGTACGAGTGTGCAGACGTCCTGGAGGCAACTGTGAGGCTGCGACAGTGATGTCACGCTCACGGTACTTTGCCTTCTCGAGTGCGTTGCCAATCAAGACTGCTGCTGCACGCTCTTGTGGAGTTGGTGGACGATGTGCAACTAACTTTGAGGCAGTCTCTGAGACGCCAGGACCACTTGACTTGCCAAATACCTTGTTGAACTGCTCTTTGTGGTCTTGCTGTTCAGTAGAGGCTTTGTAGCGAGCAACGACTGACGCTTGCATCTCTTCTCGAGTCTGTTGGTCATTGATGTCACCGGTGACACCTACTGCTACGCAGTCGGCTGCTTCTCCCAGCGCTTCGATGAACTGTTCTAGTAGACCTCTGCTAGGTGCGTCGTTCAGGGTCTCGCCATGCTCTTGTGCTGCGTCTTTTAGAATGTCAATCCACTCGTCGACAAGAGGGTAGAGAGCAGTGATGTTTTTGTCGTCTGAGTGTGCGCGAGTCTTGTTTAAGATTTCGCGAAGGCGAGAGACTCGCTCGTCGCCAAGCCATGCACTACATACGTCGTAGACTGCTTGTACGTCGCGCTGGTCAAGAATGCCTGCGTCGACTCTTGAGTGTACGAGAGCGACAAGCATACCTGCACTTCGAGTTGTAGAGTTCTTTGTGAACTGTTCGGCTGCGTCGTCAATCGCAATTTCGAGCGCACTTGCACGGAGAAAGTTAACGTAGTCTGGTGCGATTGTGAGGGCGCGAGACTCGATACGAGACTCTTCGAATAGTACGAGGGTTTGGTGCTGAAGTTCGTTGAGGTCATCTGCTGCCTTCGCTAGGTCCCATAGGGAGTATCGTGCGTGCATTGCTTCGTGAAAGATACAACCTGTGGCCTTTGGCCAGTCGTACTGAGTGGCTTTGTCCAGCATTGAGCCAATGTCATCTGGCGTCACGTAAGGAGTGAAAGCCATTGGAATGCTCACCTCTACCTCTGCGGTAGCGGGAGTAAAGAATGCGGCGGTCTGACCACCGGCACCGGGACCAACGTACGCGACGATGTCCGAGCGGTTTGACCAGGTGTTGACTAGCTCGGAGATGTCTCGGCTGAGACCCAGCCACTCGGGAGGAGTGCTGCTTTTCCGACCTAACACACCGGGTGTGTAGTCTACGTGGTTCATGTCTTGTGTCCTCTTCTCTTAGGTTTAGACTGTTGAATGTATTATATCGTGTTTGGGTCAATAAGTAAAGTTAGGGGGCGGAGAGGGAGACGACCCAGTGTCTCCCCCTCCTCCAGCAACGAAGAGTTAAATCTTCGCTGGTCGGCACTCCTCACCGTAGACTCGACCTAACACGTCCGCAACGACGGCGCGGTCATGCTCGGGAGCACTTGCGATGATGTTCGCTAGAGCGAACTTTGTGCCGAACTTTGTGGCAATGTCACGGAAGGCGAGGAGCTCTCGCATCTGAGGCGCCCATGACACTTCACTTGCTTGTTGTTTGCGTGCAAGATTTTGCGCCGCATTAACTAGTTGTACCGGTGTACCCAGTTTGCGTGCAAGCGTCCAGTCTGTAGTCATCTCTGACTGTAGACGGAAGCGAGACACGAGTGCTTCAGAGAGACGAACTCCTGGAGCGTTTGGGTTTGTCGCAGCAACGACGAAGAAGTTATTCTTCACCTTTATTGCGCCACGGTCTGGATTTGCAGTTATCAGCAACTCGGTGCGACCGTCCATAATTCCATAGACACCGGCCATGACCTTAGGGTCAATTAGACCTACTTCGTCAATGAAGAAGACTGAGTCGTTTTCGAGTGCACGAACGAGTGGACCATCAACCCATCTGAATGAGTCTTTGTCTTGTACATAGCCACCAATGAAGTCCGAAAGTTCGGTGTCACCGGTACCAAGTACGGTTTCAATACCACCTGGTTCGTTGGCGAATGCTGCTTCTAGCAGAGCGGTTTTACCGCAGCCAGGAGCACCATACAGCAGTGTGTGAAGTTTACTTGCACGTGCTTCGCGAAGGACCATAACGTCGTCGTGGTCACCCCACTTGCGTGTGTAGTAGTCCTCACCATTAGGGCGAGTGTACTTTGTTGCTCCAGCAAGAGAATCTACGTCGTTTTCCATAGTGGTCTCTTTCTTTGAAGCAGTGACTGTGTTGGCACGAATAACTACTCTACCAGAGTCTGAGACTAAGGAGTCGAGTGTTTTCTTGCCATCAGGGTATGCCTGTTGTACTGCTGCCAGTCCAATCAGTACGGAGACTGTGTTTCCCTCGTCTCCTGATGAGTTTACGAAGAGACCTAGCTTTTCAGCGTATCTCTCTGCCCAAGGATTACTTGACATAGTCACGTCGGCCCCCTTACGCTGCAGGTACCGCGTCAACAGGGAATCCGGCTTTTAGGCGGCACTGTTGCATACGATACATAAGTTTGTAGGGAGTCTTGCCTTTTGCAATGTCGTCGAGGTCGACTTGAGAGACCTCCATTACGAGTGGCTTTTGACGTATTGACCAGTGTTGAATCACGATTGAGTCAAATAGCGGGTTAGCGTAGTCAAGACGCATAAATGCCTTTTGACCCCAGGTGGTTTCGTTGAGTTCAGCAACCTCACCACTGAGTGCGTCTGCGACTAGCTTTTCGTTTGTAGCAGTGACCTTCCACTGCTTTTTACCTTCGCCGGGTTTCATACGTCGGCGAAATAGGTGTGTCTGAACGAGCACACCAGCACTGTTGTAGCCATCAGGTGTTATCAGCACCTGTTGGACTGCGAAGCCAGTGTCGTAGGGCTTCTCGTACTCTAAGTAGAGAGCCAGACCCTGGACGTGCGCTGTTTTGTCCATATTGTCCTTTCGTCGTTTTCCACGGCTGGGTTAGCCGCAGTAGTACTATTATATCGTGTTAAGCTGACGTTGTAAAGCCTATATCATCTGCCACTCCCTTGAGCACCACCTTGTCCACGATTTCTTCGTGAATCAGTCTGGCGTCGGCGTCGTGCAGGCTATTGAACTCTACGTCGTACTGAACCTTGCGTTCAATCTCGGTGGCAATGCGCTTGCGCCAGTACCACTCTGTCTCTTTGTACTTGCTGGTCATAAACACTCCAATTTTATTTTGTAGTTGGGTTAGAGTGAAGTCCGGGGGCGGACGTCCTAGTCTGGAACCCCCGGGACTTCACTGCTTGCAACCTTAAGCCTTGAGGGTCTTAAGGTATGAGTAAGGATTTGGCTTTGTGATTTGTGCGACGATTTCCGGCGCGACGAGCTCACTAAGCATCTTCCGGTCAATGTTGCTTGAGTCGACGTGTTGGACAACTACTCGTGTGATGCCATTGACGCTTGCTGCGTCTGCATCACCAATTCGCGCTTTGAGCGCTTTTGTCACTTCGTCTTTTTCGGCTTCGTATACTGAAATCTGCTTGCGAGCGGTTTCTAATCGCTCGACCAGCGCAGCACCTTCACCGTCAAGTTCAACAGTTGAGACGGTACGAGACACGGTCGTGCTCGTGGTCACAATAGTTGGCTTATCCACTTTTTCTCCTTTCCGTGTTCGGGGTCAAACTCTCTAGTGTTTTGACCTTATGAATGTATTATACCGCAGGGCAGCGACAAACCTTAAATCGGCTATTCTTCGTCGTACACACCCTTGTACTCCGGGTGCATCTGCCAGAACATTTCCATATCCCAGTTCGTGTCGGTCCCGCACGTTGGGCAGTAGTCCGGCCACACGTCGTCTGGGTTCGAGGTGTCTAGCACCACGTTCTGTGGACCACAGATACCGAACTTAGACCCAATCTCGTCGAGTACGCTTGGGCGGAACATAATTGCAAATCGCTCGAGTGGGGTAAGGCCCGACCACGGAGTGGCCGGACCCTTACACCAGATGACCGCAGAGGTTGTCTTGGTCATTAGTCGGCAATGACTACGTCGGGGAACCACGCCATCATCGTTCGAAGTAGGTGGTTGTAGTCGCCCGCGGTCATTTCCGCGGTGAAGGCAGAGACTTCGTCTCCGCGTCCTGTGCGCTCCAGTTCACGGCGTCCTGCGCCAATGATTGCAAAAGCGTTTCCATCAGTTAGCATGATCGGCATTGCTGTCCTTTCGTCGTTGGGTGGTTCTATTATACCGCAGGGGTGTGACATTCTTCCAGCACTGAAACACCGAAGTCAAGTTGGATTCCACGGTTGCGCTCTTCGACAGCCGGTAAATCACTGATGTTCATCTCTTCGTTCTCGCACATTCGCATAAGTTCTTGTGCTTGAACGACGTCGTCAGCCTCGAACCAGACCTGGTTCATTGAGACTTCGTCGAATCTAAACGAGTATGTTGCCATTGCTACTCCTTTCCAGTTGAGTAGTTGTATTATACCATAGGGGTGCGACAAAGTAAAAGATAGGGCCCACCGGTGTACTTATGGTTCGACCGGTGGACCCAGGGATAAGAGACAGCGTTTAGATAACCCCGGCAGTGGAGGACCACGGGCCGAGAATCAAATTATACCGCGAACGAGACATAATGCGAAATTAGTCCTCGTCGGACAGGTCGAACTCCCGGTCGAAGCCCGCCTGGCGGCCGCAGGCTCGACAGGTGTAGTTCCAGGTCTCGTAGGCCGTGCCGTACTCGTAGTAGGTTTCCAAGTCGACCTGGCGTTCCTCCGTCTTGTCGAACTCCGTGCACTCGTCGTTCTGGCACGAGGCCTCGCGGTGGTCGACCGTGAGCTTGGAGTCCACGCCGGCTATCTGGGTTTCGAACCCAGACACGCCCGGTGGATAGTTGCTCGCCACTCTACGGAACCCTGGTTCCGGGAGCGTCGCAGAGGGTACGGCGTACTTGCTTCCAGCACAGCCGCTTCAGGCCGTCGGCACCGGTCACCACGCCGAGGAACTGCGCGTTGGACTGCATGTTCATCCAGGCCGGTGGCTCGATCCAGGCCGGCGAGGTCGCCGTCACTGGAACTTTCTTCGGTGGAGGAGTACAGGTTTTGCAGGTAGCCGCGGAAACTGGAAGCGCCGAGTGCTGGAGTAGCACAAGGACTCCGAGGGCCGAGCCCAGAAGACGGGCTTTCACAGCATGCCTGCCTTGATCAGCACGCCCGTGGACATGCCGAACACGCCGATCCACTCCTGTGCTCTGTCCTTCGCCGCCTGCAGGTTGCCTGCCGCGGTGTCTTCGAATGTGTAGAGGTGCTTAACCGGGATGCCGTCCTCGAGTTTCCAAACCTCGAACAGCGCCGATCCGTCCCAGCTCACGAGGACCTGGGGGCTCCGTGCCACCACCTCGCCGTGGTTAGTCTTTTGTGTCATGTGTTTCCTTTCGTCGTTTCGTCATTGGCTCTATTATACCGTGTCGGGGTGACAGGATTCGAACCTGCGACCTGGTGATCCCGAACCACCCGCGCTACCAAGCTGCGCCACACCCCGCCGGCATCTAGCCGAGGATAGACCTCAGTTTGTCCTTCAGTGCCGCCAGCTCGGACCGCAGTTCGGAAGTGGCCTCTTCGATGAGCTGTGTGATGAGCAAGCTTACCTGCTCGACCCTGGCGTCCTGGCCCGATGCGCTGATCACTGGCTGAACCTTGTCCGGCTCGCCGTCGGCTGCCGCCGTGACCATGTTGTTAAATAGCTTGCCGACCGTGCGTGGTGGAACGTGGTCGCCGTGTGCGTACAGCTGGGCGAATCGACCAGCCGGACCGCCGTTGCGGAGAACGCGCTCGTCCTCGGTCTCGGTCCTGATGGACACCGAGCCGGTCTCGATCAGGGCGCTGAGGTTGAGTCGCACCGACCAGTCGCTGGCCTGTACGTTCTCAGTCCGCAGCGAGAACAGAACTTCTTCCGCGGTCAGCGGGTGCTCGGACTCGAGCATCACTACCTCGATGTAGTCCGCGAGCGTGTTCGCCACGCCGCGCTTCAGCTTGGCCTTTGCCTGAGCCGCCTTGGCGATCTCGAGCATCTTGGCTGCCGCGTCCGGGTGCATGATGTCTCCGATTGAGCTGCCGGTCTTGCCGCTGGAGAAAGAGTTCGGTACTTCGGCCGTGTTGCGGTTGGTGAAGTGTGGTACCGGTATCGGCTTGGCCGTGTTCCACTTCTGTGCGATGAACCAGACCGGTGCCGCCTTGCGCTGCTCGAGCGCGGGATTGTAGACGCACGCCGCGTTGCTGGTGGCGCGCAAGTACTTGTAAATAGGCTGTATAAAGGCGTCCAGCTCGGCACGGCGAATCTCGCCGGCGTACTGGGGCCAAATCTTTGTGCAGACTCCGCGCATTACGAGTTCACCCTCGAACCCGGACACGCCGTCGTTTGTGGTCAGCTCCCACTTGTTTACCTGTGCAAAGCGGAGTACCCATTCGTATAGCTCCTTCGCCTGGGCTGCTACCTCGGCGTCGGTCCGTGCTTCATTACTTACTTTTGTAGTCATTTGTCCTTTTTTCTTTTTAGTGTTTGTTTTTAGTATCCGACCCCCTGGTGGGGCCGAAGAATGTATTATACCGTGTATAACGCCGTCGGGGTGCCATTTATTCCCGGGGCTACAGGGGTAGCTCGAGCTGGACCGGCTGTGCCGGCCGTGGCTTGGAATCGAAGTACCAGGCGGTCATGGGACGGACGTGCTGTGGGTTTTCGATCCACCAGCAGAACACCGCGGTCCAGACCAGGCCGAAGAGGATGCCGGTGGCCAGGTAGTTGAAGGGGGAGAGGATCAGGATTACCGCGCCGACGGCCAGGTACCCGAAGCACCAGGGGTTGCGACGCAGGGCCAGCGGCCAGGCGATGGCGAACGGCCAGAACACGGTCGCGAAGGCGCCGACGGCCACGGCTATGCCCAGTACCGTCTCCTCCTCCTCGGAGTAGCTTTCTTGCACGCGTGACTCTATCGACCCCGCCTTGCGGGCGATGTCGTATATGAGCAGGCCGGTTATTAGTCCCATACCACTATTATACCGTGTAGGGGCAGAAATGGACAGGGGCCCGACGCCGGTTTCCTATGCCCGGCGAACAGGCCCCTGCACTCGATTGGCTTTTTAGGCCAGGTTCTTCTTCGTCAGCATGCGTGTCTTTGGGTTGCGAATACGCTCGCCTGACTGGATGATGTAAGACTTGGCGGTCGGATAGGAGACTCCTAAGCGATCTGCCACTGTCTCGACTGACATCTTGTCTGCATAAAGCTTCCCCGCCTTACGCACACGAGTTGCGATTTGTGTTTCCGTCATTTGTCCCTCCTTAGTGGGAAGAATGATCGCCGGCACCGTGCCGACATCCGCCATTATGGCACGACGGAGCACGGAAGTAAAACATAATACAGTGACGTCTATCACGAGGGGGAGGCCGCTCGCGCGTACTCGCGCGGGAAGTCCCCAGGGACGTTTAGATCTGTGTTAACGCTGACAGGCGCTTCCGCGGAACTACGCGGTCGTGGTTCAGTCCGAAAGCTGCTCGACCAGCGGTCTGTGCTCCAGGGCACGCCGCAGCATCGGCTCGAACGCGAGCTGCCAGTCCGGCACGACGCCGTCCTCGGCTATCGCGCCCGCCTTGGAAAGCGACAGGTGTCGGGCCGCCTCTCG
>SXGQ01582698.1_pt1 | contig 13663 bp, 7 predicted proteins | sample 3178371 | NCBI WGS metagenome assembly SXGQ01 (sample SAMN11356859, study PRJNA531348) | freshwater metagenome | isolation source: freshwater sample F1-20 | place: China: Fuxian Lake, Yuxi | collected 2017-12-25
CAAGGGGCCGAGCCATGCGTCCGGCACCGCGACTCCCGACGTGACGAGCTCAATCTTGCAGTCTTCCACGTACTCGAAGAGCAGCCCAGCAGCGACCAGCCGCGTGAACTCGTCGCGTGACTCGTGGCCAAGGCTCTCGTAGGCGGGGCGCCCCCACGCGCGCATGTGCAGGAACACCTCCCAGAACCGGGTAGAGCGCGGAGTACTGGTAGTCGGCTTCCTTTCCTGGCACAAGCAAATCCCTCAAGTGTGATATCCAATCGCTGCCAGCTGCTTGCTCGCCAACTCGGCGCGGTGGATGCCCCACATGGTCGTGTTCCGAATGGCGGACATGCGTCCGGGTTTCGGTTGTGACCTGCACGACATCCGTCTCCCCGTGCTGAGGGTTACGGCGAGATCCCTCAACAGAGCACCCGGCGGAGTTTGGTCGGTCTTCTTCTTCAAGAACACTGGAGCCATCTGGTTAGGCCTTGCCCATCGGCTCAGATACTTGCTCCCTATCCGGCAGCCAGGCCATCGCGGCGAAACCCCGATTGGCAAAAATCGTCGACCTGGCCAAACCATTCCCACTTGGCGCGGTGCAGGCTCAGGCGTGGACGATACCATTTGCCAATCGGGCAGTGCCATGACGGGCGCGACCGCGGGTTGCGGCAGACTCACGTCGAGGTTGGCCCCCGAGATGGCGAAGCCGTCCCCGCCGAGGCGGCTTTGGTCCTAACTCTGCTTGGCGGGTTTCCGCGGGATGGCGTAAATGACAGTGACCGAGATCCAGCGAAAGGTAGTTACAGCTGCATCTTGTTATTTCAAACTCGTACTGATTGCGGGCGGCAGGGACGATGACCGGTCGAGAGCGTTGCTCCAGTATTCGCGCTCGATCGACGTAAAACCCCTGAGTGTTGGTATTCGTGTTGCCGGGTCTCTGCTGTCGTCGCCAAATCGCCGCCGTCCCGTTGTCGCCGTTGAGGAGTTTCAGCGCGCCGTCGATGGGCAAGATGCCGCTGGAGTCATTCTGCTCGACCACCTAAATGTGCTATTCCTTCCAGAACTTCAGCTCGATCCACTGAAGCTGCTTTTGGACAGCGCACGTAACCGCGTGGTGGTTGCGAATTGGCCCGGAGTCTTCAAAGAGCAACGCTTGGAGTATGCCTTCAGCGGGCACCCGGAGCATGGTAGTTGGAGCGCACAGGACTGTTCAATCGTGGAAATGATGCAGGAATGACAACGATGAAGTACAGCGAACTAGTTCAATTCCATGCCATTGAGTCGGTCGTTGAGCTCCGCGCGGCCGACAGGGCTCGGGATGCACAGCGACTTGTCGAGACGTTTGTGATCTCTGATCGGCTGGCTGAGCTGCTTCAGACGATGGTTTTCCCACAGTTACAGTTTGATGTGCCGACCGACAATAAAGGAATGCTGATCGTCGGCAACTACGGCACGGGCAAAAGCCACCTGATGGCCGTTGTGTCCGCGATTGCTGAACGCCCCGAGCTCGCCCGGGCAGTAGCGCACACTGCGGTCGCAAAGGCGGCAGAGGCGATCGCGGGGCGCTTCTACGTGATTCGGGCGGAGGCGCCGTCAACGCAACTGCCGCTCCGTGACTTGATTTGCCAGCGGATTGAGGTTTGGCTTGGTGATCATGGGATCGATTTCACATTCCCGCCCTATGACAAAGTCACAAGCAACAAGGACGATCTGCAGGAAGTAATGTCCAAGTTTGAGGAGAAGTACCCGGATAAGGGCCTGCTGCTCGTGCTTGATGAGCTCTTGGACTACCTGAGAGGCCGCGATCATCAGGCGCTGATTCGAGATCTCGGATTCCTGCGGGAGCTCGGTGAGGTATGCAAGAACAGCCGATTCCGATTCGTCGCTGGCGTTCAGGAAACCCTGTTCGACAATCCAAAGTTCCAGTTCGTGGCTGATTCGCTAAAGCGAGTTAGTCAGCGCTTCGAGCAATTGCTGATCGCGCGTGAAGATATCGCGTTCGTTGTATCCCGGCGTCTCCTGCGGAAGACAGCGGCGCAGGAAGTCGCGATTCGTGATCACTTGGGCAAGTTCACCAAGCTCTACGGGTCTATGAACGAGCGGATGGACGAGTTCGTGCGACTATTCCCCGTTCACCCGGCTTACCTTTCTGCGTTCGAGCGAGTGACCGTTGCGGAGAAGCGTGAGATTCTCAAGACGCTCAGCCGAGCCATCAAGCGCATCATCGACACCGACGTTCCGAGCGGCGAACCCGGACTAATCGCGTATGACTCCTACTGGGCTGAGGTCCGCGAGAATCCATCTCTCCGCGCTGATCCTGACATCAAGGAAGTCATCGACAAAAGCAAAGTCCTGCAGGATCGCGTCGAGGCAGCCTTTCCCCGCCCAAAGCAGAAGCCCGTTGCCGTTCGCGTTGTTCACGGCCTCTCGGTTCACCGCCTGACCACCGGCGACATCCACAACAGCATCGGCGCGACAGCCGAAGAACTGCGGGACAGCCTGTGCCTGCACGTCGATGGCCTGCCCGAGCAGGATGCCGAGTTCCTGAGGACCGTCATCGAGTCGATCCTCAAGGACACGATGAAGACGGTGAACGGCCAGTTCCTCAGCGTGAACGCGGAGAACGGGCAGTTCTTCTTGGATCTCAAGAAGGACATCGACTTCGACTCGCTCATCGACAAGCGAGGCGAGACACTCTCGCCCAACCAACTCGACCGGTACTACTTCGACGCGCTGGCCCGCGTCATGGAGTGTGCGGACCAGACGCACGTCGCCGGATACCAGATCTGGGAGCACGAGGTCGAGTGGCGCGACCGAAAGACCGGCCGGAGTGGGTATCTGTTCTTCGGCGCTCCGAACGAGCGTTCGACGGCTCAGCCGCCGCGCGACTTCTACATGTACTTCCTCCAGCCATTCGACCCGCCGAGCTTCACCGACGAGAAGAAGCCAGACGAGGTCTTCTTCCGCCTCCAGAAAATGGACGACAAGGTCAAGGACACGATCCGCAAGTACGGCGGTGCTCGCGAGCAGGCGATGAGTGCGTCGGGCAAGAACAAGGAGATCTACGAGGGCAAGGCGACGGATCACCTCCGCGCGCTGACCAAGTGGCTCCGGGAGAACATGCCATCAGCGTTCCAGGTGACCAGCCGTGGCAAGAGCGCATCGCTCGCCGAGACCGTTCGCGGCAAGGTCCCGCCCGGCGGGAGCGCTTCGGTTCGTGATCTGGTGAACACGGCAGGCTCGGTGCTGCTTGAGCCGCACTTCGCTGACATCGCGCCCGACTACCCAACCTTCTCGGTGCACGTCACGAAGGACAATCGTGACCAAGCTGCGCAGGATGCCCTGCGAATCATCGGCGGCGCGGGCGTGAAGTCCAAGAACGGCATGGCGGTGCTCGACGCCCTCGAACTGCTCGACGGCGATCGCGTCAAGCCCGCGGATTCCAAGTACGCCAAGAGCGTGCTCGACGAGCTCGCCAAGAAGCCCCACAACCAGGTGATCAATCGATCAGAGCTGGTCCGTGGCGAAGGCACAATCGATTACTGGCAACGATTCCGGCTGGAGCCCGAGTTCCTTGTCGTCGTCCTCGCCTCGCTTGTCTACAGCGGCGACATCGTCCTCAGCATCCCCGGAAAGAAGCTCGACGCCAGCACGATCGACCAGTTCGGCAAGATCCCCCTCGATGATCTGGTCAGTTTCAAGCACATCGAGCGTCCGAAGGATCTGCCCATCGCCCAGCTCAAGGAGCTGTTCACGCTCCTTGGCCTTCCCGAGGGGCTGATCGTCGACCCGAACAATCGCGACGGGGCTGTCCAGCGACTTCAGACCGAGGTGGCAGGCAGAGTCAAGGATCTGGTGACCGCCCAATCCCGCCTTTCGCAGGGGCTGGTGTTCTGGGGGCAGAATCTTCTCACCGAAGCAGAGTCCAAGGAACGCAGCGAAAAGCTCGCCGCCGCGAAGACATTTCTCGAGGGGCTCCAGGCATTCAACAGCCCGGGCAAGCTGAAGAACTTCCCGCACACCAGCGCCGAGGTCAAGGCCCAGGCGGCGAACCTCGCGGCGCTCGCCGATGTTCAGGAGTTGATCAAGCTCGTCGGAGACGTTGGCCCGCAAACCAGCTACATCGAGACCGCCGAGCAGGTGTTGCCCGCCGATCATCCGTGGCGAGAGAAGGTCAAGGACGCGCGGGGCGAGGTGCTCAAGAAGGCGACAAGCGCCAAGCACCGAGCCGATGCGGCATTCCAGCGTGAGCTCGGACAGACGCTGTCAACGCTTAAGTCCGAGTACAAGAAAGAGTACATCAAGCTCTTCCAGCGATGCCGGCTCGGCCAGGCCGGGGACAAGCGCAAGGGCAAGCTCACAAAGGATCCTCGGATTGCGCAGCTCCGCAAACTCTCCGGCGTCGAGATGATGCCCAGCCAGGAGTTCCGCGACTTCGAGGACAGGCTTCTGAACCTCAAGAGCGACTGGAGCCTCACCGAAGCCGATCTCGACGGATCGCCTGTCTACAAGGACTTCCGCCCGGCCGATGAGGTCGAGCGGTTCAAGAAGCAGTCGGCTGAAGACCAGCTCACCGGGATGGAGGACCACCTCGACCACCTCGTGGCGAACTGGACCAAGGTGCTCACCGACAACCTGAGCGACCCAACCGTCAAGGACAAGCTCAGCCTCATCTCCAGCAAGGCTGGACGCGACGTCGTGCAGGCGTTCATGAAGTCCGGCGAGCTGCCGGAGGAGATCGACAACACGTTCATCAAGGCCCTGCAGGAAGTCCTCAGCGGCCTGGAAAAGGTCGGCATCTCCGCCGCCGACGTGACCGGGGCACTGACCAAGGGAGGCATGCCCTGTACGCCCGAACAGCTGCAAGAGCGGTTCGAGTCGTACATCAAGAGTCTGACCAAGGGGAAGGACGCCGGCAAGCTCCGAATCGTGATCGAGTGAGACCCTATGCCCAAGAAGCCTGTCGACGACAACTCAACCAAGCGACTGCTCATCGATCCGTCTGGCCAGACCGAGATGTTCGAGAAGTCCTATCAGCAGGAGCTTGCAGAGCAGCAGTCCAAGCCCGTCGAGTGCCTCGGGCGCACGTTCCCGAACGATGCCGCGCGACGCGAGTACTACCTCGCACGTCTGAAGGAGCACCTGCAGGACCCCGAGTTCCGTAAGACGCCGGGGTTCCCGAAAGGCACGGATGAGGACATCCTCCGGATGTCCGATCCACCGTTCTACACCGCGTGCCCGAACCCCTTCCTCGGGGACTTCATCAAGTCGTTCGGCAAGCCGTACAGCCCGAAGGACAAGTACCACAGAGATCCGTTCGCGGTGGACGTGAGCGTCGGCAAGACCGACTCTCTCTACAAGGCTCACGGCTACCACACCAAGGTGCCGCATCTGGCGATCGTCCCGTCAATTCTTCACTACACCGATCCTGGCGACATTGTGCTCGACGGCTTCAGTGGTTCCGGCATGACCGGCGTGGCGGCGCAATTCTGCGGCGCAGCGCCTGATGCGTACCGCCGTCAGATTGAACAGGAGTGGAAGACGGCCGGGCTTGACGCTCCGAAGTGGGGCGCTCGCAGAGTTGTCCTCAACGACCTCGGGCCAGCCGCGACCTTCATCAGCGCCGGATACAACTTGCCCTTTGACACCAAGGGCTTTTTGTCTGTGGCGAGATCGATTCTGGATGCTGTGCGCCGTGACCTTAGTTGGATGTACGAGACGACGCACCGGGACGGCAAGTCCACAGGAATCATCAACTACACGGTGTGGAGTGAGGTGTTCTCGTGCTCTGAGTGCGGCAAAGACGTCGTGTTCTCCGAAGTCGCGATGGACAGCGAGTCTAAGGAAGTGGCCGAGGTAATCGCTTGTCCGCATTGCAGCGTCCAACTTCGCAAAGAGCAGATGGACCTTCAGTTTGAATCCTTCCAGGATGCGAGTAGCGGAGAGGTATCGCAAAGACCGAAGCGACGGCCCATCCTCATTAACTACGACCTGGGCAAGACGACGTACGAGAAAAAGCCAGATTCGCAGGATCTGTCAGTGCTGCGAAAGATCGAATCGCTGCCGCTACCTGCCGAGTTGCCACTCACACGCCTGCCTGACTGTCAGATGACGCGGGTTGGTCGCATGGCGACAACGCACACCCGTGCGATTAGCCACATGTTTCTGCCTCGTCAGGCTCATGCCGTGGCATCGTTGTGGAAGCGAGCCTGCGAGGTTGTAGATCCCGCGCTGCGGCGACAGGTTCTCTTTCTGATCGAACAGGCAATCTGGGGACTTTCGACGCTGAACCGCTATCAGCCATTGCAGCATGGACGGCCTGGCGGCTCTCAGGTGAACCGCCAACTCAGCGGAGTGTTTTATGTGTCGTCTCAGATCTCAGAATGCAGCCCCAACTACAACCTTGACGGCAAGCTGCTGCGAATGGCGAAGGCCTTTTCGCCGTATCGCGCACAGGGCAGCAACGCCGGTATTTCTACCGGCACTTGTGCTGCACTTCCGCTGCAGTCCAACTGCATCGATTACGTGTTCACCGATCCTCCGTTCGGAGAGAACATTTACTACGCGGATCTGAACTATCTGGTGGAGTCGTGGCATCGTGTTTGGACGAACAAGTTACCAGAAGCCATTCTGGATCGGGCGATCGGCAAGTCGCTCGACGACTACCAAGAGTTGATGCGACAGTGCTTCACCGAGTATGCGCGAGTCCTCAAGCCTGGACGGTGGATCACCATCGTCTTCAGCAACTCGAAGAATTCGATCTGGCATGCCATCCAGGAAGCGCTTGGATCGGCTGGCTTTGTGATTGCCGACGTCCGCACTCTGGACAAACAGCAGGGCTCGTTCAAGCAGGTCACCAGTACTGCCGTCAAGCAAGATCTCGTGATCTCCGCGTACAAGCCCACCGATACGTTGGTCAATCGGTTCAAGCTCGGCTGCTCAACGCCAGATGATGCGTGGGCGTTCATCCGCGAACACCTCAGCAACCTCCCCGTCTTCGTGAAGCAGGGAGGACGCGTGCAGGTGCTCCCGGATCGCACGCCGCAAATGCTGCTGGACCGCATGATCGCCTTCCACGTGCAGCGGGGTCTCGCCGTCCCGCTCTCCGCGGCGGAGTTCAACGAGGGCCTAGCCCAACGGTTCGCCGAGCGAGACGGCATGTACTTCCTCTCGGAGCAAGTGGCCGAGTATGACCGCAAGCGGACCAGCGCAGCGGAACTCGAGCAGATGCAGCTCTTCGTGACGGACGAGTCGAGCGCGATCCAGTGGCTGCGCCGCGAACTTCGCGAGAAGCCGCAAACATTCCAGGAGCTCCAGCCGCAGTTCATGCAGGAGACGCGCGGGTGGGCCAAGCATGAGACGCCGCTGGACCTGCGCATTCTGTTGCAGCAGAACTTCCTTTGCTATGACGGGCACGAGGAAGTGCCCGGTCAGATTCATGCCTACCTCTCTTCAAACTTTAGGGAGTTGCGAGGGAAGCCAAAGGATGATGCATCGCTTCGTGCCAAGGCCCGGGATCGTTGGTACGTGCCCGATCCGAAGAAATTTGGCGACTTGGAGAAGCTCCGCGAACGAGAGTTGCTTAGGGAGTTTGATGGCTACAAGACGCAGAAGGCTAAGCAGCTCAAAGTATTCCGCGTCGAGGCAGTTCGCGCGGGATTTAAGGCGGCCTACGACAAGAAGGACTATCAGACGATCGTGGAGCTCGCAGAGAAGCTGCCGGAGACGGTCTTGCAAGAGGATGACAAGCTCCTCATGTACTACGACGTCGCGGTGATGCGTACGGAGAATGGGAACGGTTCGAAGTAGCCAGCCACGGAGACGGCAGATGGAGTATCGCGTTGGCGACTGGATCTGGAGCAAGCACCACGGCGAAGCCGGGCAGGTGGTCGCCGTGGAGGAGCTCTGGGGTCTCCGGACGCTGCGACTCTGGCTCCCGTCCAGCAACGCCACCGTCCGCGTGGCCAGCGACACAGTGAGCGCGGTAGCCGAGCGTCCCGCGCCGAACGAGCACGAGCTGAGCTTCATCGCTGCGGCTGCTCGGATTGCAGACACGCTCTCCACGGATGCACTGCTCGCACCTATGGAGTCGAAGGTCATCCCATTGCCCCATCAGTTGCACGCGCTGTCGCGAGCACTCTCGGGCGACCGCGTGCGTTTTCTGCTGGCGGACGAGGTCGGACTCGGCAAGACCATCGAAGCCGGGCTCATCATGCGGGAGCTCAAGCTGCGCGGCTTGGTGGAGCGCATCCTGGTGGTGGCCCCGGCGGGGCTCGCGACGCAGTGGGTGTCAGAGATGCGGACCCACTTTTCGGAGGAGTTCCAACTGCTCGTCCCGGGCGAGATGGCCAGCCTGCGCCGGCTCCACGGCGTCGATGAGAGTGAGAACCTCTGGCGGCGCTGGAATCAGGTCGTCTGCCCGCTCGACTCGGTCAAGCCGATGGAGCGTCGGAAAGGGTGGTCGTTCCGCGAGGTCCAGGCGTACAACCGTGAGCGGTTTGTGGATCTGGTCGCGGCGGGGTGGGACTTGGTGGTGATCGACGAGGCGCATCGCCTCGGCGGCAGTTCCGAGCAGGTGGCCCGCTACAAGCTCGGGGAGGCACTGTCCGAGGCGTCGCCGTACCTGCTGCTGCTCAGCGCGACGCCGCATCAGGGAAAGACCGATGGCTTCCTCCGGCTGATGGCATTCCTCGACAAGAACCAGTTTGTCGGAGAGGACGCCCTGAATCGCGAGAAGGTTGCGCCCTATGTGATCCGGACCGAGAAGCGGATGGCGATCGATGCCGACGGCAATCCGTTGTTCAAGCCCCGGTTCACGCAGCTCCACTCTATTGATTGGGACGACTCACACGCCGAGCAGCGAGCGCTGTATGACGCGGTCACCGAATATGTGCGCGAAGGGTACAACCAGGCGATGGCCGAGAAGAACACGGCCGTCGGCTTCCTCATGATCCTGATGCAGCGGCTGGTCACTTCGAGCACGCTGGCAATCCGTGTGGCGATGGAACGCCGGCTCGAGGTCCTCACCCTGCCCAAGGAGCAGCTTGGCCTCTTCCCCGAGGACATCGGAACTGAATGGTCTGAGCTGGATTCGCAGGAGCAGCTCGAAGAGGTACTCAAGGCTCGACTGAAAGCTCTGAAGAACGAGCGTCAGGAAGTGGAGCTGTTGCTCTCCGCCGCTCGCCGGTGTGAGGCGCGCGGACCGGACGTGAAGGCGAAGGGGCTGCTGGAGAAGATCCAGGAACTCCAGCGGGAAGAGAGCGATCCAGATCTGAAAGTGCTGATCTTCACGGAGTTCGTGCCGACCCAGGAGATGCTGTCGGAGTTCCTCGAACAGCGTGGGTATTCGACCGTGTGTCTGAACGGTTCGTTGGGTATGGAGGAGCGGCAAGCGGTCCAGCGTGCGTTCCGCGAGAAGGCACAGGTGCTGATTTCCACCGACGCCGGCGGTGAAGGTCTCAACCTTCAGTTCTGCCATGTGGTCGTGAACTACGACCAGCCGTGGAACCCAATGAAGCTGGAGCAGCGCATCGGACGCGTGGACCGTATCGGCCAGAGCAAAGTGGTGCGGGCGATCAACTTCGCGCTCGACGGCACGGTGGAACTCCGTGTCCGCGAAGTCTTGGAGCAGAAGCTCCAGACCATCCTGGAGGAGTTTGGCGTTGACAAGCTGAGCGACGTGCTCGACTCGGAAGAGGGAGGCGTGCCGTTCGAAGAGTTGTTCCGCGCTGCGGTCATGTCTCCCGAGGATGCCGAAGCGCGTGCAATTCGTCTAGCCCAGGAGATTCGAGCGAGAGCCGAGGAGGCTCGCGCTGGATCAAAGACGTTGGGCGCGGTCGAGTCGTTGGCGACGGACCAGGCGCGCCAGGTTGCCAACCACCAGCTGCCGTATTGGACAGAGCGAATGGTGGTGTCGTTCCTGAATCGAGATCCGGCGTCTGGTACCAGAGCGGTCGACCGTGGCGGGCGCTTCGAGCTCCGCTGGCCGGATGGATTGGAGCAAACAGATGTGACGTTTGACCGCCAGGACGTCGACGGAAAGAGCAGAACAGTGCTCACGGTCGAAGATCGTCGCGTGCGGCAGCTGTTGACCAGGCTGCCATCACAGCCGCCGGGCGGTGCGTTCCCTGTGGTGACGGTCGAAGGTGTGTCAGATCGAGTATCTGGATGGTGGTCCCTTTGGCGAGTGTCGCTCCAGTCGGAAGACGAGCGCGAGCAACGCCTGCTCTGCTTATTCGTAGACGACGCCGGCAGGGTGCTGGGTCCTGCAGCGAAGTCGGTCTGGGACGCTGCGATTGATGGAAAGATCCGCTGCGCTTCAACGGCCGTTGAACGCGACGTGAACAGCATCGGCGAGCTGCGTCGGCTTGCGACCGAGCGGGGCGAGGCAGTATTCCGCGAGCTCTCGTCGAAGCACCAGGAGCGGGGCAAGCGTGAACGTAGGAAGAGCGAGGAGGCATTTCGGGTGCGCCGCAAGGCGCTCGACCATGTGGGGTTGGATGCCGTTCGTCAGTATCGAGTCCGGCAGCTTGAGCAGGAGCATGCGATCTGGCAGGAACGACTCGATCGACGTGGTCGTGTTGTCCCCGAACTGACGCTGGTGTGTGCGATTCGCGTCGGCGCAACTCCTGGCGGAGTGGGAGCGACATGAACAGCGGATCGAAGACAAATGCGGGCTCGTGGCGTGACGGGGTGCTCCGATACTTCTCGTCGGAAATCGCCGCTGTTACGCGAGTCACGGTCGTCGCTGATCCAGATGGCCTGCTTCTAGATGATGCAGTCTGTACGACCCTGGCTCAGCAGGGCTTCGACGTCATTCCGTACGTCGATTCGGTCAAGTTTCGTTTCTACTACGAGTCGCGGCATCGCAGCAGGTGGGATGCTGGCCAGCACTCAAGCATCGTGGTGAGTGTTCCGCACGGCCGCGATGGCCTGGGGCGAATGCCCTTCGACGTGCTGTCGGAGGCAGAGATATCTGCAAGAGTGTTCGATGTGGGGCTCGCGACGGTGTTTCCGAACCTCGCTTGTGATGTCCTCGCTGAGTTGGACGTCGCGGACCTTGACGCCGTTTGGGGAGTATCACGAACGCTGGGCAAAGAGAGTCTGGGTGGAAACCAGACTCGTGATCTGGTGCTTCGCTCGGTCTTCAAGCTGTCGGCCGACATGGTGTCGAGTGAGACCGATCTCGTCGTCCAGCTGGTGAGGTTGCACCACGCGAAGCGAGTTGTTCCCCGCAACTTTGCAGAGAGGTTTGCCTCGGCACTGCAGCGTGACGGACGCTTTGATCGATGGCCAATCGCAGAGCTCTGCAGCTCGCCGGATGAGTTCTTCCGGATGCTCCAAGACCGATGGGAGCGTTGCCTTCACAAGCTCGATCCGCGAGTAGCCGTGCGCCCGGTTCGGCCTGCTGGACCCGACGAGGTTGACTTCGCTTCTCCTGAGGTCGCAGCCATTCTCGACAATTTGTTCATCGAAGGACGGTTGATCGAGGTTGAGGTGTCTGATCCTGCACTGTTCAAAGAGCGCAGCGATGCCGTCGGAATCCGCACATCGTCGACTGTCCCTTCATCTGCCCCAGTGCGAAAGCTGCTGGAAGCGGTACGAAGCGAGGTGCCAGAGCCCGACGTGCCGCCGACAGTCTGGACGCGTTACGCGCTTCGGTGGGCTGAGTTGGTCGGAATCGCCGACGCTTTGGCGACTCACGAGTGGACTGCGATACGTGACGATTTTGCGTCTGTCCAGGATGCCGTTGATGACCGGCTTTGGGACTGGCTGGTTGGACGATTTTCCGCGTTGATCAACCGATCATTCCTGCCTGTACCCACGGTCGTTCATCACATTCCGCACTTGTTGGCTCATCGGCGACGACCCGGCGACAAGGTGGCATTGGTCGTTGTGGATGGCATGTCACTCAGCCAATGGACTGACATTAGGCGTGCCGCCGGACCTGCCTGGATGGAGGGCATGACCGTCGAGGAATCAGCTGTGTTCGCTTGGATTCCCACAGTCACATCGGTGTCTCGACAGGCCATTCTGTCGGGGCAGCCACCAATGTTCTTCGAGGCGACGATTCACACTACCAGCGCGGAGGAGAGGTTGTGGAAGTCTTTTTGGGAGGGGCGCGGCTGGCGACGTGATCGCATTGCGTACATCAAGCAGAAGGACGGAGAGCTCGAGTTGGCTCTGGTTGAGCGAGTATGGGAATCCGTGGACTCTGGCCAGGCTGAGTGCGTGGCTGTGATCGTGAACTCCATTGATCGGCTGGTTCACGGTGTTGGCCCTGAGGGCAACGTGCTCGCTGCGGCTGTGCGGCAATGGGGACAAAATGGGCATATCAGTCACCTTCTGCGAGGCTTAGTGGACCGCGGTTTCGACATCGCGCTCTGCTCCGACCACGGCAATGTGGAGTCGGTTGGTGTCGGCCGTCCTGACATGGGTTCTATTCCTGAGGATCAGGGCCAACGTGCAATCACGTTCCCCGACGCGGGCACGCTTGATGCAGCTAGGCGCAATATTGTTGGCAGCAGGCATTGGCCTGGACCGGGACTGCCGCCGAATTCGAATGTTCTAATGCCGGCCGGCCGGGGAGCGTTCTCGACGGCTGGAGCGACCGTGCGCACGCATGGCGGGCCAAGTATCGAAGAAGTCTTTGTTCCATGGATCCGAGTGAGTAGGCACACATGACCCAGCGGCGCGTAATTGGCTTTGATCGGGAGCTCAAGATTGAGTGGCTTGACGCAGTCGCGTCGCGCGTCGCTGCGGGTGATTCCGCCAGTCAGGCTCGGACTTGGCTCGACTCTCATCTGGGCGATCTATTGGGGGGCAATGGACGAAGCGGTCACAGGGGCAAGACCGTCACGGTGCTGAGCAGGATCTGGGCGAGCGTCCCGCCGAACCGTAGCGGGCTGCGAGATCGTGCTGTTGGCCTACTTGCTGCAGGAGATCTTGTTGATCGGGTAGGGATCCATTGGGCGATGTCGATCGCGGCGTATCCGTTCTTTGTAGAAGTGGCAGAAGTTGTCGGCCGACTGCTGATTCTCCAGGGCGAAGTTGACCGGCAGGCGGTAGTCCGGCGCATGCTCGAGGCTTGGGGGGACCGACCAGCCGTGAGCCGCGGTTCGCGAGCTGTCTGGACATCGATGATCGGTTGGGGCGTACTTCGCGAAACCGAAAGACGCGGTCGGTACACGCATCTGGCGAGTCCCTTGTCGGTGTCGGACGACGTCTCGAGCCTTTTGCTGGATTCGCTTTCGCATTGTGAAATCGGCACCGCGAGCTCTCGTAAGGGAGCGCATCCGCCTGCGCTCTTTCCGTTTGCCATCCGGGGCCCGCGTGGTCTGTGACCGAATGCCGCGCTAGCGCCGCGGCAATGTCTGGCCTACTCGGCGACGTCGCTTCAGCAGTTTCTGAGGAGCGGCTAGTTCCGGTACCGGTGACACCGGTGACGCCCTCCTGAAACAAACTCGATCGCCCCCGCCAGCTCCTCCGTCGGGCCAAGAGCATGCCTTTGCGTCGGGGAGGACCCGTGGCCGCCCGGGGCGCCCGCCCGCTGGCCCCGCGCCACCCGCCCGGGAAGCCGCCACGTTGCCCCGTGTGCCCTCGGCTGCGTCCAGCCCGCCCGTCGCCCGTCCCACCGCCCCCGCGCCCCGTGCCGCCCGTGCGCGCCCACCTCGTCGCCCGC
>SXGQ01619520.1_pt1 | contig 13663 bp, 11 predicted proteins | sample 3178371 | NCBI WGS metagenome assembly SXGQ01 (sample SAMN11356859, study PRJNA531348) | freshwater metagenome | isolation source: freshwater sample F1-20 | place: China: Fuxian Lake, Yuxi | collected 2017-12-25
ACGGCCGATCGCGTTGACGCGCTGGTGTGGGCGCTCACCGATCTGTTCCCCGGCATCATCCGCAAGGACGACGCGGCTTCGAACTGGACCATCGGCTCGCATTCGCCGGCGGCTACGTCTGAAGGATGGCTGATTGGATGAAAAACGATTCCGCCAAGTGCCAAGAATCAGGACCTTACACTTTCACCATGGGAATCATTTTCCGCTGATGGCCGATAGCTACGCGCCTCCCGACGCCAAGCCCGCCAAGAAAATGACGAAGGCCGAGCAGGGCACGTTCATTGCCGAACTGCGGGAGAAGCTCGACGCCTCCTACAACTTCGAGCGCGAGAACCGCCGCGAAGCCGCAATGGATATGGCGTTCGTCGCCGGCTACCAGTGGCCCGAGTCGATCCGCAAGGAACGCCAAGCCGCCGGCCGCCCGATCCTCACGATCAACCGCCTGCCGCAATTCATTAGGCAGGTGACGAACGACATCAGACAAGCCGACTTGGCAATAAAGGTTGCGCCGGTCGATGACGACGGCGACCCTAAGCTAGCGAAGATCTTCAACGGCCTGATCCGGCAGATCCATTACCAGTCGTCGGGCAAGCACGTGTTCGGAACGGCCTGCGAGCACCAGGTGTCCTGCGGCATTGGCTGGTTCCGCATCTGCACAGAGTACACGGATGATCAGGCATTCGATCAGGAAATCCGGTTCAAGAGCATCCGCAACCCGCTGAGCGTCTATCCCGACCCGGCCGCGATCGAGCCAGACCGCTCGGACGCTAAATGGATGTTCGTTACTGAGCTGATACCAACCGCCGAGTTCAAGGCCAAGTATCCCGACGCATCGACGGACGGCATCGACCCGCCGACAGACGGCACGGGCGACCGCCTGACCTGGCTCACCCGTGATGGCGTGAGGGTGGCCGAGTATTGGGTACGCAAGCCCGTCAAGAAAACGCTTGGCCTGTTGCCGACCGGCGAGACGATCGAACTCGACAAGATCGGCAAGAACCTTTGGCCTATGCTCGGCGTCACTAAAACCCGCATAGCTGACGGGTACGAGGTCGAGCAATATCTTGTCAGCGGCAACACGGTGCTTGAAGGCCCGCATTCGTTTCCGAGCAAGTACATCCCGATCATCCCGGTGATCGGCGCTGAAACCCCTCTCGAAACCGCGATCGTCCGGCATGGCTTGATCCGCTTCGCGCGCGATCCTCAGCAGCTCTACAACTACAACCGCACAGCCGCGGCCGAGACGCTGGCGCTGCAGCCCAAGAGCCCGTATCTCGTCAGCGTCAAGATGATTTCCAAGTTTAAAAACATCTGGGACAACATCCACAAGACCAACTATCCGTATTTGCCCTACGAAAGCGATCCCGACGCACCCGGCGGCGCACCGTCGCGCCAAGCCCCGCCGCAGATGAGCCAGGCTTTCGTCAAGGAAGCCGAGATGGCCGACCTCGATATGAAAGCCACCACCGGTATTTATGACTCGAGCCTAGGCCAGCGCTCGAACGAGACCAGCGGCGTTGCCATCCGCAATCGTGAGCGGCAGGGCGATACGGCGAACTACCACTATGGCGACAACCTGCAGCGCTCGCTCTGGCACGCCGGCCGCATCCTCATCGACATCATTCCCAAGGTCTATGACAACGAGCGCGTTATCCGCTGTCTAGGCGAGGACGACAGCGAAGAGCATCACCGCATCAATCAAGTCGTGATGGGCGTGGATGGCCTGCCGGTGACGATTAACGACCTAAGCGCGGGCCGCTTCGATGTGCGCGCCACGATCGGCGCCAGCTATTCGACGAAGCGCATGGAGGCATCGGATACGCTGCTCGAATACCTCAAGACTGATCCGGCCGCCGTGCCGATGGTTCGCGATCTGGTGGCGAAGAACTTCGACTGGCCCGGCGCCGACGAGATGGCTAAGCGGTTCAAGAACAGCATACCGCCGAACCTGCTCGTCGATCCAGACGACCCGAACGCACCGCCGCCACCTCCCCCGCCAAACCCGCTCGACGATCCGGTGCTAAGATCCGAAGTCGTGTTGCGCGCGGCACAGGCCGAGAAGAATTACGCAGACGCGGCCAAGATCCGGTCAGAAACCGCCATGGCCGAGGCTGGCATGGTCCCCGGCATGTCGTCACCTCAACCGCTCCCGCCGCCCGAGCAAGTCTTGATGCCACCACCGGCACCGCCGCAAGGCCCGCCGCCCGGTGAAGAAATGATGCCTCAACCCGAGCCCGATATGGGCCAGATGGTTGGGCCAAGTGGGATGGATGGCGGGGCTCCGTATGAAACGGAAATGCGGTAGGTGATCGCGTCTGTGGGCATCGGAAAGCACGCAATATAGATGCCTGCGTAAGTCTGCATTGAAGCACCATGAACGGCCTCTGGCACCTCGACCGGATAAAAGTAACCAGCCGGCTCCGCTCTGCACTTCTGCAATAGTTCAGCAATCGCCGGTGCAATTACATCGTCTGATGCCTTGAGGAACGGCGCTGTAAATTGTTCTGCCGAGAATGTGACGTCAACCCAGTGAGTTGCAGCCTTCCGCGGCGGCATCATCCGCCAATTTTTTTGAAACTCGGAAAGAGCCGCTTTCACAATCAGATCCGTGGTGATCGTCGTATTCGCCATGTTGAGCCCTCCTATTTGTAAGCCTGAAGTGTACCACGACCCCGCGCAAAACGCGCGCCATACCTAGGAAAATCCACCATGACTGACACTGCCACGCCGGCTGTTGCCGACGCCCTGACGCCTGCCAACATTCTCGAGCCTGTATCCGTACCCGTTCCGGTTCCGGCCGCCGACAAGGCCGTTTCAGCTCCCCCCGAGGCTGCACCCGCGACAGCGGACAAAGAGGGGCCGGCAGATGATGCCGCCAAGGATGAAGACAGCGAGCCCAAGCGTACCGCCAAGGCGCGGATTTCCGAACTCTACGGACAGAAGAAAGCTGCAGAACGTGCGGCCGACATGGCTGTCCGCGAAGCCAACGAACTCCGCCGTCAATTGCAGGAAATCCACCAGACGACCGACCCCAACGACTGGCAACAGCAGCAACGCGCTGATGTTCGCTCAGCCGTGAAGGAAGAACGTCTGACCCAGCTGCACCAAGAGGCCGTCAATTCCGCTCAAGCAGCCGTCGAGCTTCGCGAGCGTGGGTTCATGGCGAAAGTCGATGCCGCCCGTGAGCGTATGCCCGACATCGACGACGCCCTGCGCACGTTCTCCCAGCTGCCCGTATCCGAGACCGCCGCCGATATCATTAGTGAGTCCGACAAGGCTGCGGAAATCAGCTATTTCCTCGCAAAGAACGAAGGCGAAGCACGCAGGATCGCGAGCCTCCCCCCTCACAAGCAAGCCTACGAGCTGGCGAAGATCGAAGCGCGGGTTAGCCCGGCCGTTCCTCGCCGTACATCCAATGCCCCTCCCCCGGTTCCCATGGTCGGCGCGTCTTCGGCTCCATCAACGCCATCGTTGAAGGAAATGAGCGTCGCCGATATCGCAAAGGAGCTCGGTTACGGGCGCTAACAGCACCGGAATTGAGATAGATCATGGCAAATACGACCCTTACCGCAGATGTCATCGCAAAGGCGGGACTAGCGATCCTCGACAACGAACTCGGTGTGGTGAAGACGTTTCATCGCGCGTATGAAGACGAGTTCTCCAACCAGGTGAACGGCTACAAGATCGGTGACACGATTAGCATTCGCCGCCCGGCTGACTTTACTATCCGATCCGGCGCCACGCTGTCGGCACAAGACGTGATCGAAGGCAAGACTACGCTCACCATCGATCAGCAGATCGGCGTCGATTTCCAGTTCACGTCTTCGGACCTGACCTTGAAAATCAACGATCTGGCCGAGCGCGTCATGAAGCCGGCGATGAGCACCATCACCAACTACATGGCGTATGACTGCCTCAATACGATGTACAAGCGTATTTACAACTGGGTGGGCACGCCGGGGCAGACGATCAACTCGTTTTCGGACTTCGCTGCCGCACCACAGCGTCTCGACACCATGGCCGTACCCATGGACAATCGGAACTCGGTGCTGTCGCCGGCCGATCACTGGGGCATGCTGGGCTCGCAGACCGCGCTCTATATCCAGAACGCAGCCAACTCCGCATATCGTGATGGTTCCCTGGGCAAGATCGGCGGCGTCGAGACCCGTATGAACCAGATGGTTCCAACGCATACGGTCGGCCCGCTCGGCGGCACGCCTCTCGTCAACGGCGCATCGCAGAACGTGACCTATGACACCGCCAAGAACGCCTGGACGCAGAGCCTCATCACGGACGGCTGGACCGCCGCCGCTGCTGCCCGCGTCAAAGAGGGCGACGTGTTCACGCTGTACGCGGCGGGAACGTCTGGGGCCATGGTCAAGATGGTCAACCCCAAGACGAAGCAGGCCACGAGCGTGGATCAGCAGTTCGTAATCACGGCTGACGGCTCGTCGGACGGTTCGGGGAACCTCACCCTGACCATCAGCCCGCCGATCATCACGTCGGGTCCGCATCAGACTGTGAACGTGGCTCCGGCCGATAACGCGGGTCTCGTGATGCTCGGCACTGCGGCCACCGGCTACGTGCAGAACATGGCATATCACAAGAACACCATGGCCCTCGCCATCGTTCCCATGGAAATGCCGGCGGCTGCTTACGGTGGTCATCGCGAGAGCTATAAGGGCATCAGCCTTCGCGTGATCCCGATCTACGACGGCACCAACGACATCTCGAAATGGCGTCTCGATATGCTCTACGGGCGTAAGGTTATCGACCCGCGTCTCGCCGTTCGTATGTCCGGCACGAGCTGATCCATGACCACGGCGCGCGACATCGTCGTTAGAGCCCTCGGGGAGTTGAATTACTTCCCCGAGGGCGAAGATCCCACGGCCGGCTCGGTTCGGGATGGTCTCATCGCTCTCAATGCCATGATTGCATCGTGGCAGACAGAGGGCATGCAGATCTATTTCCCGTCCGGCACGACCTACAAAGGGGATTGGGCCGAGCGCACTGTGTACTCGGTTGGCGATAGTGTCGCGCGCACTGGCACGCTCTACACATGCATTTTAGCCCATACTTCCAGCGTAAACGACCGTCCGGGGGTGGCCATCAATCAGGCCACCTACTGGACTGCCTACGTCCCGACTGCGCTCGAGCTTGCAACGACGTTCCCCTTCCCGGCACAGTTTGAGCGCGGGATAACCAGCATGCTCGCGGTGGAGCTGTCGCCCATGTTCGGCGTAGAGCCGTCGAGCTTTACCGAGAAGCGCGCCAGCGAAGGCAAGACCGCCTTGCTCGCCGCATACATGCCCATCAACCCCGTAGGCGTCGATAACGGACTCATTCGCATGCCGTCGCAAATCTGGCCCTATAGCGTCGATGTGATCCAGTCGTGACCTACACCCCGATAGACCTCGGCACCGGATCGAACCAGGCAGAGGACGGCCACGCCGGCGCATGCCGGCACATCAATTGCCACGTCGAAGATCTGGGCAACGACTCAAAGTCGGTCAAAGCGATCGTGCCGTCTGACGGGTTTGAGGCGTTCTCAACATTCACTGTTGACGGCGCTTGCCGCGCGATGCTCGTGGTCGATGAAAACGAGTTGCTCGTAGTGCAAGGCCGCACACTTTACCGCGTCGATAGCGCTGGCACTGAGACCGTAGTTGCAGGCATCCCAACAGACGGCCCGGTGACGATGGCGCGCAACCGGGAAACACCAGATCCAACCGTGGCCATCGTGTCAGACGGTCTGTGCTGGTTCTACCAGGGCGGCGTGCTCGCGCAGAACACCGACGCGGATCTGCCGCCTGTGATCTGCGTTACCGGCGTTGACGGGTATTTCTCGTTTCTCTGCTCAGATGGCCGGCACTTTGCATCGGAACTCGACGCGCAAGACGTTAACGCGCTGTCCTTTGCAACGGCCGAAGCGAAACCCGATCGGGGAATCTGCAATTGGACGCGCGGCCGAGACCTCATGATCGGCGGCAGCGAGACAATCGAGGCATGGGACAACCAGGGCGGCGACCCTTACCCGTTTGTTCGAACGACTGTTGTGACCAACGCCGAAGATGGGAAATTCACCGGAGTGCTTTCGACGACGGGCTCGCAGGAAGCGTTTTTCGTCGCCGCCGACAAGACGGTCCGCATGTTGCAAGGGTATCAAGCGCACCAGATCAGCACTAAAGCCGTGGAGCGGTCGATCGACGGCGACCCGAACCCGGAATTGATCACGGTCACAAGTTGGGACAAGCGCGGTCACAGTCACTACGCCGTGAGCGGAACCGACTGGACGTGGATCTATAACGGCGGCCAATGGTATGAGCGGCAGAGCTATGGCCTGACGCGCTGGCGCGGGGCCTATGTGACGCTGTTCGGGTCGAAGCTGATCGTCGGTGATTACGAACTGGGCAAGCTCTACCGGATGAGCCACGGGATCTATACCGAGGCTGGCGAGCACTTGATTGCGACCGTGCAAACGCCCCCCGTGCATGCGTTCCCGTACCGGCTCAAGCATCTGGCGTTCTATCTCGACGTGGTGCCAGGGGTCGGGACCGAGACGACGCAAGACCCGCAACTGATGTTCGATTGGTCGGACGACGGCGGGCGCAACTGGTCGGCACAAAGGTTGTTTTCGCTCGGTCAGCCAGGCCAAGCGCTGAAGCGCGTCAAGGCGCAGCGCTTGGGGGTTTCAGCGTCAAGAACCTACCGATTGAGCATCAGTGCCGAAGTTCGACGCGCGTTCCTGAGTGCTGGCGTCGATGCTGACAAACTGAGGGCGTGATGGCCGACATACCTCCCGCGCCGATCCAAGAACCGCTGTTAGATTCCGCTGGCAACCTGACTCCGGTTTGGGTGCGGTGGTTCAAGCGGATCGAAACCATCATCAAGGGGCTACCGTAATGGCCGACCAGAACGCGCTCTTTAGGCCGATTACGCCTGAACAAGAAGAAATGCTTCGGAGGCAGGCGGTCTCGACCGAGATGCCGGCACTGTTAGAGCTTCTACTTAGCGGTGGACTGATGGGCGGGGTCGGGCGCGCGGTGGGCCGCGGCATGGGGCACGCCGGCTCATTTATTGCCGGTCAATCTGGGCCGGGGGCGGCAAACATTGCCGGCCGCATAGGTGGGGGATTGGGTGCTATGAGCGGCATCGGCGGGGCCTACGACGCAGCGCAAACTCGCGCGCAAGCCAACACGATGATGGACGCCGAAGGCCAACCCGGCGGTTTTTACGGCAACGCACTGATGAGGCGCTAATATGAGCTTTTTCGGAAGCCTGCTCGGCAAGGACAGCGCGAAAGCGGCGCAGCAGCTCGGCCAGCGGAATGCGGGCGAGATCAACGCAGGGTATGGGCAGGCGGATCAATACGCCGGCCAGGGCTATGGTGCATCGCAGGCGCGATATGAGCCCTATGCCGAGCAGGGACAGCGCGGCAACCAAGCCTATGGCAACGCGATCGGGCTCAACGGCCAGGAAGCGCAGCAGGGCGCCTATCAGCAGTTCCAGCAAGACCCATTCCTCGCCTACGCACGCCAGAACAGCGGCAACGAGTACAACGCGATTTTCAAGCGCTACGGCGCGCAGGGCATGGCGAACTCTGGCGCATCTGGGCTGGCGGTGTCGCGTGCGGCCGGTGAACGGGCAAATTCAGACGTGAACAGCTGGCTATCCCGATTGCAGGGTGTCGGCCAGCAGGGCGCGCAAATCGCAGGGCAGCAAGCGGGGCTCGATCAGAGCTACTACGGCGGCATGTCTGATCGTGCTGTGGGTCGGTCGAATGCACTCGTCGGCAACGACACGAACGCGACGATGGCGGCGAACAACGCGCGGCAAAGCGGGATCAACAACCTGCTGAACATCTTCGGCACGATATCCGGGGCGGCGTCTCGGGTGGCAACCGCAGGGATGAAGTAAAATGGCCAACGCCTTGATGCAGCGCCCATGGAATTTCGAAGTCGCCAACGCCGGAAACTTCACCCAACCTTTGATGCAAGGCATCGAGGCTGGATACCGCGACCGCCAGCAGGGCATCGAGAACGAGCGTCAGAACAAGCTGATGGGCTTCCAGGAGAAGCGCCTCGGCATGGATCAGGCCAAGGCCGATCGGGACGCCGAGACGGCAGAAGCGCACCAGTTCGGAAAGGCCATGACGGCACTGGCGAACGCGCCCCCGGAGGTGGTTGCGAAGTACGCACCGCAGATCTTCGCCAAGCATCCGAAGTACGCCGCGAAGTTCTCCGAATACGGCATCCCGATGGATAATCCCCATACGGCGGTCAAGATGCTGGCACAGCAGTACGGCGACTATGATCCGGTTGCGATCGAGAAGAACCGGGCGGCGATCGAGGCGAGCCGGGCAAGCGCGGCCGCAAATGCCGCATCAGCAAAGAGGGAAGCCGAACTCCATCCGCTCAACCTCGGCTTGAAGCAGGCGCAGATAAATCAGGCCAACCAAAAAGACGAGATGGGCGGCCTGATCACTGGCATGGTACGCGGTGCAATCGCCCCGCCGACTGCTGCGCCACAGCCCGGCCAGCCGATGCTTCAGCAGCAGTCGATGCAGGGCGCACCGCAGGGCGATCCGAACCTCATTCGCGTACAGACGCCGCCGGGCCAGCCGCCTCAACAGCCCCCTGCGCAGGCCGCGTCTGGCATCGGGAGCATGTTCGACGGCAAGACTCCGCAAGAAAAGAGACGGATAGGCGAGGCGCTATTGCTCGACCCGCGCACGAAAGCGCTGGGCGAGCAGCTTATGAAGGACACCGACAAGGATCTGACCCAGCTCGGCAAGCCGGCAATCAATGATGTCGACGAGAAGATCGTTGCCGGCCTTGACCAGATCGCGCGCCTTGAGGCGATGAATCAGACGTTTGAGGACAAGTATCAGACGATTGGAACGCGGCTCGGCATGGCTGGTGCGGGGTGGATGGCGAAGATAGACCCATCGAGGGTTGATCCAAAAACGGCGCAAGATCTAGCGGCGTTCGCCAGGGATCGCCGCCGCGGTATCGAAAACCTGAACCTGACAATCAAGGACATCACGGGCGCTGCGATGAGCAACCCGGAGGCCGCGCGCATCATGCAACAGGTGCCGAATCCCGGCACTGGCATTTTTGACGGTGACGATCCGATTACATATCGAGCGAAGATGAAGGACGCGACGGATCAGACCCGCCTCGCCGTCGCGCGCCGCGCGTGGCTGAAAAAGAACAATCCCGAATTGCTCGCGCGCCTTTCCGCCAACAAGATGGAAGGCGTTGAAGCCGTGATGCCGCTCGATCGCATGCGCGACACGATGAACCAGCGCAAGAACGAAATTTATCAGGGTCTCAAACAGAGGAACCCGAACGCCACCAGGGAGCAGTTGCTGCCCTACGTCGGCCAGATGCTTAATCAGGAGTTCGGGATTTGACGGCAGCACTCGACGATCTTCCCGACGTTCTCGAGTTGCTTCAGGTTCAGCAGCGATCCCCGGCGCCGCGCGAGCAAGACTATTTGCGCTATGGAACGCCGCAGGAAGGGCAGCAGCGGCCGGCAGCAAGACCACAGCCGCAGCCACGCACCATGCAGCCGGAACCTCCCAGCACGCAGCCTGCCCAGGCTCCCATGCAGGCATTGCCGCCAGATGAGTTGCCCGACGCTCTCGACATCATTCGAGGTGGTTCAGCGCCGCCAGCGCCACAACAGCAAGCGCAGCCGATGCCGGAACCGCCCCGCCCCGGATCAAAGCTCGGCACAACCCGCGGCGATCGCGTGCGTGAAGCGATCATGGGCAAGGCCGATCCAAAGTATGGAAACCTGCCGAACATCTCGACCGTTCTGCAAAACGACGGTGACATCAGCTACACCGGAGAAATGGGCCGCTGGGCCGTTGGTGCATCAGATGAAGACATGGCCAAAGGCTATGGGAAGATGCTCGGGCCGCGGTTCCTGGGTGTCGAGAAGGACGCCAACGGCTACCCGGTGATTGCCTACAAGGGGAATGACGGGAAGGTGGAGCGGGCCTACGTCAACAATCCCGGCCTCGATACGCAAGACGTTATTCGCGGTGTCACGGGTGCGCTACCTTTCGCGAAAGCCGCGCAGGTGGTTGGCGCCATGGGGCAGGGCGCACCGCTTGCCGGTCGTATGTTTGCGCAAGGTACGGGACAAGCCGTCACCAGCTTGGCGCAAGACGCGACGGCGGTAGCGACGGACGTTTCCAAGTTCAATCCCATGCAATCTCTGGTCAAGGCTGGCGTCTCGGCGGTCGGCGGCGCAGGCGGTGAACTGATTGGTGAGGGTATCGGCCTTCTCGCGCAGAGCCGCAACGCGCGGCGGATGTACGACAAAGGCACGGGAACCCTGACGCCGGAAGGCCAAGCCGCAGCGCAAGCGGCTGGCGTCGATCCGGCCGACCTTACCGGACAAGTAGCGCAGGACTTTGCGAAGGCGTTCGCGAGAACGGGAGACCCAGATTCCGCGTTCAGACAGACCGTATCGAACGAGTTCGGGATCAGGCGCACAGCAGGAGAACTGAGCGGCAGCAAGAACAAGCTGCTTCGTGAGCAGCAATATCGCGGCGGCACGTATGGCGATGCGGCTGAAACCGCCATGAAAAATTTCGAGGATCTACAGAAGGCGGACATCTCTCGCGCCACGCGCGGCGTCGTCCCGCAAGGCACACGCAACGTCTCGATTGCCGAACGCATAGCGCCACGCAGGCGGGATCAGTTGGCCGGCGAGCGCATGGGCAAGACCGAAGCCGGCGAGAACCTAGTGGGCAACAACAGCACAACGTTCGGGATCGCGAAGGATCAGGAGCGAGCGATCTGGGAGCGCGTCCCGCGCATCAAAGCCACACCGGACTCTCTGGCTGAACTCGATGGCATCGTGGCCAGGCGCACCGCTGACGTGATGATCGACACCGACGTGACCCCGATGGCCGCGAAGATGGCGCAGGGGCTCGACAAGTTCAAAGCGGGGGAAGCGCCACAGAAGGCCGCCGAGATCCTACAGAACTCGCCCGCGAACGATGTGACTATGATGCGCAAGCGATTGCTCTCGATGCGGCAGGCAGCCCAAACGCCGGAAGATAAGCGGGCCGCGCGGGCGGTCTACGATGCTTTTTTGGATTGGGAAGTCGTTGCTGCCGAAAAGTCCGGCGACATCATGGGCGCCTCCCTGTCGCGGATTGCGCGCGAGCACACCCGCACACTGCATGAGATTTTTGACGGCCAAAAGGGATCGGCGGCAGCCAACATTCTGAAAACCGTGTTCAAGGGCGCGGACAGCCCGGAGCAGGTGGTGAACGCCATATTTACTGGACCAGCATCGCAGATCAAGGGGGGCTCTCCTACCGCAATCCGACAGATGGTACGCGCATACGATACCTACCTAGACCCTGCCGCAGCCATTCAGGCCAAGCAAGACTTGGGTCTAGCCTACTGGCTCAAAATGACAGCCGACAAGGGCAACGAGGTCAAGACGCCGGGCCATCTATCGTCAGCAATCAAAACCATGCTGGGTGATCACAAGAGCCTGTCGCGCGAGATCTATTCGCCAGAGGTCCTGGCATCGATGCGCCGTCTCGCCGTTGCCATGGACGAGATCAGGCAAAAGAACCCGAACTCGAGCTGGTCAGCTATCGGTGTCGGCGCCCTGATGCGAGACGTGGGCGGCGCGATGCTCAAAGCTATCGGGTGGGACAGCGTAGCCGGACGCACGCTCGGCGGTATGGTGATGAAGCCCGTTTCCGGAACCTACGGAAAGGTTCAGGCCAACCGCGCCACCGGAAACCTGCAAGGGGCTACTGCACCGAGTCAGCGGCAGAGCATCCAACTTGGAACGGATAAGCTGTATCTCGATTTCCCGCCCGGTGGTTTCGGCGGCGCCATCGGCGCGCAGTCACAGCAATGAGAACTTGATCCATAGCATCGTGAGCTTGAACGCCACGGCAACCAAGATCAGCGCCGCAATAGCAACCGCTCGCCTCACCCTATCCCTCCTAGTCTCGCGTTCACACTAGGACACGCCTCCCCATGCCCGATTCCGGTCTTGTCTTAGCCCCCACGTCTCGGGTGGTCGATGCGTCGATTGCTGCCATCGCGGGTGGACGTATCGAGTTCTACAACGCGGGAACCACGACGGCGAAAACCGTCTACTCCAACTCGACGCTAGCAACCTCGCTTGGAACCATCGTCTATCTCGATTCGTCCGGCCATCCTGTCGCCTCGCAAGGCAGCTCGACGAAAGTTCTGATCTATACCGGTTCGGATCTGATCAAGCTCGTCGTGAAAGACGCGGACGGCGCGACCGTCGAGACTTACGACAACGTGCGGTGTGCGCAGGTGGCGGGCTCCGGTTCGGGCTCCGGCGTTATGTCGCTGCCGTTCTCGGAACTTGCCTCGACCTCCTATCTCGTCACCTCGGCCGACTATGGCGAGCTTAAGGAGTTCGACCTTGCAGGGGGCAATTGCACCGTTGTTCTCCCCGCGGCCATCGACGCCGGAAACGGTACGATCTTCGGCGCTCTGCGCAAGGGCGCAAGCAATACCCTCACCATCACGCCGGTAGGTTCCGACGAAATCGCCGGGGCCGGGTCGTATGCGTTGGTCGCGGATGGCGATAGCGCGATGTTCGTGTCTGACGGGGCGAGTGAGTGGAAGTTGTGGAGCTTTGCCCGACCGTCCCTCGCCGTCGGCGCCATCACGTCGGATTTGCTCGACCCGCGCATCGTCGGTGGCCTCGCCGCGGTTGGCGATATCAAAATGGTCGCGATGGACGATGTTCCTACCGGCTGGCTCGAGTGTGACGGCGCCACCGTATCCCGCACCACCTATGCCGACCTGTTCGCAGCGATCGGCACGACCTGGGGCACGGGCAACGGAACGACCACGTTTCACCTTCCCGACATGCGTGGCCGCGTTCCGCGCGGTTGGGCTCACGGTAACTCTCGCGATCCGGACAGAGCGTCGAGAACGGCCAGCAACACGGGCGGCGCGACCGGCGACAATGTCGGCTCGGTTCAGGCCGATGCGCTGCAGGATCACACGCACACATTTTCAGGCAACAGCGTCTCGTCATTCTCGGGCGGCACGGCGCGCGGCGCGGACGGTAACGGCGCAGGTTTGTCAACGGGCACGACTAGCGCAGTAAGTGGCGCAACGGCTTCCACCGAAACCCGGATGGAAAACGCCGGCGTGATGTTCATCATTCTCGCCGACCCTGCGGCGGCTGGTGGTGCATCTGGCACGCTTCAGACCATCCACAACGGCGCGGGCGCACCGTCTGGCGCACTCGGCATCGATGGCGATTTCTACATCGACACGACTGCCGACGCGATCTATGGCCCCAAAGCGGCCGGGGCATGGGGCAGCGGCACGAGTCTGATCGGGCCGACTGGTGCCACTGGCGCAACTGGTCCGGCCGGTTCAACCGGTGCCACGGGTGCGGCCGGTGCGGCAGGTGCCACGGGCGCATCAGGCCCGGTTCCGATCGATTACACGTGGGACACCGGAACGACCGCGGCAGACCCCGGCAGCGGCAAGATACGCGCGAACAACGCCACGCTATCGAGTGCAACCGCGCTCTACATCAGCGAAACCGATCGCCTCGGCAATGGACTCGCCGCACTTATTCAGTCGTGGGACGATTCGACCTCGACAACAAAAGGTGTGCT
>SXGQ01500338.1_pt1 | contig 13660 bp, 17 predicted proteins | sample 3178371 | NCBI WGS metagenome assembly SXGQ01 (sample SAMN11356859, study PRJNA531348) | freshwater metagenome | isolation source: freshwater sample F1-20 | place: China: Fuxian Lake, Yuxi | collected 2017-12-25
AAATGTTGTTGTATCTAAATCTGTCATATATAATATTAATATTAATATTATATATGACAGATTTAGATACAACAACATTTAATACACCTAATGGATTCTTAACAACACCCTTTAATACACTGATTCCTCAACCCCTACCAGAAGATGTCGGTGTTTCTGTTGTTATCCGTTCAGATAATAGAATAGTAATGGGTGGTTATTCGCAATATACAACAGGATCATATATCACTCTATCGTGTTATAATACCGATGGTTCTCTCTATACAGCTTTTGGAGTAAGTGGGAAGGTTTTACTACTTGCACCATCAGGTTTTACAGGTTGTACCGTTACTGATATTATATTACAACCAAATGACTATATAATAGTTACAGGTGACACTTCTTCTCCTGATCCTGCTCCTTTTTTACGACCATCTATGTTCGTGGCTAGATTTACTCCATTAGGTGTTTTAGATACGACATTTGGTGTCGGTGGTTCCGTTATAATTCCTCCGAGTGCTTTTAGCCCTACACCTAATCCTATTCCTATTATATTTGATCAGTGTTATTCTAACTCTGTTATAATTCAGCCAACAGATGGCTATATAGTTTTAGGAGGTTATGTCCGTAGAATTAGTCCTGGGTCTAACAAAAATTTTATAGCTTTAGTTCGATTAACTACAGCTGGAGTATTAGACACATTATTTGGAACAAATGGAAATGGGACAGTATATGCTGGTTTTACTGCATTAAATGAAGATTTTTGTAATTGTCTATCAATCCAAACAGACGGAAAAATAGTATCGGGAGGTGTAAATTATCCGATATCTACACCTATAGATCAAAAACTTTCTGTATCACGTTTTAATACAGATGGTAGCCTCGATACAATATTTTTTAATTCATCAGGTACACCAGGATGGCTAATTATTCCTCATTTTTTTCTAAATTCTACTGATTATTCAAGCGGTCTCGGAATAAATAGTGTTGGTCAAATTATTATTAGTAGTTATATAACAAAAACAACAGGCAACCAATGTTTCGGAGTAGCTGCGGTTACATCAGCTGGAATATTAAATACTTCGTTTGGAACAGGCGGGCAGACTATTCTTGATTTGTCTCCCACTTATGATCTCACAGGTACAGCATTTAGTAATGGCGCAAATGCTTTGGCATTACAAACTGATAATAAAATAGTCATTATAGGTGGGTTTATTAATACAATAACGAATGCCAAAGGATTTTCATTGGCACGTTTTGATACAAATGGAACATTAGATTTGACATTTGGACTCGCAGGATTAGGGTATATACTTTCAGACCTGATTTCATCAATTACTGATACTGAAATTGGTTACTCTGTTGCTATACAGACCGATGGTAAGATTCTTGTAGGAGGAACATTTTTAAATATTGAAGATAGTGGTCCAAACTTTAAACAGTTTATTTTAGCAAGGTATTTTGGATTTCCACCTTTTCCTCCTCCACCTACACCAATCGTTCCAATATGTTTCCCAGCTGGAACACCTGTTACTACAGACCAAGGAGAGATAAATATTGAATTAATTGATCCAGATGTTCATACTATTTTTAATAAAAAAATTGTCGCAATTACAGAAACCATTATGCTTGAAAATAATATTGTTTGTTTTGAAAAAAACTCATTAGGTTATAATATACCAAATAAAAAAACATATATAAGCAATTATCACGGCATTATACATAATGGAAAACTAATTCAAGCAAATAAATTTGTAGGTAGATTACCAGGAGTTTATTATAAAAAATACAATAATGAAATTTTATATAACGTTTTAATGGAAAAACACTACATTATAAAAATAAATAATATGAGAGTTGAAACATTAAATCCTCTTAATTTTGTAGCCCAATTATATACAAAAAATTATACTCCTGAAGAAAAAACAAAACTAATATTAGAAATGAATAAAAAAACAGCTGAATTTGCGGATATTAAATATAACACTAACCATATACGTAATATACATTATACTAAAAGAAATCATAATCAAAAAATAATACCAAATTATTTTATTACACAGCTTCATAGTAAAACTATTAAAAACTATCATACGATAAAAACAATGAATACAGCAAAACCTTTTATAAAACTTCGTTCCAATACAATTAGTCATAAACCAGTTATTGTTAAAAATATTCATCATTTAAGTAGAAGTAATAAGCGATTACGTAGATAAGTAATTAAAATATGTATCGCAACTTTTCCACAATATAAGCAGTACTGGCAAATAATAAGCCACCCCATAATGTGTCGATAATTACAGTTACTATTGACCAATTGCTAAACAACGCATAGTTTGTAGTTTCGTAAACACCGTATATAACTAAACCAAGCAAGAATGCATCACTTACACTTTTACGCGGTTTAATAATAAAATAATTAATTCCTACTATCAAAAATATATAACAAAGAACCATACCAAAATAATTAACTTTTAAAGCAGAACCTTGTACATTTTTTATTTGATTCATAAAATAGTTCTTTGTTAGATTTAAATAGACAAAATCTAGTGAAATAAAAACTATGGCACTTAATAACATTAAAAAATTAAACATTATATATATTATTAATATTTTTAATATTTGTAAAATATTTAGTTTAGATAAAGTTTTATTTTAATAAACTTTTTTTACTGTAGTATTATATATAATGTCTGTAGGATATAGTAACCCAATTAGTGGAAGTAATGTTGCCTTTAGTATCTTCGCAAGAAGTATAAAAAGTCCCGGAGGTGCTATTCAAGGATGGATGCCTCAACAAACCCAAAATGTAGATAAAACATATCCTGAGTTCGAGCAAATCCGTTGGACTTTGAAGGAAGCGTGGAATACACAGTATCGCGGTCAATTAAGACGTAATGGTTTAAAACAATCTATTACTACTCCCTTTAGAGCGGTTAACAATGCTGGTGATCTTTTGAGTCGTGAGAATTTTTCTTGCGGTGGAAGTTGCCAGTCATTCCAAAGTAGACCCGGTCTTAAAGGTTTAAGCCAACGTTTTGGTTCTGTTCAAGCAAGTTGTGTACCGTCTGCTGTGTATAGCAGTCTCCAGTTGATTAATAATGTTCCTGCTGCTGCTTGTAACGTTAAATACGTTTATGATAGTTCTGATTACACTACATACTTGAAGCAGCGAGCTGTTAACAAGAATTACAACGATTATTCATATGGTGGTGATGATTATAAATCGAGTCAATCGGCTCAAAGAGCAATTAGACGCTACTAATCCACTTTTAGAAAAAGTGGAGCAAAACTAAAATCTAAATTGAAAATTATCTAAACTTATAACATAATACCCAAATTATGTTACGAGCTGTTCCAATACATTTAAAAATAACTGACCATCCGAGGAAAAATGTTGAAACAGATGTATATTCTCATGTAGAAGACCCAAGATGGATATTTTTGAACGCACCTGAAAATCGTGATAAATATTACTATGTTAGAAGAGGAGATAATTTAGAACCATTAGGACGTTTTACAAGAGTTAATATAATCAATAATTATTATAGCACAACAAGAGATTATTACATTCATTATAATATAGAGTTTGAAATACCACCATCAGCAGTAATAAATGAAAATGACGAATTGTATTATACAGATGAACCTCCGGCAGCAGGAAGTGTTCCACTCACTATAAATGATATTCCTACTGCCAGTGGTGGGAAAAAAACAAAAAAATACAGGAAAAAAAACAAAAAATATAAAACAATTAGAAATAAAAAACGACGTTTTAGAGTATTAAAAAAAAAGAACATTATATGAAGAAAAAACCGGATAGGCAAGTGAATACTACAATACCCAACCAGCATATTAATAATATAAGCATTTCAAATCTTATTAATATTTTTAAATGTTCAAGGTGTAATAAATATAACAATGTTATTCAACCGCCAGTGCAAAACTGTATTTTTTGTGGCAATCCGAATTATGTTAATAAAAAATAACATTTTTACACCTTTGCGCATTTAAAATGCGCATGGCAACGTTACTTTTCGCTGATGAAACGCCCATTTTATGGGTGTTTTCAATGAGAAAAGGTGTAAAATATAATTTATTTTTATTTTTTGCTCCACTTTTTTTTAAAAAGTGGATATATATAAATGACAACTCCATACGCCGTATCTACAAATATTGGTTCTATGTCCTATAATAATTATGTAAATGCGCCAATTACTGGACCATTAAGCACAAATCAAACCCCTTGTCAAATTCCGTATCATAGTTATGGAACATTAACCGGAATAAGACCAACACCGCCTCAATTTTATCCATCTCAAGAGCCCGTTTACGCTGAAATGAATACAAATGCCAGGCATCATTATTTAAGAACTTCTGTAAATAACCAAGCATTGCAACAACAAATAGCTTTAGGAAAACTGTCATCGCCTTTGGGATATGTTATTAATTCATCCCAAAGACAAGTCCCGGTATCGTCTCATACAAATTATATTCCTCCTATTGACGGGTCTTTATATATTAACATCCTTAAAGCAAATGCTGTTGGTCAGAGTGGATACAAGGTTGCTCTGCCAAATGCTGCTCCTATATCCACAAAAAACTATATGCCAAGTAGTACCCGAAGTAGTTTAAGACGTGCGCGTTCAGGCGGATGTACTGCGCCGAAAAAGAAGGGTGCGATTCAAAATACAAGTTTATCAAATGGCCAAGTTTGCGCTTGGGGAGCAATAGTGCGTCAAAATTATTAAAATTTAGAAATAATATATTTTGTATTTTTTTAATATTTACAATATGTATAAATGCCTGGTAATTATTCGTATCCTTCTTTGACACCCATGTATGGTTTAGGTAGTACTGGCCGTGTTATTGGCTCTATTGGAATTAGTAGTCCTCGCACAAAAAATGGTTCTGCTGGTAGAGTGTATGCTCACTTGAAGAAAACAGTTGGTAGTTTTAGAGCAATAGAAATCATGAGAGATTATACTGGTCTTGGTCCTTTTCGTATCCTAAATGGTAGACTTGTTTATAATTAAATATTAAGTAATTTTATATTTAAAATATATTAAATATAAAAATATAATTCTAAAAAATATATACATAATACATATAATGAACAAATATATTGTTGAATTTTTAGGAACGATGCTTCTTGTTTTTACAATTTTTGCTACCGGAAATTGGGCGGCTATTGGTTCTGCTTTAGCAATTGGTGTTTTGTTGGGAGGTCCTATTTCAGGCGGTTCGTTTAATCCTGCTGTCACTATTTCTCTCTATAGTGCTGGAAAATTATCTGAATCAGATGTACTTCCATACATAATTGTTGAAATTTTAGGCGGTTTAGCAGCTTATTATGCATACAAGCATTATGTCAATACAGCATAAATATTTTATAATGAAAATTAATAATCAAAATTAATAATCAAAATTATAATATAATTTCTTTTAATATAATTTCTTTTAATATATTATAAAATGCCTAAAAAAAGTATGAGAAGTAGAAGTAGGAGTAGACGAGGAGGTGAATGGTATAATCCTACCACTTGGTCTACCAGTAGTTGGTTTGGTAGTAGCAGTGAAGAAGAAAAGCCTCTCATCCCTCCCCCTCCCCCTCCCCCTCCCGGTACTGGAGGAAGAAAAGGAAAAAGAAGTCGTAGTATGCGCGGAGGTGATTATACCGCAAATATGTCATTGACTGATTTAGCTGCTACTGCGGAATCTGTTTCTGGCGTTCCCACAGCATCTGCGCTATTTGTTGGCGGAAGAAATAGACTTGGCGGCAGAACCAGACGCCGTCATAGACACAGCAAATCGTGTAAAAAATCTTGCCGAAAACATTAAAATAATAAAAATAAAATAATATAAAACTTTTGTAATATATTATTTAGCATGGAATTAATAGTTGAATCAGATATATATAGTCCAAGTATTGACGACAAAGGGAATTATGTTGATAAAATACCATCTTTTAACAATATAAAAAATGGTCTGCGTTGCCCTTGTGGGACAAGAAAAGACAAAACGTATGATTGTACATCCTATTTTTCAAATCATATTAAATCAAAAACACATCAAAAATGGTTATCAGACCTAAATATGAATAAAGCAAATTTTTTTTTAGAAAACGTTCAGTTAAAGGAAACTATAAACAATCAAAAATTGGTTATATCAAAATTAGAGAAAGAAATAAACATAAAATTAAAAACAATTGATTATTTGACGCAACAAATGACAATGAAAGACGCAAATTATAATACAATTAATTTATTAGACTTTTGACTAATTTTAATAATATTTTAGCGTGATTTTTCCATAAAACGATATAAAATATATATCCCAACAAGTCCTAAGCTGGCAAAATACAATTGCGCCAAAGGGTCATCTGGCATATCGAAAGAAGCAGCATCCGCCGAAACACCTGTACTAAAAGCCTCCGAACATTTCACCTTCGTTATAGGATTTCTTCCATTGGGGAAACTACACGGGTTCATATTTTGAATATCAGTAACAGTTACAAAATGTGTTTCACTTGACTTATTATTATTAACATCTATTGTTTGCATAGTTATTTCTTGGCAAGGAGGCGTTGAACCGGCTAAAAAAGATTGTAATAATCCAAAAGGATTTAAAACAGTTAAATTACTCATGGCTCCAGGTATTAGACCTCTAAATTCACTAAAATTGACACCTAAACCGCTTGATATAAAAGGGATATCTCCTTGTGGTACATTATTAATATAAATATATCTATCAACTTGGTTATTTGAACCATCTACTGAATTATCTACACATTTCCCTCCAGTTTGTAGAAAAAATTTGTTTCCTAAAGGCCCTCCAGTTTTTGACGCTTTACTCTTTCCAGAAACCAATACTTCAACATAATTAGTTAAACCAGTTATATTTTGACCCATTTGTTGTATGGTTCCTTTATCACTCATACCAAGTTGACTTGGCGTTTTAATGTTGTTATAATATGGATATGTTGGTCCTAATAGTAGCGATTGGACTCCATTAACATCATTTAAAACTTCTTCGAATATATTAGACATTATCTTAAATTATATAAATATTTTTATTTTGGTTTATTTAATTTGTTGTTGTTGTTGTGTCTGTTGTTGTGTCTGAAGTCGAGTCAGATGTTGTTCCGGTTATATCTGGTGTCGTACTTGGTGCCATTTGGCTGGCATAATCATTTTGGGCGCTAATTAAATTATTAACTTGATCTTGTAAATTAGCTACATTTCCGCTTAAATCTTGGACTTCTTGATTTAATCCCGATAATTGATCTACTTGATTTTTTAATACAATAATGTTACCGGCGTTTTGTTTACCTAAAATTAAAGCATCATTAGAATCATATGGTTTATATTGTGAGTTACTTTGATTTTCTAATCCTTCTATAATGTCATCTCCAAAATACGCTAAAAATATTTGATAAATAACTAATATAGTAAAAAATAGTATCAATATGTTTACCAATGTTAACATTAATATAATATAATATTAGTTTTATTTTCTTTAATAATAATATAAATGTCAACAGCTTATTATCCACAAGGAATGAGAGCAATGCCAGCATCAGGATATAATCATAAAAGTACTTATTTTACTAAACAATATTTACCATGGAAGGGAAGCGGTATTGAAAGTAATCCTGTTGGGACAGCACCTGGTCATATTAGACCTTTAACAAATAATGATCCCGGTAACGTATTTCAAACTGGTTTTGGATTGGCACGACCAATCAAACATTTTAGAAAGGGCAGAGTAATTCCTGTCAACCCAATAACTGCCAATAATTTAACTGGTAAAGACCCGCATAATAATACTATAAATATTAGTATTAATGAAGCCGGTTTAATTAATTACAATATGAATCGTTTTGTCGCATCCAGTAAGGGTTCATCATTGGGTGGCGGCGCTGGTGGTCGTGGTCTACTTAATGAAATGCTCGATAATCCGGGTAGTTTTATTATTAAACAAAATACACTCGATATAAGCGGTAATTTTAATGATTTACAACAAGATTGTAAAACGTGCGAAGGTGTCGGTATTATTTCTTCGTATTATCCAAATAATACTTATTTGACAGAGAATCCTGAACCGAATACAACAAACCCCGTTTTATGTTGTAATGAAGAATACAAGGCTAAAAGACGCGCAATTTATGCCAATACAAATTTAAAGAAAAATTATTACACGACTCACAAGCAATATTTACAAAACAGATGTAAAACATATGACCAAAAGGTATTTAACTTTCAACAACCAAGACCAATTGAAGTCACTAATGCTTTGCTTCAATCTGGTATTACTTTAGCTGAATTAGCCAATGCCAAACCCGGAAGTCCTCTTGCGACAAGTAATACATATGTGGCCAATTGTTATCCAAATGCCGAGATTTACGATGCCACTGAAGATGCGTTAGTTATTAAACTTTTGACCATTTTGTTGAATATGGGAATACTAACCCAATCCCAAGTAACTTATTATGAGTCTCTTACAAACGCATACAATTTTGATACGTTATTTAACTATTTGAATTCTTTACCTGAACCGCAGAAGATAAATGCTCTTGCTGAATTCAGTACATTCATTAATAATCCTTATTGGGGTGTTCCATTTGCCGGACCATCGAATCCTAATGGTTGCAAACTTACTGTATATAAACCAAACAATCCTCAATTTGCAGTACAAGGTGCAGTTGAAAGTTCTACAAGAATGCTTAAATTGAATGTTGAAACGATAACAACAAATTCGGCTGCTATAAATAACAAGAATAGTTATGTGAATTACGAGAAAAATAAAGCGCCTGGTTGCAATAGTCCGACAGTATTTCAATTTCAAAATAAGAAGCTATGTTATTACAAGTCTTTACCACAATATCAGCTTCCCGCTTCGCAACCAAGTCCTTATCGTTACTATCCTACAGCAGTATTTAGTTCTAATCATTTCTCTCAATCACCAAATACATATAATACTACATCTGGTTCGGCTGCTTACAAATAAAAATATAACAAATAATAATATAACAAAATAAACACTTAATTATATTATTATTTTCTCTCATTTCGCCAACGTTCGAATACTATTTTGTGGTAAGGATAGTCGTCAACTTTTAACATTGAATTCGCAAATTCCAACTTTAAAGCGTGATCAATATTTCCATTATCAAACGCGTCATCACGTATGGCTAACTCTAATGACTTATCTATATTTTGTAATTTTACGATAGGTGTTCTACATTCCGGACAATTAAAATGATTATGATTCATTGTTTTATGAATACAATCATTGTGAAATAAGTGATTACAATTAAGTCGCAAACAACTAATAAACTTGTCGTTTCCTTGACTTTCTGGATAAAACAAAGTAGATAAACATACAGAACATAATTTGCTCAAGAATTCGGGTTTATTTGATTTATATAATTGAAAAGGGCTTTGTAAACTCATTATTTTAAATATTGTCTTTATATATTTTTATATTTTTACTAATCAATTTTTATTTATCTTTTATTATTAAATAAAAATTGATTTAAAATTATTAATTTGTATAATTAATAAACTACAAAATGGACTATTCATCGTTATCAAAAGATTTAACAAATAAATTACCGAGTGCGGTAAAAAAGGAAAATGGGATTTATTTTACGCCTCCGTCTTGTATAACCAATAATTTAAATTTATTAAAACCATATATGTCTGAAATTAAATCAGTTTTAGAGCCGTCGTGTGGTTCTGGTGAATTTATTACATCACTACAATCACAGTTTCCAAACACTGTTTCTATTACTGGTATCGAGTTAAACGATACAATTTATAACTCAATATTACATTTAGCAGAAGGCAGTACATCGAATGGAAATAATGTGAAAATTATTAAACAAGACTTCTTGAACTATAGTCCTGGCGCAAAATTTGACCTCATAATTGGTAACCCACCATTTTATGTAATGAAAAAGGATATGGTTGATGAAGTATATTATCCATATTTTGTCGGAAGACCAAATATTTTCATATTATTTATAATCAAATCATTAGAACTCTTAAATGATAATGGTATATTGAGTTTTATATTACCTAAAAACTTTCTAAATTGTTTGTATTACGATAAAACAAGGAAATTCATATGTGATAATTTTCAAATATTACATATTGTCGAGTGCCACGATAAATTTCTCGAGACCCAGCAAGAGACGATTATGTTTATTGTTAGAAAAAAGAGTGGTTTAAAAATAGATAATACAAAGTTTGCGTTGCCAATAGATAAATACACTGTATTTGTGTTGGATATCAATATGGCTGGTATTATAAAATTATATGAGAATTCGAGAACCCTTTTTGAATTAGGTTTTACAGTGAGTGTTGGAACAGTAGTATGGAATCAATGTAAAGAAATACTAACAGACGACGTAATTAAAACAAGATTGATATATTGTTCGGATATCGTTGATAATAAACTATCAATAAAAAAATACAAAAGTAATGAGAAGAAAAACTATATTGACAAGCCAGGATTAACACATCCGATGATTGTTATTAATAGGGGTTATGGTGTTGGCGAATATAAATTTAATTATTGTTTAATAGACACAAGCAGTGAATATCTTATAGAAAATCACTTGATTTGTATTGAATTTAATAAAGAAAATATTGGTAATGTAAAAAAAGATGAATTAATTAAAATGTATAATAAAGTTATAAAATCGTTAAATGATAAAAGGACACAAGAGTTTATTGATTTATACTTTGGCAATAATGCCATTAATACAACAGAATTGAATTATATTTTACCTATATATTATGATATTTGAAAAGCCGGGAATGCGATGCCATTGCCATTCTTCCATCGTAGTAAAACGTTCAGCTTAACGCCGGTTTTGCTAATACACTCATATCTATTTTTTTGTGGGGTTTTTGTTACGCTTACGATTTGGTAATCGTCCATATTAGGGCGCTGTACTATAAATTTGGTTCCTGAATACAACATATAAATTTTGTTATTTTGTGAAGTTAATAAATATTCAGAGAGTGCTTCAATGTTAAGTTCATTGCTTTCTATAAAACTTGTGATGCTTTCGTGTGAGTTCGTCTTAGCCAATTCATAAAATTGGATATCGGTTGGGTTACTTGTATATTTGCTGCTTTTTTCGCAACCCTTATAGTAGAGCTCTTGGAATTTCGCCATACATTTGGGACTATTTGTATGTATTTGTTTTAAATATGTCTCTCTCGGTGGCATTTCTAAACCCGATTCTGCTGCGAGTTTTGTCAAATAGTTATCATAATAATAGTCTTCATATGAACTACTCATATACTGACTTGGCTTCATTGGAGAAACAAATTGCGGTGTTTCATCGATGGACGAAGCGTTAAACTTGAGTTCAATATTGTAACTGCAATTTGTGCCATCTTCATAGTAAACGACGACATTGAAGTCATAATTAAATTGCCGTCCTCCCTTGTTTGTGCACACTGCTCTAACATATTTTTTTGTATTATCTAATTCTTGTATATATTCTCTTATACTTGTATGTAAAGTGTTCCATTCAGGCAATTCGTAATATTCGTTTGGTATCTTTCCGTTAATTATTGCGGCGACTACGTTCTCTCTTGTTTTGTTATTTTTATCATTCAATCCCTTTGAAGATATGTCGAAAGCGTGGATGCTCTCGGTAGTAATTGTTTCTTTATTGAAAACAACTGCGTTCATTTTGTTTATGCTGGTGGTTAACGTTGTCGTCATATAATTATAAATATTTATACATTTAAATAAAAATCAAAAACTTGATTCATTTTTTTTGATTTTTATAATAAAAATAAATTACTGAAAATCTGTAGTTTCGCTTTAAGTCCTTTTGGGAATTTATTATATAAAATTCAACATTTTTCGAAAATCCAAGATTATTTTTGGAAAGTCATTTTTGGACATTTATAAATGTCCATTTTTGAAAAATGAAAATACTTTTGGGAAAAAAAAATATGTAAAAATTAAAGAAAAAGTTGAGACCATAAAAAATTTTAAGGTCTCCCTGTTTAAAAAAGTTTTTCAAATATGTGACGATAAATTTTTTCTTGTAAATATTAATTAATTATATAAATATTTAGGAATATTTTCTTTAGCTTTATAAAGCTAATGTCGGCTAATGAAAATATTCAAAATATGCCTCCAAAATTTTACTGCGAAGATTGTGACTATACTTGCTCTAAAAAATCTTGTTGGTCACAACATTTAATGACATCTAAACACCAAAAAGCTAACTCAAAGCTAACAGAAGCTAATGAAAAATATTCTTGTGAAAATTGTAACATATATTTTAAACATCAATCAAGTTATTGTAGACACAAAAAAAAATGTGATCTTAAATATTTTACTGAACCAAATGACGAATCTGTTGATAAAGATAAATTAATTCTAATGCTTATCAAGCAAAACTCTGAACTTATAAAAGAGACATCCGAGTTTAAAAATATGATGATGGAAGTTATTAAAAATGGAACTCATAATACTACTACACATACGAATTCACATAATAAAACATTCAATTTACAATTCTTTTTAAACGAAACCTGCAAAGATGCAATGAATATTATGGATTTTGTTGATTCAATAAAATTACAATTAACAGATTTGGAAAATGTTGGAAAGTTGGGATATGTGGATGGTATTTCAAAAATAATTGTTAGTAACTTAAATTCCCTTGATGAGACAAAAAGACCAGTTCATTGTACTGATTCAAAGAGAGAAGTAATGTATGTAAAAGATGAAGATAAATGGGAAAAGGAGAACGAAAGTAAACAAAAAATGAGAAAAGTAATTAAACACGTGGCTCATAAAAACACAAAATTATTAAAGGATTATAAAACAAAGTATCCTGGTTGTGAAAAAAGTGAATCCAAGTATTCTGAAAAATATGATAAGCTTATAATAGAAGCCTTTGGCGGCAAAGGTGATAATGATGATGAAAAAGAAAACAAAATTATTCGAAATATTGCCAAAGAAGTGACAATTGAAAAATAATTATAATTTTTGTTAATATAATTATTTTATTTTTTTTATAACATCGTCGATACCTTCCTTCCATATATTTATATCATTCCATTTATTATCCTTCTCTGTATAAATATTTTTTATATATTCATTTTCAAAAAGTTCATTGCAAGAATTAATAAAATAAATATTTTTATTTTTATAATATTTTATAAATAATTCTTGTAGTTCTAATACATCTTTCGTATTATATCTACATAAAACAATAATTGGCTTCGTATCATTTATAATATTTTTAAATCTTTCAATTCTTCTATTATATTTATTTAATACAACATCATAATAATTATACCATTTATCAGTAATAAACTTGCCATTCTCTTCACCAAATACACCCTCACCTATATTATTTTCAAAATTAGTCATATGAGTTAATGGATAATCATGTGGAAATTGAAATCCATAATAGTCAATTAATCTTGTTTTATTATAATTAAAAACTATTTTTTTATGGAAATCTACAAAATTAGTTTCAAAACACTTTTGTAGAGATTTTATATTAGAAACAACCCAATCAAACGGAAGAGCAAAATCGCGCAAATTTAAATCCTTTAATGCTGATGCGGGCGAACAATCATATCCAATTGTTAAATAATTAAAACTCATTTATATAATATAATATAAA
>SXGQ01734881.1_pt1 | contig 13660 bp, 7 predicted proteins | sample 3178371 | NCBI WGS metagenome assembly SXGQ01 (sample SAMN11356859, study PRJNA531348) | freshwater metagenome | isolation source: freshwater sample F1-20 | place: China: Fuxian Lake, Yuxi | collected 2017-12-25
CCGCTGCGCGCGGCCTACTCGGTGATCAAGGCCATCTCCAAGAAGAAGGTCGATGTGATCAACGCCACGCGCACCGACTTCCTGCGCGGCGCGGCTGAGCGCGGAGTGCGCGAGTCAGTGGCGCGCGACCTCTTCGAGAACATTCTCAAGTTTGCTGGCTACGGGTTCAACAAGAGTCACTCCACTGGCTATGCGATCGTCGCCTACCAGACCGCCTACCTAAAGACATTTTTCCCGGTGCAGTACATGGCGGCGGTGCTCACCTTCGAGAGTCAGGCGAGCAAGCAGGAGGCCTGGTCGATTTACCTGGAGGAGTGTCGGCGGGTGGTCTTCCCCGACTCGACGCCACAGCGCCCGCATCTGGGCGTGGAAGTTCGACCCCCCGATGTGAATGAGTCACAGGTCGAGTTCGCCGTGGCCTTCGAGCCGAATGAACCGCGCGACGCAGTCCACGGGCACCTGCGCTTCGGCCTAGCGGCCATCAAGGGCGCTGGCGATGGCGCCATCCGGGCGATCCTGGAAGAGCGCGCGGCCCGCGGGCCATTCTGCAGCCTGCCCGAGTTCTGTGAGCGAGTCGATCCTGGGGCGGTGAACCGCGCCACCATCGAGGCGCTGGTCAGGGGTGGCGCGTTCGATTCGCTGCACTCTCTGGAGGCCCGCTCGTCGCTGTGCGCAACGATTGATGACGCTATTCGCGTCGGTCGGGCCATCGCGGCCGATCGGCGCGACGGGCAGCTGCAGATGTTCGGCGGCGAGACCGCCCTCATGGCGGCGGTGCCAACGGCGGTGGCCCTGCGGTCGGTCGCCCCTTGGGGGCGCCTCGAATCGCTGGCCTTCGAGAAGGAGGCGCTGGGCTTCTCCTGGTCCGGGCATCCGCTGGATGAGTTCCGGGATGAGATACAGCACTTCTGCTCGGCCGACTCCCTTTCACTGCGGGAGTTGAGCGCTGACGCGCCGGTGATCATGGCTGGACTTGTCTCGCGGGTGCGCCAACTGGTTTCGCAGCGTGGCCGCGACCCCGGGCGACGCATGGCGGTGGCCACGCTGGAGGACAGTCACGGTACGGTCGAGTGCGTGGTGTTCCCAGACATGTTCGCTCGGCACGGTCAATTGCTGACAGTCGGCAGGGTGGTGGCGGCTGTAGGCGCGGTGGAGCGATCGCAGGCCGAGCCGGGGATCCGCGTCGAGAAGATCATCCCGCTTGAGGACGCCTCAGCGCATCTGGCGCTGGCACTGGAGATTCACCTTCGCGAGCCAGCGGGGGAGGAGGGCGCGAATGCCGATCCGCTGTTGCCGCGGATGCAGATGGCCATGGGAGTGTTGCGGCAGGCGGCTGGCAGCGCTGCCGCCCTGGCTGGCCGACCGGTGGAGGTGCAGATCAGCATCGATCGCGGCTCGGAGCTGTTGGTACTTGTGCCCCATGGCATTCGGGTAGTGCCGGACCGGGCGCTCGTCGGTCAACTGGCGCGGCTGTTCCCCGATTGCGTCCAGGTGCGCGGCGGCTGGCGGCCCGAGCCGAAGCGGGCGCGCGGGGCTTGGCAGGGGGCCCAGAATGCTTCGGGGGCGGACTAGCTCGCCAGTCCGATCACTCTCTCGCAGCGGTCGCAAAGTTCGTTGGCGGCAGCCGGCGTTGCCGCCTCGGCGATGATGCGAAAGATCGGTTCAGTGTTGGAGGCGCGCAGGTGAATCCAGCCCTCGGGCAGGTCGACGCGAAGGCCGTCGGTGCGGTCGACGCGCGCGCCGGGGAAGGCGGCGGCGACTCGGGTGAGCGCTGGTTGAATCTGCTCTTCGCCACCCAACTGCGCCCAACTGATCTTGCGCTTCACCATGGCGTAACTCGGCAGGTCAGCGACAATCGCTGAGAGGGGTCGACCCTCGGTGGCCAGAAGTTCAAGAATCAGCGCCATCGCGCTCAGTGAGTCGCGGACCCAGCAGATTTCCGGCCAGATCACGCCGCCATTTCCCTCGCCGCCGAGAATCGCGCTGCCAGCGCGCATCGCTTCGACCACATTCGCCTCGCCGACCGCGCTGCGGGAGACGCAACTGCCGGGGAACCGTCTGGCAATGTCATCGATGCGCCGACTGGTCGAGAGGTTTGTCGCCAGTGCGCCGCCGCCGCGACGCTGCAGCAGGCGCATGGCGCAGAGGGCTAGGGTGCACTCCTCACCGATGTAGCGGCCGTGCTCGTCCAGAACCGCCAACCGATCGGCGTCGGGGTCCTGAGCGAAGCCGGCGGTGAGGCCGCGGGTGTTCCGGGCGCTCTCCGCCAAGGCAGTCAGGTTCGCCTCGAGTGGTTCCGGGGTGTGGGCGAACGAGCCGGTGTGTTCGCCGTTGACCTGGGCCACCGTTGCTCCGAGTTTTTCAAGCAACAGCCGACCAGAGCGGGCGCCGCCGCCGTTGATTGAGTCGAGAATCACCCTCGGCATCAGCCGCCGGACCGCGGCGCAATCGATCTGCGCGGCGACCGCCGCGGCGTGGAGGGCGTCGGCATCAGGGCCGTTCAACGACTGTCCCGCCGGCACTCCCAAGGTGAGGTCCCGATTCTCATGATTGAACCAGTTGCTGATTCGCCCGGCAGCTTCTGCCCCCGGTGCCGCGCCAGTGCTGTCAATGACCTTGAGCCCGTTCCATTCAATCGGATTGTGACTGGCAGTGATCACCAAGCCGGCGGCGGCGCGCTGCGCCCGCACCATCCAGCTCACGGTCGGTGTGGCGACGATTCCCAGATCCATCGTGTCGAGGCCACACTCCTGGAGTTCGGCGATTGCTCCCTGGGCCAGTTCCCCCCCCGAACCACGGCCATCACGCCCGATCACCACAGTGCGGCCGGGATGTTGGCGAACACGCAGGTCCGTGGCCACGGCGCGCGCGAAGCGGCGCGCGGTCTGCGGCGTCATCGACGCGCCAACAATCCCGCGCAAACCAGAAACGGAGAGCATCAGTGGGGCCACGGTCACGCGCCGCAAGGTACAGGCGCGCCGGAACATTCCGGGGCGCGGCCTATACTCGGAATCTCATGTACGAGGCGCAGATCGTGACGGCATTTCGCGCTGCTCATGCCGTCACCATTGCCGGGCGGCCCGAGGAGTCGCATGTGCATGAATGGACGGTGCGGGTGGTGGTGGGGACGCGCGCCCTCGACCCTGACGGGCTGGTAGTCGACTTCCACCGACTGCAGAGTGAGTTGGCGGCAGTGCTGGCTCCCTGGCAGGGCGCGGACCTCAATGAGGCGGCTGAGTTTGTCGGGCGAAACCCCTCGGCCGAGGCTGTCGCTGAGTCAATCGCTCGTGCGCTGCAAGGTCGATTGGGATCCGCGGTGGCGGTTCAGAGTGTTCTGGTGACTGAAGCGCCCGGTTGCGCGGCTCGGTTCGTCTGTTCGGCTGGAGCCGTCCGATGAATCGGCGCGCCCCACGCCACACGCGCCCGAGTCGCACGGTCTTTTCGATAGCCGCCGAGCCGATCGCGGGTGAATCATTGACACCGTCGGCACAGCCCGGGGGCGGCTCAGGGGTCGGGGCGGCAGGATCGACTGAGCCGAATCCGGCCGAAGCCTCAAGCGGGCCAGACTGGCTGAGCGAGCCAGCCCGCTTCCTGAGCCGCGACCTGTCGTGGCTGGAGTTCAACGCCCGCGTTCTGGCCATCGCTCAGGATGTGAGTACGCCACTGCTTGAGCGGGTGCGATTCCTATCGATCTTCTCCAGCAATCTGGACGAGTTCTTCATGAAGCGCGTCGGTCGGCTGCGCGAGTCGGTGCAGTCAGGCCGAGCGCTGCCCGGTGCCGAGGCCTACGGTCCGGCCGATCTGCTCTTTCAAGTGCGCGAGCGGGTCCAGAAGTTGCTGTTGGCCCGCACCGAGTGCTGGAGGAAGTCAGTGCGTCCGGCGCTGGCTTCGGCCGGAATCCACATCCTGCACTGGGAAGACCTGTCTGGTGAGGAGCGCGCCGAAGCCGACCACTGGTTCACCCGCAATGTGTTTCCGATCCTGACGCCGCTAGCGGTTGATTCCGGTCACCGCTTCCCGTTCATCTCTAATCAGAGTCTGTCGCTGGCCCTGCTGGTGCGGCGACCTGGGGCAACCGAGGCGCACTTTGCTCGGGTGAAGGTTCCTGATGCGCCAGCCCGACTCCTGCGTCTGGGCTCGGCGCTGCGCTTCGTCTCGGTTCGCGAAATCATCGAGCGCAATCTGGGCGAACTGTTCCCGGGGATGGAAGTCCTGCAGACGCTGGGATTCCGCGTGACCCGCGACGCTGAGCTGGACCCCAGCGACGAGCAGCCCGATGACTTGCTCGAGGCCATGGAGCGACAACTCAAGGAGCGCCGCTTCGCCGATGTGGTGCGATTGGAGGCGCCGGCGGGGGGCGGCCGGATTCTGCGGTTCCTGGCCGACGAACTGGCCGTGGGTCCGGAAGACATCTACGAAGTCGATGGACCGCTCGACTACACCATGCTCGACACGATCGCTGATCTGGACATCGGCGAATTGCACTTTCCCCGCTGGGCGCCCTCCGCGCCGCGGGCCCTTGAAGACCAGAGCAAGAGCATCTTCGCGCAGATCAGAGCCGGAGACATTCTCCTGCAACATCCCTACGACTCGTTTGAAGCCAGCGTCGAGCGGTTCGTGCGCGAGGCCGCCGCCGATCCCAAGGTGCTGTGCATCAAGCAGAGCCTCTACCGCACTTCCGGCGACGGGGCCTTCGTGAACGCCTTGGCCCGCGCCGCCGAGAGCGGAAAGCAGGTGGCGGTGCTGGTGGAGTTGCGGGCCCGCTTCGATGAGGCCCGCAACATCAGTTGGGCGCGCAAGCTGGAGGATGCCGGGGCCCATGTGGCTTACGGAGTGGTCGGCCTGAAGACCCACACCAAGATGGCACTGGTGGTGCGGCAGGAGGCCGCCGGGCTGCGCTGCTACGCCCATGTCGGCACCGGCAATTACAACTCGCGAACCGCCAGCATCTACGAGGATCTCAGCCTGCTCACCTGCAATCCGGAGATCACCGAGGATGTGGTCGATCTGTTCAACCTGATGACCGGTCGATCGCGGCAAACGGAGTTCCGGCGATTGCTGGTGGCACCAGTGGCCATGAAGCAACGATTCCTGGAGCTGATCGAGCGCGAGGCGGCCTTTGCCCAGCAGGGGCAGCCAGCGCGCATCGTGGCCAAAATGAACCAGTTAGAGGATCGCGGCGTGATGGACGCCCTCTACCGAGCCAGTCAGGCGGGTGTGCCGATTGACCTGCTGGTGCGCGGCTTCTGCTGCCTCCGGCCCGGAGTCCCCGGTCTCAGCGAGAACATTCGGGTGCGCTCGATAGTCGGTCGGTTCCTAGAACACAGCCGCATCTTCCACTTTGGTGCCGGCCGGGCCGATCCGCTCGATGGCGAGTTTTTCATCGGCAGCGCCGACTGGATGTATCGAAATCTGCAGACGCGCGTGGAAGCCGCCGTGCCCCTTGAGTCGCGTGGGCATCGTGAATCGGTCTGGCGAATCCTGAAGTGGTCGATGGAAGACACCCGACTCGGCTGGGACATGCAGGGTGATGGTTCGTTCCGCTCCAGCGCCTCCACGGAGACCGCCCAAGCAGATGACCGACAACTCGGCCTGCACTCGCGCCTCATGGCTGCGGCGGTGGCCGGAACCAGCCTAGTGCGACCCCAAAGTGACTGATCGATTCAGGAGCCGCCTGAGGGCTCAATGGCGTGCGGGGCCGACACCGCCCGACCAACCTCGCGGCCCCCGCCAGCGAACCCGACCGAGGGGCGCTGAATTCCGGCGTCAAACAGCATCTGGGCCAGGCGGTTGGTGGCTAGATAGCGAATCTCGCCCTTGGCCTGCCAAGGCGCAGGTGTGGTCAATGCAACACTCGGCGACAGGATTACGGCCGGCACCGACTCAGTGACCGTCTCATGGGCCGGGATGGTGCGGCCAGTGATCCACTTGCCGTGGTATGCCGACGCGCCGGGCATGCTGAGTGAGTACTCAAACTCATCCAGCCGAATCGGAGTCGCGCCCGGGTTGGTCAGTTCCAGTCGCAACGCGTACTCGCTGGCTTCCTGCCCCGCAGTCACCAGATCAACCGCCGTCACCCGAACACTCGGCCCGGTTCCGCAGCCAGCCATTGCCAACCCCAGCGCGGCAACGCAGGTGCGGCAGGCGAGGATCCCCGCTGTGCGCATCGGGTGCATGGCGGCAGGGTAGCAGGCCGCGCCGCATAGGATTTCCGAGATGGCAGTTCGGCGCTGGCTAGTTTTCGGTTTGATCGGAGCGGCGCTGGTGAGTGCCCCTGCCGGTGCGCAGCAGCTGGGAGTGGTGGCGGTTGACGAATCCCCGACCGCCACGCAGTTGCTTGGACAGGTCTCCGAGTTCGTGGTCGGCAATCCGGACGAGGCGGCTCGAATCGTCCGGCGACTGTTCAGTGAGTTCCGCACTCGATTGGTGGTCAGTGCTGCGGACGCCGACCTGTTCGTCCCGGTGGAAGTGCGCGTGGCCGATCTGCTGCGGGAACAACCCGAGTTACGCCAGCGTCTGCGCCAGGAGGCGCAGGGCGGCGCCCACCAACTGCTGCTCGAGCGCGGGCCCGAGGCAGCCTGGCGGGCCGCGCCAGACACCGCCGCTGGCTTGGAAGCGGGACTGCGACTGACTGCGGAAGATGTGCTTCAAGCCCGATTCGCTCTGGCTGCCGAGAGACTCAGTGCCTTGGCCGACCACCCCGACCTGGCGGGCGCAGCGCGCGTGGAGTGGCTCCGACTGCGTGGCTGTGTGGCATGGGGACTCCGGGACACCGCCGTCTTGAACGCGACGCATCGCTCGCTGGTTGAACTTGGGAATGCGCCGACTCAAGCCGACCTCCTCCTGAGAATGACCAAGTTGGCGCCCCCGTCGCAGGACATCTGCCACGACCCGTTGAGCGAGGGCCAGTTCGGGGCTGGCCTGACCACCGACGCGCGGGTGGTGTGGGAGGAACCGGTGCTGCCGACGGTGACGGGGAACTCTTTCCCCGGTGAAGCGCTGGGCGCTGCCGGGCTCGGCGATGAGTTGGCGTCTTTCGGTGCGGCCATGGTCACTCTGCCTAGTGTGACCAAGTCGCTGGTGTTGATCGCCGACGGCAACTTGGTGTCAGCCCACGACCGCATCGTGCCGCAAGAGGATTGGCGCACTCCGGCCATGCCCGTGGCGATGTCCATGCAGCGCATCGACACCGAGGCTGGCGACTTGCTCGGTGTCACCACAATTGGCCAGCGCGCGCTGGCCCTCACCGGGATTGCCCAGATTGGTGGCCGCATTGGCGGGCGGCTGCTGGTCTGCCTGAACCTGATGGACGGCCAGCGGCTCTGGGCCGCCGCCCCGCCAGCGACAGCCAACACTGACGATGGCGAGTACAGCTTCCACGGGGTGCCGATCGTGGCCGACGGCGTGGTTGCCGTTCTGGGGTGGAAGGTGAGTGCCCGCTCGGAGACCAGTTCGGCGATGTTCGGATTCTCGCTGGAAGATGGCCGGGTCCTGTGGCAGACCGCACTAGGAAGTTGTGCGGCTACCCGGCAAGCCACTCTGCGGCCCATCACCTCGCCACTGCTGGACGGTTCGCATGCACTGGTCACCACTCCCTCAGGCACCACAGCGCGCGTGGCCATTCGCGATGGCGGGCTTCGTTGGCTGCGGCGAGGGCTCGCTCCGGTCCACGATGCCCGATATCGAGCCATGCCGTGGGAGATGGGTCGCCCGGCACTTTGCCGGGGGCGCCTCTTCACGATGGGGGCCGATGGTGAGTCAGTGCTGGTGATTGACCCGCAGACTGGCGATCTGCTGAAAAAACTGCCAACCGGACCGGGGACTTCATTCGGGGCGGCGCGCTACCTGCTCGCCAATGAGGCCACCGGAACCATCGCGGCCATAGGTGGCGATGTGTGCGTCGTCGATGCCCAGGCTCCAGAGGTCCCACTATGGATCCTCTCTTCGTTGACCGCCCAGACGCAGGCCGAGCCAGACCCGGCTGATCGCCACTGGCTGCGCGGGCGGGTGCAGTCGGGGTCTTTCGCTGACGGCACCGGCGGACTGATCATTCCCAGCGAGTCGGCGGTGGAAATCCGGGATCCGCGCAGTGGCGCCCTGCTGGCCAGCGTGAAGCGCGACGGCCCGAAGAACCCGTGCCTCTCGGATGGGGCGCTATTCCTGGCAGAGCGCGAATCGCTGGTGGCCATTTCCAGCCCCGAGGCTACCGAGGCTGTCCTGATCAGCCGACTTGATGCGGGTGGTGACGCGGCGGCGGCGGTGGCCTTGGCGCGATTTGCTCTGGCTTCAGGGAAACCGACTCTGGCGCTCTCACGCCTGGAGCAGATGGTCGCCGCTGCCGCGGCTGGCGCGCGAGACGCGGACCTGCGTGAGTTGCTCACGGCGCTCTTGGACCTGGCGCGTCGGGAGAGCAGCAGTGCCAATCGCCAACGGGTACTGGAGTGGGCGCAGCGACTGGCTGTCACGCCGATGCTGAAATCACAGTTCGCGCTCGCCACCGGCGACATCCTTCTGGCCAGCGACGCGGCGGGAGCCTTCGCCTCGTGGGAGTCCGTGCTGGCCGACGAATCGGTCGCCGGTGTGCCAACCTCCACCGACGGAGTGGTGATGCGATCCGACCTCGCCGCGCTGGTACGAATCCGCGAGGCTGGCGCGTTGCTGCAGTCGCACCTGGCTCGGCGCGAGGCGGAGGCCAGTGCGGCGGTGGCGGCGATCGGCGCCCAGAGCGACGCGCGCACCTGGGAGCGGACCGCCGATCGCTGGTCCGACACTCTGGCCGGCTCGCGTGCTCACATCGAAGCGGCGGCATTGCTATTGGCGCAGGGCGATCACGACCGAGCAATGGACCGGGCGGTTCGGGCACTCTGGCAGACCGGCACGGGAGCCGATGACATCTCCCTGATGGTGGCTGACCTAGCCGATCAGGCGGGGCGGCAGGAGGTGGCGGCGCGGGCCCGTCGCGCTGCTACTGGGGCCCATGGGTATCCAGACACAACGGCGAAGCGCCCACAACTCGATGGTGCGCCCGGCCAACCATTGCTGTTGAACGGGACGCTGGTGCGATTCTCTGAGCGCGCGTGGGAAGAGCGGCCCACCGATGCAGCGTTTGTCCTGCATGACGGTGCCTTGCACCGCGTTCAGGCCGATGGGCTCAGGGAGTCGTGGGCCTTTGGCATTCACGACCGCGAACCAGTACTGCTGCGCGCCAGCAAGGCGATGATTCTGGTCTGGGAGGACGCTGATTTCCGGCACCCGGCAGTGACGGCGATCGAGGCTGGTTCCGGCCGGATTCTTTGGGCCAAGGCCGATCTGGGCGGGCTGTTCCCGGGTGCGGTCGAGGACGCCTGGCGACAGGGTGGGGGCAACGGGACACCGGCTCGGATCGATCCCATCATTGGCGAGCGTGATCTGGTGCTGGTCAGGCGGGACGGCCACGCAGTCTCGATGTCTCTGGTCGATGGCGCAGTGAACTGGCGCTCTGAACGACTGCTCGAATCCGTGGACTCCATTCAGGGTGACGATCGCTGGATTGCTTTGGCCGGCCAGCGCCGTCCGAACGAAGAACTAGAAGCCGCGGTAGTGCTGCTGGATCGACGCACCGGGGCCCCTCGATTCGAGTGGCAGCTCGGTGAGGGTGAGGAAGTGCTGTGGATCGCCATCGATCTGGGCCGGATGTTCCTCGGCGCGCGGTTGGGGGTGATGCGGGTCGATCTGGGTGAGCAGGCAGTGCTGCAGTGGTTCGCCATGACCGATGAGCTGGCCATGAGTCAGCGAGCCATCCTCGTTGGCGGGATGCTGGTCGTTCAGTGCTCCAGCGATGCCATTCTCGGCATCGACGCTTGGTCGGGGCTCACCCGGCGGGGAGCGTTTGAACTCGCCGCCACCCTGAGAGTTCCCGGCAAGCAGGAACGGGAACTGGAGTGGCTCGGGGGTGCGCTGGCAGTCCGCGACTCCGACCGGATCCGCTGCTTCGATGATTCCGGCGCATTGGTGGGCGAGGACGCAGTCGCGCAGGACCGCCGCTATCTGGGAACCATGGCCGGGCAGGGGAATCTACGGGTGGTGTCCCGCCCGGGGACGCCACTGGCCCCCGCAATCAACCGTCCCGCCGGTGTCCCCTGCCAAATCTGGAACTTTTCCCTCTCCCAGGGGCTCCGGCTGATCGACGCCCCAATTGAGGTTGATTTCCCCATGATTCCCGACCGCATGGTGGGGGTGGATGGGTGGCTGCTGCTCTCCGGGAGTGACCGGCTGGTGGCCATCCCATTGGGGGATTCCGAGGGTTGACAGCGGGCGCTTCAGCGAGGATATTCCCGCCCTCTGAATCAGAGGAGTTGGCAATGGCACTGCGAGTTGAGTTGGAAAATTGGATGACAGCAACACCGAGCGCACCTTGGGCGATCAAGCCTTGTTGGGTGCTCTTGGCCGGCGGTGGTCAGGACGACGGTGACCTCGACGACGACGATGACGAGGACGACGACGAGGAAGAGGAGTCGGACGATCCTGACCTCGATGAGGCCAGCGACGACGACTACGACGACGACGACGAAGATGAATTCGATGTGGACGAGGAAGAGGACGATCGAGCCTCGGATTCGATCCGCAGTCGCGCCAGTTGAAGGCTGGCGCCATCGGCGCGGAACAGAATCGTGCTCCCATCGCAGGCCTGGGGAAGCGGTGCCCAATCTCCATCGAGCACCACCGTCCACGCCGTGGGATTGGCTGACGGGTCACTGCCCAATGAGAGGCGCCCACCCTGCAGTACCAGCGCGCGGCCGTCCGCCAATTGAATTGCCGCGCGGGTGCCCGGGGGCAGCAGTCGCCGCTTCCCGGTGATTCCCGGCATGATCACCAAGCGGCCAATCCCGGGGTCGGCTAGAAGGAACTCGCTCGTCCCCCAGCGAACTGCCGCTGCCAGTGGAACGATGGCCTGAAACGCAGCGCGGCTGGTGGCGCGATCGCTCAAACCTACGGTGACCGCTGCGGCCTGGCCAATCCGCGGGACCCCACTCTGGGCTGGTTCGACGCGGCGGCAGGTCCAGTCCAGAACGCCATCATTGAAGCGCAGCCACGCCAACTGCGAGCCGTCGGTGCTGAAGGTTGGGGCCAGCAGGGCCGATCCGGACGGGGCATCAATGGTGGTGCGGCTACCGTCGGGGGACTGGACCACGATGTCGACCGTGTCTGAGCCGAGTGATCGTCGGCTCCAGGCGATCGATCCATCAGGCCCGGCCGCCGTCAAGGCATTCCAGGCGCCGTCGGCGGCGAACCAGTCCGCGCCAGCGCCAATCCACGGCAGCACCCCCAGATCGGCTGAGCCGTCTCCGTTCGCCTCCTGAATCAGAAACCCACCGGCGACGGCCTCTCTCCCCAGGAACACGTCCGGTCCGACCCTTCGCACCTCGACCGGCGCGGGGCCTGAGATGTCGAATACCACCACGGTGCCATGGTTGGTTCCCGGTGCCTGGGTTCGCTTCTGGGAGGTCGTGGCCAGACCGATGCGGAACTCCATCGAGGCAGTCGATTCAACCTGCACAGCAATGTAGCGACCGTCGGGGGAGCAGACCGGCGGTGTGAAGGTGTCGTGCGCGACACTGCCGAGCCGCTCGATGGAAAACCGCACCTGTCGTGCGCTGAGCGGCAGACTGGGCGCGGTTTGGCCGGCGGCGGGGCGCGTCGTTGGACCGGTTGGGGTACGGCATCCGGCGAGGAAAATCACCGCCAGAGCTGTTCGCGCCGCGAACCCGGCCGCGCTTGTCACGGAGGGGTGCCTACGGGCTGATCCGGTGCCGACGGAGCGGGAGCTGGCGCAGTCGGCGGCGGCGGCAACGGCAGGGGAGTCTCCGGGTGGATGGGATTGTTGCGAGGGACGATTCCACCCGTGGCGGCATTCTGCGCCGCATCACCGGACGGTCGGATCGGGTTGAGCGGTTCGCTGGTCGGCTCCTCCGGGGATGGATGCGGGGGGTTGACCAGATCTCTGCGCCGCTCGAGATCCTTCACGGCGTCGTCCATCGGTTGAGTCAGGGCCTTCAGCCGCTCCAACTCGTCGATGTTGAAGTTTCGGTCGTTGTCGTCAGGATTGTTGACCACCGTCGGCTGCACGAATATGAGCAGTTCGCGGACGCTGGTGACATTCTCGGTGCTGCCGAAGATCAGGTCGAGGACTGGGATGTCCCCCAACAGGGGCACCTTGGTCTTATCTTTAGATTCATTCTCTAGACGGATGCCGGAGATCAGGATGGTCTGTCCGTCCTTGATGGTGATGGTGGTGTTGGTCTGGCGGCGGTCGATGACCGGGTTGCCGCCCACGCCAGTCGGCGTGGCCACATTGCGGTTGGAGAGGAGAATCTCAATGTCCATGGCGACATTTCCGTCGGCGGTAATCCGCGGCCGGACATTGAGACCGATACCAACGGCGATCTGCTCGAAGTTGGACACGGTCGAGCCGCCGGTAGTCGAGCCCTGCGACTGCGAGGCCTGGAAGGGGATGTCCTGTCCCTGGAAGAAGACCGCTTCCTTGTTGTCGCTGGTGAACACGCGCGGCTGCTGCAGAATGCGCACGCTGGTGTCTTGGTCGAGGGCCTGTAGCACGACCGTGGCATCCACACCGAAGTCGAAGAGGAAGGCATTGAACTCCTGCGGGAAGTCAGTGTCCCGGAGGCCGTCCACATTGGTGCCGATGACCACGGCGTTGTTGGTGTTGGCCGGGATGACGGTACCGTCGGGGCCGAACTTCAGGCCGAGATTGAATTGCTCGCCGAGTTCCACCTCAGCCAGCACGGCGTTGATCATGACCTGCCGCCCCGGCCGATCCATGTCTTCGATGACAGACTTGATGGCCTGTTCGATCTCCGGCGGGGCCAGAATCAGCAATGAGTTCTGCGTGGCGTTTGGCACCACGCGGGCCTTGCCGACTAGCGCGCTCACCTCGGACCGCTCCTCGGCACCAGCCCCACGGCCGCTCTGCCACGGGAAGGTCATCTCCTGAGTGGCCCGATCTTCGGGGGCGGTGCCGCCGGATGTGTCACCGGTGCCGCCGCCGGCGGCCTCGAAGTCGATGCCCCCGAGTCCTTCCTCCGGCCGGGCGATCGACGCCTCGGAGCCAGAATCAGCCAGCAGGGCGTTGAGCATTTCAGCCATCTCGACGCAGTTCTGATACTTGAGCGGCACACTCGACGGCAGGCCAACCTCCAGCGGCTGGTCAAGCTTCTGCACCACATCGTCGAGCCAGATGAAGTTGTCCGGGGTCTTGGTGACCACGATCAGTCGGTTCGAATCCGGGTAGGCCTCGATGCGGAAGATGTTGGCCACCGCCGCATCGGCCGAGGCGCTGTCCCCGCCGCCGCCCTGAATGACCACCCGATTTGAGCCCCCGCGGTTGGAGCGCGACGAACCGCCGCCACCAGCCTCCAGGAGCGCCGAGAGGACATCGCGCACCTTCAGCGGATCGGTGTACTTCAGGTCGTAGACGCGAAATGGGTCGCCATCGATGTTGATTGGGATGTCCCACTCGCTGAGCACCAGGCCACGGATCTGTTCCATGATGTCGGGTTCGGCGCGTACGGTTATCGAGTTTGAGGCGGGCTGTACTGTGACCACCAGCTGTTCGCTGGTCCCAGCCGGCGGGGCCTCGCCCGAGCCGCCCTGCTGCGGCTGA
>SXGQ01550176.1_pt1 | contig 13658 bp, 12 predicted proteins | sample 3178371 | NCBI WGS metagenome assembly SXGQ01 (sample SAMN11356859, study PRJNA531348) | freshwater metagenome | isolation source: freshwater sample F1-20 | place: China: Fuxian Lake, Yuxi | collected 2017-12-25
CTGGTTGTTCGAGGTGAAAACGCTCGGGCGGGACAGAACGCTGAAGTCGGTTTTGGATTGGAGGGCGTTGATGAACACGCGGAGGTCGCTGCCGATTTTCCCGTAGAGGTTGAGGCCACCGCCAGCTAAGACGCCGGGATCGAAGGGAGTGGCGGGATCAAGGTCCAAACCCGGACCATTTCCAGCTCCACCACGGCCACCGTAATCGCCATCGCCATCAAGGAAGAGGTAGTCTATTCCAAGCTTCTTCTCGTCATCTAATGTAACTTGCCCAATGACCGTCGAGATCATGACCTGGTCGGCTTTGACATCGACCTGATCGAGGAGTTTTTCGATGATTTCGACGCCGGCGGGTGGGCCTTGGACGACGATGGAGTTGGTGATGTTGTCGGCGACGAGGAGGGTGCGACCGATGAGGCGGGATTCAGGAGCGGACGAGACGTTGGATTGGCTCAGAGAGCTGCCGCCACCGCCACCTTGGCCGCCGATGCCGCTTTGGTTATTGTTGCCGTTTTGACCGCCGAATTGGCTGGAGTTGTTGCCGAGTTGGGATGTGCGATTGCTGGTGGAACGGTTGCTGCCACCAGTGGGCCCGCCGGATGGACCGCCGCCAACGCCAGCGGCTCCGCCAGCTCCTGCTCCGGTGCCGGTGCCGGTGAAGGCGCGGTTGAGGGCGTCTTCGGCGATATTGAGGAAGTCATTGACGGGAAGGAACTTGAGTTTGCGGCGGAGGAAGTTGCGGTCGTCGCTCTTGGTGTCGAACTCGCGGACGAGGCCTTCGATGAAGAGGATGTCCACCGGGCGGCCCATGGCGAAGATGCGGTTGGTGCGGGGATCCGGGATGATCTGGACCGGGGTCTGCTCGCCGGAGGATGAGCTTTCGCCGCCGGGGATGTTGGGAGCGGCAGCTCCGGGTGCCGGAGCGGCGGGTGCAGCGGGGGCTTGGGCGCGCTGGATGCCGGCGGTGGTCTGCGTTTGCTGCTGGCTGGTGAGGAGTTCGTTGAGCGTGGCAGCGAGCTCGGTGACGTCCGCAAACTGGACCGGGATGAAACGGGTGGATACCTGCGAGGAGGGTTGGTCGATTTCCTCCTTCATGCGGATCAGGGAGCGGACCAGCGAGGTGTTTTCCGTGATGACAATGGAAGCGGCGTTCGGGACGGCGGTGATGGAGCCAAAGGCACCGAATTGGCCGACGATGGTGGTGAAGGTGCGGACGGCTTCATCGGGTTTGATGTAGTCGAGCTTCATGACGTAGGAAATCACGGCATCGCCTTCGGGAAGCGGGGTGGTTTCGTCGTAGACGTCGAGGCGGATGTTGTTGGGCTTGGTGCCGCCGGTGGCGAGGGTGAGGAAGACGAGGTTCTCGTCTTCTCCGTCTTGGACGAAGATGAAATTCTCGATGGTGGCGGCTTTTTTGAGGAGTTCGGCGGCTTGAGCGTAGGTCAGCGGGTCTTCGGGGCTGGCTTCCTGCACAAAGGCGAATTCCGCGGTGGCAGCGGCGGAGGCGACGATGACGCGCTTGCCGGTGTATTGGCGGAAGTAGCCGGCGAGTTCGATGCCGTTGAGCTTGGGAAGGGTGATGTCTTCGACGATTTTCCGCTCGGCGAGAGGAATGCCCGCTTGTGGGTCGGCCACGGGGCGTGCGCCCGGGACGTTTCCTTGGCCGGCACCGGGGATGGGCGGGCGGACGGGGATTTGGGGTGCGCCGGGGATGGGCGGGGCAGGAACCGGAGCCGGGGCGGGCGGTTGTCCCGCTGGATTGGCGGGAGTGGCTGGCTGGCCGGCGGGTGCTGGATTTTCAGCTTCGGGCTGCTGGGCGATGGCCGGAATCAATCCGAACAGAAGGAGGGCGGCGAGGCGGGCGGGTGACATGAAGTTAGGGAGCGGAGAGGTGAGAGCTTGGAGCGGGAGGAAATGGGTTAGCGGCGGTCCGGGCGGCGGTTGTTGTCACGACCACCACTTGGTTGCTGTGGGGTGGGGACGGGCGGCTGGACGACGCGCGGGCGGGGCTGGCGGGCGTTCGGATCGGCAGGGTTGGTTGGCAATGGCGGCTGACCGGGAACCTGTGGGCGCTGCTGTTGCTGCTGTTGGGGAGGGGGCGGGGTTTTGAGGGTGAGAAGTTCCGGTTCGAACTCGACGGTGCCTTTGTTGCTTCCTTGGGAAAGGTGGACGACGGTGCCGAGGGGATTGCCGGGTTTTCGCTCGATGGAGATAACCTCGAAGTTGTTTTCGGTGTCCTTGCGATGGGAATCGAAGCTGTAACGCTCGTCGGGTTTCTTGCGGTTGATGACGGTGACGCGGAAGCCGCCTTGGACGGGGGCGACGCCGATGAGCGCGTAGTCTTCCAGCGGGTTGGGGCCGGCGACCGGGCCATCCGGAGGCGGTGGCTTGGAGGTGAAGGGGGAATTGCTCACCAGCTGCATGTATTTGGTCAGCGGTTGCTTGCGCGGAATGTCGGCGAAAACCGTGGAGACGAGGGCCAGGAGGAGGAAGAGTGGTTTCATCTGGAGGTGGTTGATGAGGGTTCAGGCATCCGGTGCGGCGGGGACGAACCACTGCTCGACGATGACGGTGCAGTCGATTTTGGTGTCGTCCTCACGGTCGGGACCGAGGCGGAGGAGGGTGACGGCGCGGAATTGTTCGGGGAAGTTGATGCGGTCGAACCAGCGGTAGAGGGATTGCTCGGTGCCGAAGACCTGGAACTGGACTTTCACGCGGTGGTAGTTGGGACCGGTGGTGTCGGTATCGAGCGGGCGCTGGGTCTTGATGGTGAGGCCGGAAGAGATGGCTTCGCGCTCGGCGAGTTGCTGGAGGGTGCTCTGGACTTCCTGGGGAGCGGCGGGCTGGGGTTCGTATTTGGCGAGCCAGTCCATTTCCTGAGAGACTTGGGAGCTCATGGTGCGGAAGTTTTCCGCGTTGGCGAGTTTGAGCTCGGCGTCCTTCTTTTTCGATTCCACCGAATTGCGCTGGGAGGTGTAGAAATTGAATCCCAGCAGATTGAGGATGAAAAACCCTGCGGCGGCAAAGAGGATCAGCAGGTTTTTTTCGCGTGGTGACATGGTGGCGTTATGGGGAAAATGCCGCTGGGGCGTGAAATTGTCGGTGGGGCGAATTAAGGCTGGCCGGTGGTGGGCACGGTTCCGGTGATGACGAACTCCCAACCGCGGGTGGATTGTTGTGGTGCGGGCGGGGACCAATCGAAGGCGAGGTCGTTGCTTTTGTTGAGGGCGAGGTCGAACTGGTTGACGGCGGGGAGCTGGGGAGCCTCGCCGATGAGTTTGATCTCGGTGGCGGAAATTTCCGCGGTGCGGAGGCGGAGGCCGCTGTTGTTGGGGATGCAGCGGGCGATGCGGAGGAGGATATCGACGGGGGCGTTGTTGACGTCGATGGCGTGGGCGAGTTCGTCCCATTTCGCGATGTGGGTGGCGTAGGCGATGCCTTCCGGTTCGGCGGCCGTGGCCTGGGCGAGGAGTTTGTTGGTGGTTTGGGTGTCTTTCCAGAGGCCGTATCCGAACCAGCCGATCAGGCCGAGGTAGAAGAGGGCGACGGCGGCAATGGAGAGCTTGATGATGTTGCGGCGGCGCGCTTCGCGGCGGGCGGCGCGGACGTCGGCGGGGAGAAGTTTGCTGCGCTGCTCCGGCAACACGGGTGCGGGGCGCGGGGCAACCTGGACAGGCGCGGTGAAGGCTCCTTGAAGGGCTCCCGCGCTGGGATTTTCGCCGGGGGCGTAAAAGAAGACATGATCGGGAGCGAGCTCAATGCCTTGGAGCGAGAGCTGGATGACGGCGAGGCGGATTTCGCGGACGAGCGAGTCTTCCGGAACGGCGGACGAGAGGGCGGTAGCCTGGCAGTAAACGAGTTGGCCGTTCTGGGTGATCGAGAACACCCAGCGTCCGAGTTCTTTCCAGACGTTGAGGCGGCTGCCATCGAGCGGCAGGGCGCGGGCGGAGAGATCGAATTCCTTGGGTCCGCGTTTGGGGAGATCGCCTTCCGCGGGGTCGCGCAGAATGACGGAAAGGATCGATGTTTCCTCGCCTTCGCGGGCAATGACGAACTGGTCGGTGAGCTGGCCGGCCATCGGATCGGGGCGGAGGCCCTGGCGCTCGGCGTGGAGGGCGGCGAGGTCTGAAAACAGCGAGTCGTCCTCGCTGGCAACGCGCATCGGGATGGCGGTGATGGCTTTGACCGGGAAAAGCAGGGTGAGCTCGCCCGGGGGCAGGGAACCGAGGTCCGAGGCGCGGGTGATTTCGGTGGCGGTATGGAGGGTGAAACCGGTGCCGGGTTGGCCGGACCAGATTTCCCAGCCGGTTTCACCGGGGAAAAGCAGGAGTTGATCAGTGGTTTTGCTCACGGGATGATTTCTTCGTAGCGTTCGAGAAGGGCGGGGCGTCCGGTGCGGTTGCGGACGATGACGTTGATGCGGCGTTTGGCTCCGGCGGCGTAACCGGTGCTTTCGATGCGGGTGGTGGTGTCGTTGACGTTGAACCGCTGGACAATGTCGGGGCGGATACTCGCGTCCACGCCCAAAAGTGCAAGCGCCGCGTTGACGTCTTGGAAGGGGACGTCGTCGGTCGTGTCGCGAATGCCGTCGGGGCCGGCGACGGTTTCGGGGATGATGGTGGCTTGTTCGAGCGAAACATCGGCCGCGGCGGCGATGAGTTCGGCGCGGGCTTCGTTGATGTCGAGGGCACCGGCGCTCCAAATGGTGAACCAGTCGCGCCAATCGGGTTTCACGGCTTCGACGAGATTCATCCCGCGAACGAGGGCGACTTCGTCGATGTGGTAAAACGGACGGTTGAAGGGTTGGTTGAGGCGGCCTTGTTCCTCATACCAATCGACCTCAGCGCCGTTGAGCGAGACTTCGTCATCGGCATCGATCCAGTCGGCGAGGGCATCGGCGATGGCTTGTGCGGTATCGAGATCAAGGCCCCAGTCGATGAACATGGTGCGGAACAGTTCCTTGTCCTCGCGCAGGATGATGGCGTTGATGTTGAATCGGCCGCCTTCGGAAATGACGCGGACGTCGAAGCCTTCGCCGGTTTCCTCATTGAACTGCTTGAGGAGGGGATCGGAGCGTTTGACGACGGGATTGGAACCAATGGCGATGCCCATTTCTGCGATTTGCCGGGCGCGCGAGCCGTGGACTTTCGCGGTCGCGAGTTCCATGTCGAACGAGATCACGCGGATCGCAGCCAGGCTGGCGATGCCGAGGATGGCGATGAGCGTCAGCACGGCGACCAGCGCGGCACCGCGGGGAGAACGCTTGGATCTGCGGGTGGGGCTCATCTTGAGGGAGGAGTTGGGATTTCAATGTTCACACCGCCGCCACCCGGTCCTCCAGGACCTCCGGGGCCGACGCCTAGTCTCCCGGGTCCTTGTCCGCCGTCCGGCCCCCCTGGGATTGGAACGTTTCCACCGCCAGGCTGCTGGCCGCCGCCCTGCTGCTGCGTCATTTGGCGCATCAGCACTTCGGGGTTCTGTTTTGGCGGGATCCAGAAGATATGGCGGATTTCCTCACCATCCTTGCCGATGGCCATGATCAGTTCCATTTGGAGCGGCAACCGGCCTTGGAGGTCCCAGTCGTATTGCCATTCCATGGTTCTGCCATCGAGGACGCGCCATTCGAAATAGGCGACGTCGGAAAGAAGGACGATTTCCGCCATCGGCTCGTTGTCCAACACCGCCATGCTGTTACCGTCGTTGGACTCGGAGTCCTCGAGGATTTCGTTTTCGTAGTAGCGCAGGACGATGTCGAGAAAGCCGGTGCGCCGCATCACGGTGGAGAGCTGGACGGCCTTGGCAACGCGGGCTTCGCCGCCCCAGTTGAAGGTGAGCGGGACGTTCTGGAGGGTGAGGTCCGTTAGATAAAGACGTCCGCTTTCCTCGACCTTGAGATCGAAGCGGGTGTTGCCGGGAAGATTGGAAAAACGGTTTCCCAACAGCTCGAAAAACGCCTGCTTGAGCATTTCCTCATTCTGCGTTTTGACGACGCTCTGCCCCAAGGCCAGCGAGGTGCTCGCAGTCCTGGTGACCATGCCGATCAGCAATGCGAGCAGGGCGATCGCCAGCACCAGTTCCAACAAGGTGAAACCGGTGGTCCGGGGCGGGGCGGCGGCAGAGGTGAGTTTCACGGCGGTTTACGGCTGATAGAGACGCCCGTAGCGCCAGGTTTCGACGGAGCGTTCCTGCCACGCGCCATTTTCAAACCAGTGGGCGGTCACGGTGATGCGATACATCTCCTGCAACAACTGGCCTTCCTCGTTCTCGATTTCATCGAGAATCTCGATCATCGTATCGAGCTCAATCCCGGTTTCGCCGACAGGCGTGCTGGTGGTTCCTTCCTCAAGGACGGGGAGGGACAACGTTTCGTCGAGGGCGGTTTCCAAAATGCGCGTGATGCGCAGTTCGCTTTGACTGAGTTCCGCAGCCTTCGCCATTTGTTGGAGCGCCACGGTGAATCCGGTCGCGGCAATGCCGAAAACGCCAAGCGCAAGCACCACCTCAAGGAGAAGGAATCCGCGTTTGGATCTGGATCGGGAGACGTTCATCGGGCTTCGAGTTGGCTATCGGCAATGGTGGCGGTGAGCGGATGGTAGGCGTCTTCGGCCCAACTGTCTTCCATGACGAATCGCACGCTGACCGGTTCGCACAAGCCATCGGGATCGAATCGCCAAATATGCACAGTGTTTTCCTTCATCGGCAACCATTGCTCGGAATTCCAACGGCGAAGCAGAACCGCCATGTTCTCAGGAACGCTAAAAACTTCGGGTTCCACTGCGCCGACTTCCTGACCGCCGATGGTGTTGCCGAGAGCCGTGAAGGTCTCGTCGGCACCCGCCTGGGCGAGCGGAAGCATGCGGATCTTGCCGAGGCGGAATTCAAGGGCGTAAGGTGTTTGTTTGAGGATCGAAATGGTGCGGGCACGCTTGGCGAGGAGCTCCACCTCGCCGGAAGCATTCTTAAGGGCCCGCTCGTCGGAGGAGAAAACCATCATGGTAATCGCCCCGCCAGTGACGATGGCGGCGATGGCCAGCACCATCACGATCTCGATGAGCGTGAAGCCGGAGCGGAAATCAGGCGTCCTGGCTGCTGAGGTCATCTTCGGTTCCTTGCTGGCCGTCTTTGCCTTTGCTGATGATTTCGAAATCGGCGGGGTTCTTCTTGCCGGGGAACTGATAGATATACTCCTGGCCCCATGGGTCGAGCGGCACCTTGTCCAGGATCCGCGTCCAACGGCGGGGCTGCGGGGCGCTGGTCGGCTTTTCGTAAAGCGCTTTGAGGCCTTGCTGCGAAGTCGGGAAGGTTCCCGCGTTGAGTTTATACATGGCTAGCGCGCTTTGCAGGCTCTTGAAATCGTTGTCCGCCTGCGTGAGCTTCGCGGAATCACCGATGTTGCGCATGGCGAAAATGGCACCGCCAAGAATCATGGCAATGATGCCGAGCACGATCACCATTTCGAGCAGGGTGAATCCGGCGTTGCGGCGAGGATGACGTTGGATGGAGTGAACTTTCATGGAGGATTTCTGGAGGTGGTTGGCGCGGAGGCTTTCACGGATGAAAACGCCGTGCGATAGAAAAGTTGTCGGGAAAAACCTCAGCCAGGGTAAAGCCCGGACCACAGTTTTCAAACCCAGGCGTTAACTCTTGCCATGCGCCCGTGATTTTTCCACCCCTTGTCGCACACACATGAACAAGGTCCTCATCATCGGAGCCGGCGGAGTCGGCAGCGTCGTCGCCCACAAATGCGCCATGGTTCCCGAGGTATTCGGAGAAATCACCCTCGCCTCCCGCACCGTCTCCAAATGCGAAGCCATTGCCGCCGAAGTCCTCCAACGCACCGGCCGCACCATCGCAACCTGCAAGGTCGATGCCGACAACGTCGCTGAAACCGCCACCCTCATCCGCAAAACCGGCGCCACCCTCCTCATCAACGTCGCCCTCCCCTATCAGGACCTCACCCTCATGGACGCCTGCCTCGAAGCCGGCTGCGACTACCTCGACACCGCCAATTACGAACCTCTCGACGTCGCCAAATTCGAATACTCATGGCAATGGGCCTACCACGAAAAATTCCTCGCCGCCGGACGCTCCGCACTCCTCGGCTCCGGCTTCGACCCCGGCGTAACCAACGTCTTCACCGCCTGGGCACTCAAACACCACTTCGACGAAATCCACACCCTCGACATCGTCGACGTCAACGGCGGTAACCACGGCAAGGCATTCGCCACCAATTTCAACCCCGAAATCAACATCCGCGAAGTCACCGCCCCCTGCCGCCACTTCGAAAACGGCGATTTCGTCGAAACCCCACCGATGTCCCACCACCAGTCCTTCACCTGCCCGGACGGCGTCGGCACCTATGAAATCTACCGGATGTATCACGAGGAACTCGAGTCCCTCGTCAAACACATCCCCACCCTCAAACGCGCACAGTTCTGGATGTCGTTCTCGCCCAACTACTTGAAACATCTCGAAGTCCTCCAAAACGTCGGCATGACCCGCATCGACCCCGTTTCCTACAACGGCGTCGAAATCATCCCCCTCCAGTTCCTCAAAGCCGTCCTCCCCAACCCCGGCGACCTCGGCCAAACCACCAAAGGCAAAACCTGCATCGGAAACATCATCACCGGCATAAAGGACGGAAAAAACAAAGCACTCTACGTTTACAACATCTGCGATCACGAAGCCTGCTTTGCCGAAGTCGGGTCCCAGGCGATATCATACACCACCGGCGTCCCCGCCATGATCGGCGCCAAGCAAATGCTCGCCGGAACCTGGCGCAAACCCGGCGTCTGGAACATGGAACAACACGATCCCGACGCCTTCATGGCTGACCTCAACACCCATGGCCTACCATGGAACTTCATCGAACTCCCCGTAGAAAACGCCCTCACGCTAAAAGTCGCGGACCAATGACACTTTCCGGAATAAATCCTGCGACCCAAAAATTCCCCTTGTCAGCCTTCCCCACCCAATCCACCGTTTGCCTCGTGAAGCTTCGCAAACCCTTTTTCCTCGCAACCATCGCTTCGTTGGCCATGTCCCACAGCGGTTGGGGCCAAATCTCGATGGCGTTCCAGACCACCAGGTCCTATCGCCAGAACCCGGACAACGTTGCATTCCAAGGCGGAGCTTTCGGCATCAACGTCACCGACGGAAACGCGGCCATCACAGGTTGCCCGCTCAATGGAAGCCCTATTTTCTTTGGCCCGGCCCCCCTGATTGGCTGCCAAATCGGCGCCACCGGACTGATTGCCAGTGGTGACATCGACCGCGATGGCATCCGCGACACCAACACCTACTGGGAAATCGTCAGCGTCCAGCCAGCCATCGCCATCGAACCTTTCCGCCCCGAACTGGTTCGCCTCTACGCCGCGCCTCCATCGCAACTTCCTCGCCCCCTTGGCCTTTTCGGCGAGTCGAGCTTCGTGATCTGGTTCAATATCCAAACCACAGCCATCCGCCAAAGTCCGATCACTGGTTACAATTTCGCGATCCCATACACCGCAGGTGAACGCAACCGTATGGACAACGAATTGGTCCATGGTCTCTACCAATTCACATTTCCACGCCTCGGCGCTCCAAATGTGCCCATCGGACTCAGCGTCACACACGCTCCCATCCCTGAGGGTCGCATCAAAAAAAACAACGTCTGGCAAGGCGTCCGCTTCCTATCCCCAACCCGTAAGCCATCCATGAATTGGTCTGCTGATGGATTCGTCCAGTACGACCCAAGACTAATCACCAAAATCTGCTGGGAAGGCAATGCCCAGAACATCGTCTATCCGCAGTCGGATCAGCTTTATTTCTCCCTTCGTGGGTTCAATCCGGACACCCTCCCGATTCCCAACAATCCAACCGCACCTGTCGGAGACCCTGTCTTCCCGCCAATCGTCGGACCCACCGAAGCCCGAGTCCTCCTCCCGTCCCCCATCGACACGGAATTCGTCATGCCTCCATTCGTTCGCCCCGTTGGCAGCGAGGCCGTTGTCCGCCTCACCTTGGAACGTGCGCTCCCATCCAGTCTAATCACCACCGACCGCGCCACACGGCACTTCGAACTCCCAGTGCGCTTCGTCGATACCTACGAGGGCTGGGCTGTCATCACCTTTCCCTTCGGATCTCCATCTTCCGTCACTGCCCCAGATGCTGACCCGGACGGCGACGGTAGAATCAACTCTCTCGAGTGGGCCTTGGGCTTCAACCCTTTGGTTGCGGACGCACCTCCAGCCGGTGGAGGCCTCCGATTCGTCCAATCCAACAAGAAAAGCACAAGTCAGGCTTCTGGATATTGGACCATCAGCTTCCCAAAACTCGCAAACCACGAATCAGCACTATCCTACAAGGTCGAGTTCAGCGATGGAGACCTCGGAAATTGGCGCGAGATTGGCAACTCCGATCCGAATTGGACCGTCGAAATGCCAATCAGCTCCACTGAAATTGTCGTGAAAAGCAAATCTCCCGAGCTTTCAGGCAAGGGTTTCTTCCGGGTGAAAACCAACTACAACCCAACCCCCTGATCGCATGCCAGGTGATGCCGCGCCGAGCATGCTCCATGACGGCTTCATCAAACTACAGCACACCTCTTGGAATCATCGGCCAAACCTCAAGACAGCCCCCACATGGCTGATCCCATCATCGGCACCACCGAAGCCCTGATCGGTCATCTGGGCGTCGATGATTCCATCGGTTCCCAGCCCAGAATCTGCGCGATCGATACCGAGGCGGACAGCCTCCACCGCTACCGCGAATCCCTCTGCCTCATCCAGTTCACAGATGGCAAGGACTGCGTCCTCATCGATCCCCTCTCCATCGAGGACCTTTCCCCTCTCGGTACCTACCTCGAAAACAGCATCCTCTGGATGCACGGCGCCGACTACGACATGACCATGCTCAAACGGCAGTTCGGCACCCTGCCGCCCGTCGTTTACGACACCCAGATCGGAGCCCGCCTTCTCGGCGCAAGACGCTTCGGCCTCGCCGACCTGGTCCTCCGCTACTTCGACATCGAACTCTCCAAATCCTCTCAAAAAGCCGACTGGGGAAAACGTCCGCTCTCACCAAAAATGGTCGAGTACGCCCTCAACGACGTCCGCTACCTCCTCCCCATGGGCGAACAGATCGTCGAAAAGCTCAAAGACTTGGATCGCTACCAATGGTTCGAGGAAAGCTGCGAGGCCGCCCGCCTCAAAGTCCTCGAGCGGGACGACTCCAAAGAGGAAATCTGGCGCATCCAAGGCTCCGGAAAGCTCGACCGCTACGGCCTCGCATGCCTTCGCGCCCTCTGGAACTGGCGCGATCAGGAAGCCGCCACCTGGGATCGCCCATCCTTCATGGTCGCCCCAAACCGCGTTCTCATCGAATGGGCCACCGCCCTATCGGAAAAACAGAAAATCTCCCTTCCCCAACACTACCGCAGCGACCGACTCAAACGCTTCCGCGATGCCCTCGCCGAAGTCGATGCCATGCCCCAGTCCGAATGGCCGGAACGCCTCAAAAGCCTCCGCCGCAAACGCGATCGCGACTTCGACCAAAAACTCGAAATCCTCCTCAAATCCCGCGATAAAATCGCCGCGGAACTCGATGTGGAAGGCTCCCTCATCGCCGCGCGCGCTGCCCTCGAAACCATCGCCAGCGGCGAGGCCGAACCCGCCGAACTGCTCCTCAAATGGCAGTGCTCATGCCTCGGCCTCCACTAACCGAATCGCAGCTTCCCGCTTGCCCCTGCCGGATTCACTTGCAAACTTACCACCCGTGGAAACCCCCGGATCCAACCCGTTAGAAACCCCGACTGCCGGCAACATTCGCTTCGCCTGCCACAGCTGCGGCACCATCCTTTCCATCCCCGCGGCACAAGCCCACGCCTCCGGCCCCTGCCCCACCTGCAAAACCTGGCTCACAGGCCCCACAAAACCCAAAACCCTGCCCGTCCCCCCTCTCGCAATCGCCCCAAAACCAACCCCCTCCCACCCCTCCTCCCCCCAAAAAAAACGCGGAAAAGGCCACCTCATGGCAGACTCCATGATCGATCACCAGCATCTCGAACAACGCGAAACCCTGCGCACCATCAAGGTCATCGCCTTCATCGCACTCGCCCTCTCCTTCTGCCTCGCCGTCGCCTGGTTCATGAAGGGCTGGGCCAGCCAATAACTGGATTTTAAATCATTGATCAACAATGATTTAGGAGGTTGAAAAATCCTCCCGGAAAACCGCGCGGAAAGAGACAAAGTCCTTGTTTCCCGTGCCTGAATTTCAGACCCTTCCCCCGCCCTATGTCCGATACCCCGAACGAGCCAGAACAGGCCCAAACCAAGGTCGCATCCGAGCAGCAATACGACGCCGCACAGATCGACAAACTCGAAGGTTTGGAGGCCGTCCGCAAACGCCCCGGCATGTACATCGGAGACCCCGATGAACGCGGCCTCCACCACTGCGTTTTCGAAGTCCTCGACAACTCCATCGACGAACACCTCGCCGGATACTGCTCCCGCATCAAAATCGCCATCCACGTCGACGGATCCATCTCCATCTCGGACAACGGCCGCGGAATCCCCGTCGACATGCACCCGAAATTCGGCATCCCAGCCGTCGAACTCGTCCTCACCAACCTCCACGCCGGCGGAAAATTCGGCCAAGGAGCCTACAAATACTCCGGCGGCCTCCACGGCGTCGGCGCCAAATGCGTCAACGCCCTCGCCGACTGGTTCCGCGCCGACATCATGCGCAACGGCAAAATCCACCGCATCGGCTTCGAACGCGGCAAAACCACCCAACCCCTCCACGTCGTCGGCGAAGTCGACCCCAAGAAAACCGGCACCACCATCACCTTCTTCCCGGACGCCACCATCTTCGTCGATACCATCGAATTCAAGTTCGACCGCCTCGCCACCCGCCTCCGCGAACTCGCCTTCCTCAACCCGGGCCTCACCATCGACCTCGAGGACGAACGCCCGGAATCCGCAAAAAAAACCTCCTTCTTCTACGCCAAAGGCATTGAGGAATTCGTCGTCCAACTCGGCGAAAACAAAACCGTCATCCACGACACACCCGTCATCCTCTCCGGCAAACGCCAGATCGAACTCGACTACGACGGCAAACAAACCACCGATGACGTCTTCGCCGACGTCGTCTTCCAATACAACGACTCCTACAACGACCAGATCCTCTGCTTCGCCAACTCCATCCCCAACGGCGACGGAGGCACCCACCTCACCGGCTTCCGCACCGCACTCACCCGCGGCATCAACCAATACGCCAAAGCCAACAAGATCCTCAAGGACAAGGACCCCGCCCTATCAGGCGATGATGTTAGAGAAGGCCTCGTCTGCGTCATCTCGGTGAAAATGCCCAACCCGCGCTTTTCCTCGCAAACCAAGGACAAACTCGTCAACACCGAGATCGAAGGCGTCGTCTCCTCCATCGTCTACGAGGGAATCATGCAATACTTCGATGAAAACCCGGCCCTCGCCCGCAAGGTCATCGAAAAATCCGTCAACGCCGCACGCGCCCGCGAAGCCGCACGCAAAGCCCGCGAAACCGTCCGCAAATCCGCGCTCTCCGGCGGCGGACTCCCCGGCAAACTTGCCGACTGCTCCGAACGCGACCCCGCCAAATCCGAACTCTACATCGTCGAAGGTGACTCCGCAGGCGGCTCCGCC
>SXGQ01039021.1_pt1 | contig 13656 bp, 18 predicted proteins | sample 3178371 | NCBI WGS metagenome assembly SXGQ01 (sample SAMN11356859, study PRJNA531348) | freshwater metagenome | isolation source: freshwater sample F1-20 | place: China: Fuxian Lake, Yuxi | collected 2017-12-25
CTACTGCAGTAAATCTGAAATGGGGATTAGATAAAATTATGAAAGTTGCAAATTCTGGAGATACAGTTGAGCAAATAAAACAATCAGTAATTAATGAAGCCAAAAAAATGGCAGATGAAGACATACAGATAAACAAAACTATGGGAAAATACGGCTCTGTTTTATTTGATAACAATGATACAATAATGACTCATTGCAATGCAGGTGCACTAGCTACAGTAGCATATGGAACAGCATTAGGTGTAATTAGAGCAACAAGGGAAAGTGGAAAAAACATCAAAGTAATAGCTACTGAGACAAGACCAATACAGCAAGGCTCTAGACTGACAGCGTTTGAGTTAAAACATGATGGATTTGATGTGAGTCTAATTCCAGATACTGCGGTAGGATATTCAATGGCAAATGGATTGGTAGACAAAGTTATAGTTGGAGCAGACAGAATTGTAAGAACTGGTCATGTCTTTAATAAAATTGGAACATATCAAGTAGCAACTATGGCAAAACAACATGGAATTCCATTTTATGTAGCAGCTCCATTATCTACATTTGATATGAAAAGTGATGCCAAAGATGTAATTATTGAAATGCGAAAGGGAACCGAAGTAACTGGAATTGGCGATAAAAAAACAGCCCCTGATGATATTAATGTGATTAATCCAGCATTTGATATGACTCCACCTGAACTAATCTCAGGAATTATTACTGAAAAAGGCGTGGTTAGAGCTCCTTATGAAGTGTCTATTCCAAAATTATTTAAAATTAACAACTAATATTCTACAATGTATCAAGATTTTGATAAAGATTTAAAATATATATTGAATGCAAAATCGTTAGGTCGAAAGTGAATAACTTACTAAAAACACTTATCTCTGACCAAAAAAATTACGTTAATATTTACAAACCTGGTCCATACTGGTATAAAAAATCCCTTTCAGCAGTAAGAGAATTGGAATTAAATGGATTAACTGATTTTCGCTCTTCAAATGATGTTAATACTGCAGCGACCTCATTTGGGGAATAACACTCCGGTAGACGCTCGTAGGATTATAGAAACATTCCACATAACAAACAAGTTGGGTATGGCGATTTTAAACCACACACCATTAAAGAAATTATTTGATTTTCAAGTGAATCTTACACGTACATATCATAACAAACTCATTGATTTTGAAAAAAATAGACTAGCATTTACTAAATTTGACCGATTATCAGAACTTATTAAGAACTATCATGTTGAGAACTCTATAAATTTTGGATGTGATAACATCACAAAATTTAAAGATAAAAACTACTCCACAATTTATTTAGAAATTCTTGACATACTGGATTTTGTAGAAAGAAACTCCACACTTAAAGGAGTACACTCTCTTCTTGAAATTGGACCTGGATTTGGGACAAATATACATCTAATTGAACAAAATTATCCAGAGATCCGGAAATTCATTGCAGTAGATATTGTTCCCAACATCTGGGTAGCAACTGAATATCTAAGAAGTATCTACGGAGATTCTGTAAAGGATTACTTGGCAACCAGAGAAATGAAAGAGATCAAGTTCAAAGATGATAGGAGTCTCGAAATATTTGTGATTCCCTCATGGTTAATTGAAAAGATAATCTTCTTCAATTGATTGTTTTTGGAATTCTAATTCATTCGTTGAGATGACACCTAGTATTGTGGCAAATTATGCAAAAAATCTTGCAAGAATTAGAACAAACAGAACGATTTATAATTTTATATCTTACGATAAATTTGATCTTAAAACGACGTTTCATCCTGATTTAATTCCGGACTACTTTAAGGATGTAAGATTTGAAAAATCAAGACATCCATCATTAGTCAAAGATACGCATGAAAATTACTTTTATTTTGGAAAACCAGTAGCGGCTTAGATTATCGCTTTGGGTCTTTCAAAATCAAAATTTGGATTATTTGGTCAAAATTCTATGGTTATTTCATAAAAATACAATCATTATTTGAAGCTAATTAATAGAAAGTTTTTATTGATTTTAAAACTGCATCTAACAATATGAGTACTGTCACTGCACAAGCAATAAAAGATTCCCTAAAGCAATGCATGGATCCTGAAGTTCCACTAAATATTGTAGAGATGGGATTAATCTATGGAATTGATGTGGTGGAAAACAATAATGTCAACATCAAAATGACCATGACTACACAAGGTTGTCCACTACATGAGACATTAGTTCAAGATGTAACACGATATGCAAAAAAAGTTTCAGGTGTAAATAACGTCAAAGTCGATATTGTTTGGGAACCAAAATGGACAATGGATAGCATGACTGAAGAAGGAAAAGCAAAAATCAAAAATATGAGTGCTGCAATGACTACGCCGGCACCAATCAATTATGAAACTGCCTTACCTCAAGGAGTTGGAAAACTAGTACAACAAGAAGATGGTTCTATGGTACTAGCTAATGAACATGAACAGGGATTTATGGTTAATCAAGCAATTGTAGACTTTTGGAAGTCATGCAATGGAGAACGCAAAGTTACTGAACTAGTTGAAATGTTTGCACAACAAACAGGACTGCAAAGAAATCAAGTAGAAAAAGAAGTAATGCAATTATTGCAACAACTACGTGAAGGTGGACTTATTGCAATACAAAATCACCCTGATACACCAAATGTTCAATTCAGAAAGTAATTCTAAAAAATATAATTTGAACTTGCACCATCAAAATTAATTACAACACCTGATAGATATTTTATATTATTTTGGATAATTGCTTTTACAAAGTTTCCAATCTCTTCAGGTTCTCCTAATCTTTTCATAGGTAATGTTTTTTCAAATTCTTTAATATTATCAATTAATTCTCTAGTTCTATCTGTGTTAATAGGACCTGGTGCAATATTTATACAACTAATATTTTTTTGAGCATATTCTTTGCTTAGAATTTTAAAAACTTCACTAAATGCTGCACGATACGCAGATGATATTATCAATTTTGCATTAGGCTCTTTGATTACACTAGAACTAATCAAAAAAATGTATCCTCCATCATTTATTTTGATATTTTGTAGTATGGTACAAAATCCTACAAATAATTGATTGTGATATTTATTCCAGTCTTCTTCAGTAATTGTTGTAAATGGTTTTGGTTGTGGACCGCCTGTATTTAGAATCAAAATATCTGTTTGATTATGTATTTCTAAAAATTTTTTTACACTATCTAAATTTGATGTATCAATATCATTTTTGGATGCTGCAAAAACATCAATTTCTATTGATTTTAATGCATTTGAAATCGCTTTACCTATTCCACGTGATCCTCCTAAAACAATTGCTCTAGTCATACTATTCTTAAAAATTAGTTCTAATTAAATTTCATTGTATACTAAAAATAATACAATATTTTTTATTATTATAAAAATTGAAGATAATGTAATTTAATAAAATTACATTTTTCCTTGTTGCCATGCTTGATTGAATTTTTTGATGGCTTCTTGATATGCTGTAATTGAATCATCACCTGTTGTGCTAAGAAACTTCTCCCACTGTTCATTGAATTTCTTTATAGATTCAATATTGGTTTCTTTGAATATATTTTGCATCATTTTTGTTTGTTGTTTAATGTATTCTGGTCCAATTTCTTCCCAGGTCTTTTCCCAAGTTGCACTAACTTTTTTTAATAATTCTGCATCTGATCCTATTGCTTTTTGACATGCATCGTGATATGTCATCAGTGTTTCATTTGTAGCCTTTTGCCATTGTGCCAAAGATTCTTTCCAAACACTTAGTGCAGAATTATATTCTTTCCAAGCTTTCTCAAATTCAGGTTTTTTTGAGGATGTTGTAGTATGATTTTTTGGCTTAGGAGTTGATTTTTTGATTATTTTCTTTTGAATGTTAGATTTTCTTTTGGTAACCATACATTTAGTTTATTATGATATAAGTTAAATCTTTAAAGGCATTTTGAGGCTAAACTTTTTATAAATTTTCACTTAAAATTTTGATGCTTTAGAAAAAGTTGGAACATGCTTTTCATCTTTATTTTTAAATAATTTATAATGATTTTCACATAAATTTCTGGTTTCTTTAAAACTAATTTTTACAGTTTGTATGGCTTTTTCTTTACATTCCGATATACTGCATTGCAATATGATGTATAATTGATATTTCTTAATAAAACTTTGAAATTATACAATTACCTCTGCTAACTTTTTTATGATTGTAGTATCTTGTAAAAATTATGGATGAGGATGAAAAAGGAAAAGAATTTTTAAAATTAATTGATGATCAAAATATCGTTCAGTGGAATATTGTTGCAAAATTATCCTCTTTAATTAAATCTGAATGGAATTCTACTGAATTAAAAACTGAACTTGAAACTTTAATAAAACAACACTACAAAATCACAAAGGATCTAAATAGTTTAGACGGGAATAATAGTATTTTATAATCCTGAATCTACCATTAATGCAATAAATAATACTGCCAAATAAGGGCTAGAAAATTTAAACAATGTCCATGCAGCCTTTTCCATTGGTTTTATTGTAACCCAAACTGATAATCCTAGCATTAATGCACCTGATGCAATTGCAGTCCATAAATATGCATCACCTACCAAATTTTCTCCATTTTGAGTTGTAATGAAAAATGGTGCAATTGAAAATAATACCATTACAACAGTAGATAATGCAATAGCTCTTGCTGATGTTTTTTCAGATTGAACTGCAGTTAACATTGGGACATTTACTTTGTTATAATCTTCTTTGAAATGTAATGTTAAAGCCCAAATATGCATTGGAATCCAAATAAACACTAATCCTGCCATTGCAAGTCCCATAGTCCATAAATCTGACATGCTTACTGCAACCCATCCAATCATAGGTGGTGAACCTCCACATAATCCTCCTAAAATAATATTAGTTCTTGAATTTCGTTTGAGTATATATGAATAAATAATAATGTTGTCTACTAATGCAAATGCAATGAAAATTGTTGCCCATACTCCTTGCTCTAATGTTGTAGTAGATGAAATTGCAAAAGCTAACACCAATGATATACCAGCTAACACTAATCCAAAATTTCTTGCTTTAACTGCTGGATAGATTCTCTTTGATGGAAGAGGTCTGTCTTTTGTTCTTTCCATAATTGCATCAATGTCTCTATCGTGGTAGTTTGTCAAAGTGTTGGCTGCTGCAGAACCTGATGCTACTGAAAATAACATTAAAGCCCAAGTTTCAATAGATATTGGGATATTGTAAATATTTGAAGCTGTTAATGCTGCTCCAAATGCAGTAAATACAAGTAAATACCAAATTTTTGGCTTTGTTAATTCATAATAAACAGCTACTCTTGAACTAGTTGTTTGCTTTTGCAATATTAGTCACCAGTATTTAATGGCATATATGGCATTGCTTTCATTCGTGATTTCATCTCAATAAATGACTCTGATGACTGAATCCCTTCAATTCTTCCTATCTTTTCTGAAACCATTTTGTGCATGTGATCTAATGATTTTGAATACACTGTAACTAGTATGTCAAATCTTCCTGTAACTTCTGCAACCTCTCTGACACCTTCAATTTTGAATAATTGTTCAATCACATTATCACGTTGTTTTGTGTCAATGTTAATTCCTGTTATAGCTTTAACTTCATACCCAAGTTCAGCATCATTAACGTCTATGGTAAAACGCTCAATTAATTTTCTTTTAACTAATCTTTTGATTCTTGAATAAACTACTGATGAATTTACATCTATTTTCTTTGATAATTGTGGAACAGAAATTGAGGCATCATTAGATAATTCTGATAAAATCTGTAAATCTAAATTATCTACTTTTGTCATCTAAAGCACCCAAACCGATGAATATTTTTGGTTCTTATAAAGTTATTATTGTAAAAATTACAAATAATTAATTAAATCTTATTTTTTTTGTATAACATTTCTGCTAACAAAACCGCACCTTTTGCTGAACCCATTTTTTTATTATGTGAGAATAACATGTATTTTAATCCATTATCAAACAATTCTTCTTTTTCTACTCTTCCAATTGTTGTAGTCATTCCATCTCCAACTGTTCTTTCCATTCTTGGCTGTGGTCTTGTTGGGTCGTCATGAAATGCATAGTAGTATTTTGGAGCTGATGGTAATCCAATTACTGAACTAGTTTTATTACTTTGATTGTACATTTCCTTTGCCATTTGTGGATCAATTTCTTTTGAAGTTTCTACAAAAACTGATTCAGTATGCCCATCTATGACTGGAACTCTGGTACAAGTACAACTAATTTTGATATCTGCATCTACAATTTTTCCATTTACTAGTTTACCTAAAATTTTTCTTGTTTCTAATTTTACTTTTCCTTCTTCTTTTGGAATATATGGAATTATGTTATCAGTAATTCCCATTGCAGACACACCTGATTTACCTCCACCTGATATTGCTTGCATTGAAGTCATCATCACTTTTTTTACTCCATATTTGTCAAACAATGGTTTTAATGTAATTGCTAAACCTGTAGTAGTACAATTTGGTAAAGGAGCTACAAATCCCTTCCAGTTTCTATTCTTTTTTTGAATTTCTAATAATTCAGATTGTTCATCATTTATTCCTGGAATTAGTATTGGTACATCTTCTTCATACCTGTAAGCAGAACTAGTTGAAATAACTGGTAAATCTTTAGCCATTTTAGTTTCTATGTCTCTTGCAGCTACAGATTCAACTGCAGAAAATACTAAATCTAACTGAGACACATCTAATTGATCTACTGATTTAACTGTCATATTTTTAATATATTCTGGAATTTCTCCAGCTACATCCCATGCAATAATACCGCTAGCATCTTTTATTGCATCTAGATACTTTTTTCCTGCTGAACGTTCTGATGCTGCAATCTGAGTAACTTCAAACCATGGGTGATTATCTAATGATAGCACAAATTCTTGACCTACTGACCCTGTAACCCCAATTATTGCAACTTTTTTCTTCTCCATAATGAGAATTTAGTTAAGTTTCAATTAATAATCGTTTTTGGATTAGCAAAACATACTAAATCAACCCTTTCTATCTTGAACTGTGAAAATAAGAACAAAATTATCTATTCGTAGACATACTCCTGTCATTCATGGAGGAAAAATCCCTTCAAAAAATAACGATCAAAAAATAATTGATTTTAGTTCTAACATAACTCCACTTGGAATTCCTCCTTCTGTTAAATTAATAATTAAACAAAACTTGGATAAAGTTAAATTTTATCCTGATCCAAATTCTGATACTGTAATTTCTAGTTTAGAAAAATACACTTGTTTATCAAAACCAAATATTATTGTTGGAAATGGTGCAATTGAAATTCTTTATAATTTTTGTTTTGCATTTTTATCTAAAACAACTAAAGTGTTAATTCATGTGCCCACATTTCAAGAATACGAAACTGCTGTAAAATTAAGTAACTGTAAAATTTCATATTTTAAATCATTAAATTTATCTGAAAATATTGATTCATTTATTTCAAAAATTCCAAAAAATGGCTGTATTTTTATTTGTAATCCTAATAATCCTACAGGTGAATTATTATCAAAAACAAAAATATTATCTATAATAATTGAAGCAAAAAAATTAAAAACTATTGTCTTTATTGATGAATGTTTTATTGAACTAGTCCCAAAATCTAACGAATCTGTTGTATCTTATGTAAAAAAATATGATAATCTTTTCATTTTAAGATCTTTAACAAAATCATTTGGTTTACCTGGATTAAGAATAGGATATGGATGTGGTTCCAAAGATATAATTCAAATTTTACAAAAAATAAAAATTCCATGGAGTGTAAATTCATTAGCTCAAGATGCAGCAAATGTTGCAATTAAAAATATCTCTCATATCAGAAAATCTAATTTAATTATTAAAAAGGAATTAAAATATTTACAAGATAGTATTTCAATTTTAAATGGATTTGAATGTATTTCTTCATCTACTAACTTTATTTTAATTAAAACAAAATATGATTCTACATTATTACAAGAAAAATTATTAAAAAATAAAATTCTAATTCGTGATTGCAAAAATTTCAGAGGATTAGATAATCACTATATTAGAATTGCAGTAAAATCTCACAAAGATAATATAAAATTAGTAAGTGCGTTGGAGAAAATTAAATGAAATCATTAATGATTCAGGGAACTTCCTCTGGTGCTGGGAAAACAACACTGGTTGCTGCCTTGTGTAGAATTTTTTCAGATAAGGGTTATACCGTTGCTCCATTCAAATCTCAAAATATGTCTAATTTTTCTTACATCACACCTGATTTTGAAATTTCTCGTGCTCAAGCAATTCAAGCCTTTGGTGCACGCTGTTACATAACACCTGATTTGAATCCAATTTTGCTTAAACCTGTTGGAAATTATTCTAGTATTGTATACTTGAATGGTAAACGCTTTAAAAAAATGCATGCTCAAGAATATTATAAAAAATTTGTAAACGTCGAAGGTATGAAAATAGCCACAAAATCACTAAAGACTTTACAGAAAAATTTTGATTTGGTGATTATAGAAGGTGCAGGTTCACCTGCAGAAATTAATTTGCAGAAATATGATATTGCAAATATGAAAATTGCAAAAAAAGCAAATGCAAATGTTTTGTTAGTAACTAATATTGATAAAGGAGGATCTTTTGCAAGTTTAGTTGGAACTATGAATTTAATTGATAAAAAATATCAACAACTTGTCAAGGGATTTATTTTTAATAAATTTCGTGGTGATGTTGAAGTGTTAAAACCTGGATTTAAAAAATTACAAAATATTACAAAAATTCCAACTATTGGAATTATTCCATTAATGTCATTAAATTTACCTGAGGAGGATTCCCTTAATGCAAAACCTAAAAATATGATTTTTAATAAAAAAAATATTTTAAAAATTGATAATGAATTAGATAAATTATCAAAAATTGTTAAATCCAATATGAATATTAATTCAATTGAGAAAATGTTACAATGATTTTGGAATCTATATCCATTATTGGTTTTGCAATTTTAATTGATTTAACATTTGGAGATCCAAAAAATCGCTATCATCCAACTGCTTGGATAGGAACATTGATTGCAAAATTTACTCCTCTTGCAAAACATCAAAATCCCACATTTGAAAAAGTTGGCGGAGTTTTACTTATAATAATTATTTCTAGTATTGTTATTTTGTTATTATCAAGTCTTAATTTTGGTATATCTTTAATCTCTATTGATTATATTTCATTAATTGTATCTGTATTTATTGGAGCATTGTTACTAAAGACAACTATTGCTATTCGTGGTATGGAAAAACATGCAAGTAGTGTATTGGAATCTTTAGAGAACAATAACTTGGATATGGCAAGAAATTATCTATCTATGATTGTAAAGCGAAAAACCACCAATTTGGATAAAAACCATGTACTTTCAGGCGTGCTAGAAAGCATCAGTGAGAATACTGTTGATGGCATAACTGGTCCAATGTTTTATTATGCTTTTTTTGGTTTATGGGGAGCTTTTGTGTATAGAGTTATCAATACAGCAGATTCAATGATTGGATACAAAAATGATATTTTTAAAAATTTAGGTTGGTTTACTGCTACTTGTGATACAATCATAAATTATATTCCATCACGAATTACAGGATTAATCATGATTATTTCTGCAGCTATTTTGCAAAACAATTGGAAAAATTCTTACAAAGTAATGATACGAGATGGTAAAACAACTGAAAGTCCTAATGCTGGATACCCAATGGCAGCATTAGCTGGTGCTCTAGAAACAAAATTTGAAAAAATAAATCATTACAAATTAGGTGATGGTGAAATTATACTCACAAAACACCATGTCATATCTGCAATTAAGATAATGAAATTAACATCAATTCTTTTCTTTGGGATTATTGTAATTCCAATAATTTTAATTTTATCTTTTATTGGATGGTGGCTTTATGTTTAAAGAAATTGGTTCGGTTTTTTCTTTTTTAACAATTTTACCAACATCAAATTCTACATTAGATGATATTGCAAAACACATGTATCTATTTCCTCTAGTTGGAATTGTACTGGGAATTTTAGTAGGTTCATTTGGTTTTGGTTTATCTTTTCTTTTGGATCCAATAATAGTTAGTTTTCTTGTAGTTACATCAATTGTAATAATTACTGGAATTCATCATGCTGATGGTCTAGCTGATTTTGCTGATGGTCTTATGGTAAAAGGTAGTAAGGAGAAAAAACTTAATGCAATGAAAGATCTTTCTACAGGATCTGCAGGAGTAGTTGCAATTGTTCTATACCTCATTGGACTAGTTGTTACAATTTCACTTACAAATGGTTTTGACTTGTTTAAGGCAATTCTAATTAGTGAAATTTTAGCAAAATTTTCAATGGTTTTATTGGCAAGTTTAGGAAACTCAGCATCAATAGGCTCAAATTCTCCTTTTATGAAAATTATGAAAGATAAGAAAAAATTGTTTGCAGCATTTGTAATTATGATAATTCCTGTTGCTTTACTTGGTGAAACTACTGGACTTGTGATGCTTGGTGTAACCTTTCTTGTAACATTGATAATTTTAGTAATATCTAATCGTAATTTTGGTGGAATTACAGGCGATGTACTTGGTTCGACTAATGAATTAACTCGCTTAGCATCGTTAATGGTATTTGTATCACTATGATTGGTTTAGTGATGGCAGGTGGTAAAGGAACACGTATGAATTTAGATAATGAAAAATTATTACTCAAATATAAAAAACCAATTATTCTTCATGTAATTGATTCATTAAAAGATTCAAATTGTTTTTCAAATATTATAGCATTAACTAGTTCTAATTCTCCAAATACAAAAAAATTACTTCAACGAAATAATATTGAAATTTTTGATACTAATGGAATTGGCTATGTTGAAGATTTATCTTTGGTACTTCAATCTATAAATAATTCTGTTTTAGTTACTTCAGGTGATTTACCATTATTAGATGATGAAATTATACAAAACATTGTTAAATATTATGATCCTGATAAAACTTGGACAAGCATACTTGTCACTAACGAATTTTTAACTAAACTTGGATTAGAATCTGATTATTCTATAAAATATAATAATCAAATATGTAATTACACTGGAATTTCTTTAATTAATGCAAACAAAATTAATTCATCTAATAATTTAGATGAAAATTATATCATTATTGATGATAAAAGGATTGCATTTAATTTAAACACAAAACAGGATTATGAATTACTCGGCACTACCTGATACTTTGCCATTTATTTTTGCTCTAGAACCTGTTGGCTCTGAAATGGTATTGCCACAAGAATTACATGCAACTACTGTTGATGCGTGAGAATATACTACTTGTAATTCGTCACATTCTGCACAATTAACTTTTTGAAACTTGCTTGAGGGCTTTGGAATTTCGATGTGATCTTTTTTCATACTGCTATCAACTCAAATTTCTTAATTCTAACACCTTTTTTATTGTATTTCTTTTTACAAACAGTACATGTCATAAGTGGAGTAACTTTTTTAGTAGTTTTGGCTGGTTTTGCAAGTTTTGGGAATTTTTGTCCACCATAACCTCTTTTACGTTCAGCGTGACGACGTTCACCTGCTGCAGAACCACGTCTTTTTCCAGCCTTGTAAATGGAGACCTTTTGTTCAGTATGTGTTTTACATTTTGCACAATACTTTCTGATCACCTTTGGAATGTTCATATCAAAAAAACCTCTTCACCCGTAATTTAAGCATTGAATCTATAATAGTCATAAATTTGATTTATTGTTATGAGTTCAAGCCTAGCCAATTCTATTAATTCTTTAAATTCTGTTGCACTAGGTGAAAAAAAAGCTGATCTAGTATTAACAAATTGTAACTTACTATCAGTTTACACTAGAGAAATTATTCCTAAAACTCAGATCGCAATAATTAATGATCGTATTGCATACGTTGGTCTTGATGCAACTCACACAATAGGACCAAAAACAAAAGTTATTGATATTCATAATGAATTTGTCAGTCCAGGATTTGCAGATCCTCATTTACACATTGATCAGTTTGTGTTACCCTCTGAATTTGCAAAACAAGCTCTTCTTTGTGGTGTAACATCTCTTTTTTCAGATCCAATTGATATAGTTAGTGTGGGAGGTTACAAAGGTTTTCAAGAATTTCTTAGACTGGGAGAAGATTTACCAATTAGAATATTTCAAACAGTTCCTGGAGGACTTCCTGTAGATGCAAAATTTAGTAATAGTAAATCATTGAGTGCATCACAAGAAAAAACTGCAATAAAACATCCTCATGTAATTGGAATGGGAGAAGTTTTTTCATGGACTAAAGTAATTTTACGTGAACCAAAAACAATGAAATCACTTTCAACAATGTTAGAATGTGATTGTATAATTAATGGACATACTGCAGGTGCAAGTGACAAAAAACTTAATGCATATGTTTCTTCTGGAATTCTATCATGTCATGAACCAATAAATTTTGATCAAGTATTAGAAAGATTACGTCTAGGAATGTGGATAATGATTAGAGAAGGTTCCATACGTCGTGATTTAAAAGAAATTATTCCACGTGTTTTAACAAATGGAACATATCTTAATCGATTGATGTTTTGTTCTGATGGTCTTGATCCATTAGATATTTCTAAATTTGGTCACATTGATCATTGTATACGTGAGTCCATTAAACTTGGTTTAGATCCAATTGATGCAGTTACAATGGCATCAAAGAATAATTTTGATTATTATAATATGGGAAAAGATCTTGGTGGTATTGCACCTGGAAAATTAGCTGATATCTTAGTTTTTGATAATTTAAAATCATTTAAACCTAAACATGTTTTTGTTGGAGGCAAGCTTGTTGTTTCAAATGGTTCTTTTGTGGCTCGTATAAGAAAGAATGTAATTTCTCCATGGATTAAAAAAACTGTCAAGTTAACAAAATTTTCTAAAAATGATTTTCTAATTAAATCCAAAAAAGATCATGTGGTAGCTAATACAATTTTTATGGAAAATGAAATAATTACTAAATTGGGAACATCAGAACTTCATTCTAAAGATGGTCATGTTTTTGCATCTTTAGATGATGATGTTTGGAAAATTGCTGCATTTGATAGAATTCATGGCACAGGTAAACATTCTATTGGTTTTCTTGAAAATTTTGGTGCTGAAATTGGAGCATTTGCGTCAACTTGGAGTTTTCATGAAAATGATTTGATCGTACTAGGTTCAAATGATTCTGATATGGCAATAGCGTCAAATCATTTAATTAAAAATCAAGGTGGTTTGGTTGCAGTCAAGTCTGGAAAAATTCTTGCCTCATTGCCTTTGCAATTTGGTGGAATTGTTTCAACTGATTCTTTTGAAACTGTTTCATCTAATTTTGAAAAGATTAATAATTGTATTGTGGATTTAGGATGTAAATTCAGCAGACCTCATTTGATCCCTCTATTCTTGCCTTTTCTAGCCTTACCTTCTGTAAGAATTCTTTCAGGTGGGATTATTGATGTAAAAAATCGATCTTACATTTCACCAATCAATTAGGTAATGTTAAAAAGAGGGATTTTGAGTATTGATATTGAATCTAAATGGCATCAATTCAACAAGGCCCAAATGGACCAGTACTAGTTCTCAAGGAAAGTGCATTACAAACAAAAGGTAAGGATGCACAACACAA
>SXGQ01272535.1_pt1 | contig 13656 bp, 41 predicted proteins | sample 3178371 | NCBI WGS metagenome assembly SXGQ01 (sample SAMN11356859, study PRJNA531348) | freshwater metagenome | isolation source: freshwater sample F1-20 | place: China: Fuxian Lake, Yuxi | collected 2017-12-25
GATTGTACATATTGGGTAGATTTGGTGCTGGAGATAAGCGTAATGGACAAAAAACAGGATTTTTTCTGCCGCGAGAACATCTTGACTCATTTGATTGGTGGATTGTTGATGCTAATGGGGCTATGCAGGAGTTATCCTAAAATATTCGGAGAATAAATAATCAGGAAATTGGCTGAAGTTGGCTATTGACAACTGCCGATGTTGGATGTATACTTACTGAGTAAATGCGGTGGCGAATGTAGTTTAATTGGAAAAACAATTTTCACACAATCGAATAATGTGATCAGTATTGATGGTTCAACTCCATCCATTCGCCCTTAAATTTGGAGAATAAATAATGGAGATAGGCACAGTTGTAGTATTTGAGCCAAATAACTTTAATCTAGAATTTTGGAATAATCTTCCAGAAAAGGACAAGATTAAGTATTATGGGGTTTTGGGTTATGGATTGGAAAAGAAGAAGTTTTTCGTATTTTTAACCGAAATTAAAAACGCTCCCGGCCATGGTATACTTGTTGATCTTGATGATGGTCATTTGGAAGTTATGAGACATATCTCTGATTTTAGAGAAGTTAATGAAGAAGAATTTTAAGGAGAATAAGCAATGAGTTTTTGGGAAGGTTTCTCTAGTTTATTTGATTGGATGGCTCCTAAAAGTCTAAACGAAAGTCTCTGTGATCTTGACAACAATATGCAAGAGTTGTATGATCGTATGGGGTGGGGAATTTATCATCATCCGTTTGAGCAAGAAGAACAGCAAAGACAAGATAGATTATATGATAATCCCACAGAATCACAAAAGAGTTGGTTTAAGGAATAAATAATGAAAAAGAAAAAAATCACTAAAAAGAAAAAGCCAGGTAAACAAAAGATTGATGTTGTATTAGAGTCATTACTTAATCTTGAACAACAAACAAAGGAATTAATCAAGAGGATTGAACGAATAGAGGCAACTCAATACTTTTATCTAAAATACCAGTATCCTGAGCGACCAGAACCACATTATTGGCCCAATATTCCTCGCTATGATAGCGTTACATGGAATGATGGATGTCAAAAGAAAGTAAATCAATGAAATCTTTAACATTCAGTTTTGTTCATTTTAGTTTTTATTTCAGTGTTCTACTAGGAATAATAATGAATCTTATAGACAAAACTAAACCACAATACGGCTTTCCTCCAAATATGGGCTGGATTATTATATTAGGTTTTTTGTGTCTTATTTATAAGAATAACAATGATTAAAATTAAAAAACTACTAAGTTATGGTGGGGCTTGTCCATACCAACTAGAAGCCATTACAGAAGACGATAAGTGGCTTTATATTCGCTATCGGTATGGTGTGTTGAGTTATGTTGTGGCAAATAGTGAGAAGGAATGGATGGATAATGATTGTATAGAATATGATTATAGTGAACAAATTGGTGAGAAAATGGATGGATTTGCCAAGCATGACTTGATTTTTCCACACCTGTGTGATAAGATAGAGTTTCCCGAAAATTTCCTATTGGAGTCTGGAGTTTTAAAATGAAACTTGAATGTGTTAATCCTAATGCTCCTACCGAAAAATGTTTGAATTGTGGAAACAATATTTATACTTGTGAAAGAACCGTGGCCGTTTATAATGACTATCGCTGTCCGATTCATAAAGATGGCTTTGAAACTAATGATGGTAATTGGTTTTGCTGCGGCGAATGTTATGATGAATATTTTGATATGGAGAATAAACCATGAAGGTTGGTTGGCAATATCGAATAGTTAAAAAAGATAACAAATATGGAATCCACCCCGTCTTTATTGATGAGAATGGAGATATTGTGAATATTAATGATATGCCAGAAGTTTGCGAAAATAGTTTAGTAGAATTAGGAACAAAGACTAGAGATATATGGGATTATCCTGTGCTGAATTTTGAAACCGGAGAGGAAAGGTTCTATTGACAACTGCCGATAACAGGTTATACTGGAACCGTTCCCTTTTCGGTTGATGGGTCAACTATCAGCAAATTAGTAAGGCATGATTAAGTTGCATACGCTGCTAGTCCTAGTGATAAGATGTTGATAAAACCGAATTTTTTACCTTGGAGAATAAATAATGACTAACGAACTAAAAGAAACCATTAAGAACTTTCTGGTCGATTATCAAGATGCAGATTTGGATAATTGGGCAACAACAGATTTGCTACTAATAACTGCTGTCAGTCTTTTGGAACAAGTTGTGGAGAATAACTAATGGGAATGGGAAGTTATGCGGTAGGTAGTTTTGTTATTGGATATGACGATCTTAAAAAGATTGTTCCAGACCAAATATCGGCCATTGAGAATGAAAAGTTCTTTGAAGATATTGGTTGGGGCGTTATCGGCCAATGGCTAGGGTGGGATGATATTAGTTATCTGGAAGATGCTATTTTGGACTGGTGTTATGATGACGATCAAGATGACGAATATAACCAAAAAGTTGCAGAAGAAATTAGCAACAAATACAATACTCATGTTGCCGATCTAAAAAATGCGTTTGAAAAGAAAACCGGCCTAACTCTATACTTTGATAGTTATGATGAGGATGGTGGCGATAGATATGATAATCCTAATGATAAGGATGGGTGCATTTTTTGTGTGGATGGTATGGTGCAACTAACTCCCGCTGGTGAAAAGTTTAAGGATATTGTTACTGAAAGAAGGTGGACACAATATGGCTGATCCACTAATCGAAAAAGACTTTTACAAACTTGATGTTTACCGATTTGATGTTGAGTATGTTTTAGATGATTGGTATGATATTACGGTCAACAACAGTATCAGTTGGGACTATGTGAATATTAAGGCTACTAAGAAGGAACTAAAGGGGTTGGCCGATTTTATTAATAAGATGGTGGAGAAGAAGTAATGATTAATAATTTTGGAGATTTTGTTGGTGCTGTTGCTGATTATATTGAGAAGGAGTATAATCCTGACGATTTTCAGAATTTGAGTGATAATGAGAAGTGGACTATTAGATCAATGATTGATGCTCATTATAATAGAGATGATAGTGTGAGTAATGTGGCTAATGTTATCATAAATTATCTTAGACTTAGCCGACAGTATATCAAAGGAAATAATATTATCAACTAGGTGTATTAGTAAATTAGGAGAATCTCTATGTTTACTAATAAATATCTAGAAGCAATACTGCAATATGTATCCAGTAAGGATATGAGTTATTGTAATTGTGGTAAAAATCAAGTTCCTGGGTTTAGTTGTCGCCAACATTGTAAGTATGGTAAAGGCGAAGAAGCAAATGCTTTGCAATATGGAAAACCCGGCCCAAATGATCCAAGAAAAACTCCTGCCCCTAAAAAGGATCAGAAAAAAGGATCAAAGAAAAACAAACCAGATAGTGCAAAAGATGACAAGGGTAATATAAGTTTTGACGAAAGTTTAACTAAAAGATTACAAGCACTAGTAACCGAACATAATAAAAAAGATAAAGGTAGCAAGGCTACTCTTGGTATGTTAAAAGCGGTTTATAGAAGGGGAGCAGGAGCATTTAGCACTAGTCATGCTCCTAAAATGAGTAGAGATGGATGGGCAATAGCAAGAGTTAATGCGTTTTTATATTTGTTACGAAATGGTCGCCCATCAAATCCAAACTATGTTCAGGATAACGATCTTCTTCCAAAGGGTCATCCACGAAGCAGCAAATAATTTTAAAGTTTGCTCTTGACAGTGCCGATACAACCTGTATACTACTGATAGAGTTGTTGTCACTTTTGGAGGATTTATGCCTAAATTTGTTGTTACCATGAATTATGTTGAGGCTAAAAGAACATCGTTTGTTATTGAATCAGATAACGAGGATGATGTTTATGAGGCTATTGGAGAAATTGATAACAATTTCTTTGAAAACCATGATAACGTAAAATGGGTTTGCTCTGATTATGAGCCACCTATTATAGATGGTGTGGAACTTCTAACCAAGAAAAATGAAAATTCTGTTTGCTGCACAGTTAAACAGCAAAGGGCTATTCAGAAGGAATTCGATAAGGTTATTGAATTTTTCAACCAAGCGGAAAAAGAAACATGAAACAAAATGTAATGAAAAAGTGGGTCAAGGCTCTAAGAAGCGGCAAGTTTAAACAGGGTACTGGAACTCTCAAGCAATTTAATAAGAAGGGGCAGGCCCAGCACTGTTGTCTTGGTGTGCTTTGTGAGTTGTATAATCAAGAGATGAAGAAGAATAAGAAAAAGATGCTGTCTGAGACAATTTGGGATAATAATAGCGATTTTTCGTTTGGATATTGTAGATTTGGTAACAAGAAAGAGGATTTGCCAAAAGATGTTATGAAGTGGGCTGGAATACATAATAGTATGGGGGAATTTATCACTGATGATCCAGTATATGACCAGTATAATTTGGCAGATTTGAATGATACTGGGCGAAAGTTTAAGACTATTGCTAATATTATCGAAAAGAATTACGAACAACTATGAGTTATACTTTTGACGAATGGATGAATGAGAATGATGGAGTTTCTTTACGAATGGAAAGAATCTATGATGATCTTGTAAAGAACCCAAATGATCCTGTTGATAACTGGAAACAAATTAAAGATTATTTACAAGCAGCATACGATGAAGGATTTGACAATGGATACTCTGTCGGGTATAATGATGGTGAGGATATAGGAAAGGAACTACAATAAAACAAGATCGGAATTAACCGACTCCATTAGGTTGATCGCTAATGGGATCGTCCTGAGCCTCTGGTTAATCTACGCTCAATAATGGGGCGATTTCAATACACAAGGAATAATATGAGTAAAACTAAAAAAAGACCACAGTTTAACTGTGATGTTAATGGTGGCATAATGGTGGTATCTGCTTTAAGGTACTCTCTTGGGCGAATGACTTATGTTCCCGGTGCAGTTCAAGATTGGATTAAAACTTATTGGGATAGTCTTGATAGTAATACTAAATGCGTATTAATTAGAGATGTATTTGATTTTTTGTATGATGATTTTAGAACAAGTGGAAAACATCATGCTCCTTTTCATGGATATGATACTAAAGAATGGACAAAATTTGCTATTAATAGATTCTGGTCTATGAGCGAAGAAGAACAAGAATATCTTTATAATAACTATTTTACTAATATTGGCAATAATCATCGTTCACAATGGTGGAGTGAAGTAATGCAACCTAAACTTTGTCAGGACAACAATGAACTTTGACCAAGCAAAAGAATTGTCTTTTCTAGTCCCGTGGAAAACTATGGAATGTTTTAGTGGGCCAGATTGCTGGTGCAGAATCATACTGCCAGTTGAACCAATACTTTATAACCATCCAGAAAATCCAGATAATAAACACGAATACATTATTGTGGACGCTGGAGCATTAGATCAGCAAACTGCCGAATATATTGTGAAACTTCATAATCAACAATATGAAAGCATCAAACAAAGTTGTAGAGATGCTATGAAAGAAACTATGGATAGTCTTATACCTTTGGCTCATCAAAGTGTAACCATTACAAATAATCCCACAATAGATGATTTTCGCACCATCAAAAGAAAAAAGATAGATTAATGAACGATCTTGATAAAAAAGATTTGCTGGAACTAGCCAATTTAATCAAAGATTGTGTTGTGCAAATCGAGGCTATACAAGATTTAGAAGCAGATACTCCATTAATTCTTGAGGATATTACTGGTTGTGCTGATGCTATTATAGAGATTGTGGAAAATAAACCTCATAAGATTGAGAGAATGTTCTAGTGGCTTATATTCCAATAAACGATAATAATAGTCGGTTTGATTTGGTAGAAATTAAAACCACTAATAGTTGCGATCCAACTCCTCATTGTAAGATTCATGGGGCTATGAATTGTGTGGCGGTTCATGATAATGGCAAACTTTGGAGATGTATTCAAAGTAATATGGTAAAAGATTGTAGGGCTGGTTGTGAGGAAAAACTTAAAGAACTTTCTTGACAACCGCCGATAATGCTGTATACTGGAGTTACTATGACCGACGAAGAAAAGTTTGCTATCTACTGGTGTTATAATCGGGCTATGGATTATGTGGAGAAACATAGTCCAATTGATCCAGCATACGGAGATAGATACGATCTTGATATGATTGTAAATGGTGTGAATATTAGTGAGACTATTAAGAATTTACTGGGGAGATTAGTAGTATGAATTATCCAGATAGAGGGGCTACAGTTTATCAAGACTTTATTTATCTGTTATATTTTGTTTGCACCAACCTTGCTATTTTAGGATTGCTGGGTGGACTTTTGTTTCTGGTTATGTTACAATACGGATATAAGAGTATCACAATCAAGTTCAATAAAAGAAATAAACTTCTCAAGCAGATTAAGCATAACGAAAAGATTAAAGAGAAGTCTTACATGAATAGGCTTGAAAATAGGGTTAAAAAAAAGAAATGATTATCAAACACTATCCTCTTATTAACATTGAGAAAGTAGAACAATACTATTCAGAAAAGGATGGTGTTCCAGTGAAACACGTTTGTACCACAGAATTTAGAGATTTTATGGCAGATGTTTTTTACAGAGAAACTCCTCATCCAGATTTTGGTAACAAATATTTTGCTATAGTTTTGCGTGGTGATAAACCTTATATTGCTAATGCTGACCAGATTGAGAACTTTACATTTGGTATGGTAGAAAATGATGAGGGAAGTCTTGAGTATAGCCAAAGTCGCCATGATTATAAGAGTTTTAATAATGGTAACATGATTGATGGTGGACGAGATTATATTCGATCATCTGGTAAAGTTAAGGTTTTTACTGTGCGAGATGGTAAAATGGTTAATTTTAGCACTGGTAATGATCATGGTTAGTGAAGAACTATTAAATAAAATGAGGCAGCACTATAGCGAAGCCCGCCAACTAGCCAAAGAAATTTGGATAACTATGGATAATGAGAGAGACAAGAATGACTATTACTATTTTGAGTGTGGCTTTGTTGCGGGATTGAACTATCAAAGATATAAGGCTCTGGAAAAACTGAGCGAACTAGATCAAGAGATGGGATTAGAATGAATCCTCATAGAAGATACAAAAATTATATGGGTGTTCAAGATATATTACTAATAATTTTACCAATCGTTCTTGTGGTATTTACTGTGTTTGTTCTTAATCCCGTTCACAAAAAAAATATTGAAAAACTTAGTAAACCAAAACCAGTTGACCGAACAAAAATAGTATCAATAAATCTTTCTGGTAATGTGGAAAGTATTCATCCTTGGGGAAGAACAGAAATTGTCCCCATGAAAGAGGTGGAATTAGAATACTTCCAATATTGTGACGAGTGGGTAATGTATGGAGATGTAATTCAACCAGTTGATCGTAAAAACTATTTTATGCCAGTAATGAAAGGTCACCTTGATCTTAACGTAAACGAAACCACAACAACATGGGTTGAGTATGGGAAATATGGTACAGGTCTTGGTGAGGACGAGAAAAGTTATGAAGATTTTAGGGTCGCCCACATTAAAGTCATAAAAGGTAGGATTTTTAATATAAAGTATACTCACTACAGACTTGACTCAAACGGATCATGGAGTATAATAGCCTCTTGGGAAGCGGAATTTAACGATAGGATGTAAAATGGACGCTGAACTTCAACAAAAACTTTACGAAAAATATCCCGATCTATTCTCAAACAAAGATAAGGGGATACAAAATAGTTGTATGGCATGGGGATGCGAGGTTGGAAATGGCTGGTATGAAATTATCAGTAGTGTATGCTGGATGATTGTTCAACATGAACGAAATCAAGAGGATAATAGAAAATATCTAGAAAATAATGATCCAGAAAAACTAGCCTCTTTACCAGAATATTTTTCTGTAAAATTTGATCAAGTTAAAGAGAAGTATGGGGGACTTCGACTATACTTTACTGGTGGTGATGATTATATTAGAGGTATGGTAAGGATGGCAGAGGCTATGAGTTATAAAATTTGTGAAGTTTGTGGCAATAAAGGACAGCCCAATAAAGGTGGATGGATAACTACTCTTTGTGATAGTTGCAGGAAAGCATGAAAACATATAAAGAAGAAGTACGAAAAGTAGTTGATGATGTTATTTGTGATTGTTGCGGACAATCTGCTAACACTATGGATATGGGGCCATCATGGGCTGAACTTAATGCTACATGGGGGTATGGTTGTGTTAATGATGGTGTTCAGTATGATATAGAGTTGTGTGAGAGTTGTTTTTTATCTGTAGTAGATTTTATAAAAAAGAAACGCAAACAAATTCTTGGGCCTTTTAAATATCCATACAATTATGATCCTCTAAATGGTAAGGAATATCTATAATGGAAACAAAGAATCAAGTTAAAGTTAATATGAGCATTGATGATATTAAAAATGCTATCATCTATTTTCTACATCGTGAACAAAAGATTAGTGGTATTTTTAAGGTAAAATTCAAGACTGATGGTGCTGAAATAATTGTTGATTTAAATCAAGAACCATGAATCAATTGTTACTAATCTTAGCAAAAGCGGTGGATCATAGAGTTGGTTTTACTGATGAAGATAAACCAGATATTCCAGTATTAACTCAACGAGCAGCATGGACAGCATTTTGGATTAAGATTAGTATTATATTAGTAAATTTTATTACCTGTGGTTTTATCATAGCAAACGTGATCCATAAATGGTAAAGTTTTGTCTTGACAATACCGATAACTGTGGTATACTATGTAGTAACCTTTGGAGAAACTTATGAGTACGGATTCTAAAAAAGCGGCTCAACAACTCGTTGAACGCTATTTCTTTGGTCAAAATAATAATGAACTTGTTATCAAGGGTGATGATATGAAAGAGTTCCTACAGAAATTTAGTGAACTGGTTATCAGTCGCACTCTTGATGTTGCCTTTAAGATGAAAGACTGATATGCTAGACACTAGTTATATTTTTGTAATACTTTGGCAAATATTATGTTTGATAGGATTGCTTGCTGTTGTAGCGGTAGTAGCATTACCTTTTGTAATGGCTTTTTATGGATATAAGAGTATTAAGTTAAAAATTAAAAGCAAGAAAAGTCATAAAGTTGATAAAAAGATAAAAGACAACAGAGATTTTTCTGAACAAAGATATATTGATAGACTTCATAAAAATATCAAGCGAAAGAAACACAGATGAAATCAATACAAGATATTTGTTCGTTTCTAAAATATCTAGACTATTACATTAAGAACGAATATGATTTGAAATGGTATAAAGAATTTAATAATTACAGAAACTCCACCCATATTGATTATGCTCTAACAGATTGTTTTATGAGCGAAAAAAGTATTCCATATACTGCTGGTATTGTTATTGATATACTAAGGATGATCCATGAATCAAGATGAATTTATAAGTGATGAAGAAAAGAGTTTTCATGAATGGATAGATAATAACTTACAGTTCGTTGGACAAAATAAACATATTATTCATTTAATGAAAAAAATTTTTATAGACGGTTTCGTATCAGGTTATACATATTCTAAACAAATCTTTAAATAAGGAATTAATCTTGAAAAAGTTTATCATGCTATGTTCTTTCTTCTGTTTGGCAGCAGACTATGCACCAAAAAATCAGCCTAATTTTTCTAATAATAGAAGTGGTGTGACACAAAAATTCGGACAAGGTAATATTACATATAGATCAGACGGGAGTTCAACTTATACAAGACCATACTCAAATGGATATATGACAACAGAAAAATCTCCAGATGGTAGAATTAGAAGTGGGGTTACTTCACCTATGGGTAATGGTTCTATAACTACATGGAGTGATGGAACAACCACTAGATCATCTAATATTAATAATGGATCTATTATTAATGAGAGTTATCGTAATGGTCAACCAAATAGAGCAATTGTTCAACCATATTCTAATGGTAGTAGAACATCATGGGGTAATGGCTCTACAAATTATAATCAAAAGTTTTCAAACGGCACTATGAATTATGACAGAAAAAATAAGTAATTATATTTAGAATATTCATTTAAAATGAGCAAAGAAACAGCACCCTTAAAATATTCCTATATAGATAGGTATCCAGAGATAGTTAAAAACTGCAAAGATGACGATGTTGCTAAATTAATAATTGAACTACATGATCTAATTATTTATCAGAAAGATATGATAAAACAACAGAGAATTGAAATCATATCATTAAAACATAGAGAAGCATGGAAAAGATATGATAAAGGAAATGACTAATGCTTTGGAGTGAAATTAAAAAGTGGGCAAAAGATAAGGGTTATGAAACTCTCAAAGAAAAAGATGGTGACATTACTAGTTATTATTGGGCAAAATTAGATGTTCCAGATGCTAGTGGAATTAGTAAGAGCGTTAGTAAACTTGCGTTTGACATTTATAATCATATGACAGATAATAAATGGGTTGAACACCAGAAAACTTATAGAGAAAATCTAGAAATTAAAAAAGCAAACACAAGTGACTATTAAATCTAAATATAAGAAAGCAGTTTATACTTGTATTGTTGTTCCAGTAGCAGTTGCTAATGGTGTTATTGGTGGAATATCGAGTGTTATCACAGCATATTTTTTTAAACCATTATGGGACAAAACAATGAACTGGTGGAATAATGAGCGTAAAGTTAATTAGTATAACTCCAGATGCAGAAAAGTTAATGGCGTATTGTGCTAGAGTTAGTAATCCTAGCAATCAAGAATCAGATAATTATTCTAAATTATTGGCCTATTGCATTAAACATCAGCATTGGAGCATATTTGAGCAGGGTTTCATTACTCTAGAAATCAATACTAATCGTGGTATTGCTGCTCAGATATTACGTCATCGTAGTTTCACATTTCAAGAATTTAGTCAAAGATATGCCGACACAACTTTATTAGGTGATGATATTCCATTATTTGAACTGAGGCGTCAGGATCATAAAAATCGCCAAAACAGTATTGATGATATTAGTGATGAGATTAAGAGTAAATGGGGAATGAAAATTAGAGAACATTTTGCTAAAGCCAAGGCTATTTATGATGGTATGATCGCTGATGGTATTGCTAAAGAATGTGCTAGATTTGTATTGCCACTAGCAACTCCTACTAGAATTTATATGAGTGGAAGTGTGAGATCTTTTATTCATTGGATAGAATTACGATCAAGTAATGGTACTCAAAAAGAACATATGCTGATCGCTAATGAAGCCAAAGAAATATTTAAACAACAATTACCTATAACTAGTGAGGCTTTAGGATGGTAAAAGAATTTGCTATTACTGCACAAGTTTATAATAATTTTGATAATAATAAACAAACTTTATTAGTATGTGAAAGTATCAAAGCAGAGTCCTCATCTCATGCAAGAAAAAACTTTGAAGATAGTTTTGGTGCTGATCATACTATAGTAAAAATATATTCAGTGGAAGAAATAGATGCCCACAACCAAATCTGAATTCATCATTTCATGCACCAGACAATTATTGAAGGATGACATATCAGTATTTCTTCATCAAAAAGAGTCCATAAATACATACGGTGGTTGGTTTGATGGTGATGATGATAGAGAGTTTGCTGTAGCACTAAAAAACTCTATGGGTTTTGAGATTTTTATTCATGAATACTGCCATTATTTACAGTGGAAGAATGATAAAGCGTTGTGGAATCAAAGCATGAATACTTATGATGCTTTATTTGATTGGATAGATAATCCAGAATCTTGTTTGACTGATGCTGAATTAGACCAAAGTTTACATGACATTATTGTATTAGAACATGATTGTGAAAAAAGAGTATTACATTTAATGACTAATAATACTGTAGATGGATTTGATTTTGATAAATATATTAGAGCGGCCAACTGTTATTTATTTCACTATCATATCAATAGAGAACTCAGGAAAAGACCACTTTCTCCTATTTATAAAGACGAAGTATTGAGGGATATGCCAAATACTTTTAGTAAAGATGCTAATTATTATTTAGATAAAAATAATATATCCTCACTGATGAGAGAAGCATTTTTAACAGAATATGACTGATTCTAAAGTTTGTGTTGACAAACGCCGATAGTATGGTAAGATGCAATCTAAGGAGACTACTATGCGTTATGGTTTGTGTTGTATCAGTCTGAAATTAAAAGAACAAGGGTTCAAGCATCAGACAATGACTTTTAAAAGATTCTCGTCTTTGCCACGCTCAGAGGCTCTTGAAACACTAGGAGAAAGAATCCTCAACAACCTGAGAGTAACTAATGAGACAATACAGTTTTGTGCAGATAATAATTATTGCTATAGGGTTAGTAGTGATATTTTTCCTCTTATCACTTATGACGAAGCCAATGTGAATCTAGAAGATTTACCAAATTATGAAGATATTCAAGATGAGTTTGATAATATTGCACAGACTATTGCCAGCACTAATGTTCGTGTTACTTGTCATCCTAGTGAATTTAATGTCCTCGCTTCCTCTAACGAGAAAGCCATTGATAAAACAATCACCGAACTCAATTTCTACAGCAGTTTCTTCGACAGAATCGGCTGTCCTGCAAATTATAGTTCGCCAATGAATATGCACGTTCATAATAAGAATGGTTCTCACATGGAAATTATTGAACGATTTAAGCGTAATTTTAACAGATTGGATGAGAATTGTAAAAAGAGATTAGTTATTGAGAATGATGATAAACTTAATTGTTGGAGTGTGTTTGAACTAATTACTTATTTTCATGCTAACACAAACATTCCAATCACATTTGATTATTTGCATCATAAATGTCATCCAGATAAACTAGATGAAGAAACAGCAATTAAGGCTTGTCACGACACTTGGCATGGACATAAGCCACTTTTTCATTATAGTGAAAGTAAACCTGGAAATAATCCAAGGGCTCATGCTGATTATGCTGAAAATCCCTTTAATACTTATGGATTAGATTTTGATGTTGACATGGAACTAAAAGCAAAAGACTATGCAATAGAAAGATTTGATGAAATTTGTCGTGGAGTAGTAGCATGAGCAAACCACTTATAATTTTAACTGGTCTAATTTATACTTATGTTGCTTTTGAGCAACTGAGACATGGTAATTATGGTATGTTTTATGCTTATTGTGGTTACGCATTTTCTAATATCGGACTTTATATTTTAGCACACTAAGGGGATTTAAAATGAGTGAAGAAGTTAAGCCATTCGGTTACAGTTATTTTCTTGATATGTATAATACTGCGGAAGGAACCGCAGATGATCTTGAATTAGTCTACCGATTTTTAGAGCGTCTTGTTGATGAAATTGGTATGACAAGAATGACTCCACCAATTGTTATTCATGGCCCAACAGATAATGGTCGTGAAATTTATGCTGATAAATATGGTGTTAGTGGTTGGGTAGGCTTGATTGAGAGTGGTATACAAATTCATGCTATAGAAGCAGTTCATTTTATTAGTTTGGATGTTTATTCTTGCTCTTGTTTTAAACCAGAAACAGTGCTAGAATTTGCTAGAAAGCATTTTGGTTTTGATAAGTACGAAGAACATTTTCTGAAACGAGGTCTTGAATATCATAACCAAGAGAGAAAAACATGATGAAAGAACCACAGAGAATTAAACTAACCGATTTTGTATCTTCTCAAAAATAACCAAATAAGTTACCATTAAAATCTTTACAAGATGA
>SXGQ01372115.1_pt1 | contig 13656 bp, 8 predicted proteins | sample 3178371 | NCBI WGS metagenome assembly SXGQ01 (sample SAMN11356859, study PRJNA531348) | freshwater metagenome | isolation source: freshwater sample F1-20 | place: China: Fuxian Lake, Yuxi | collected 2017-12-25
GCACCTCACGGAAGAGGTGCCGGGAGCGCAGCTCCCGTGAAAAGCGCAGCGTTTCGAGTGGCCAAAGGCCAAGGATGGACTTTGGCCACGGGCTGCTGGCAGGCTGTGGACACACAGCCTGCTGCACCTCACGGAAGAGGTGCCGGGAGCGCAGCTCCCGTGAAAAGCGCAGCGTTTCGAGTGGCCAAAGGCCAGGGATGGACTTTGGCCACGGGCTGCTGGTGGCTTGGCTGCGGCAGACGTTGCTGGTCGGCCTGATGATCATCGCCGCGGCGAGTGCCGCCGCCGCCCTGCGATCCGACGGGACGAACGCCCCCGGGGGGCTGCGGCTCGCCGTCCGCTTGACGGCCCTCGAGCAGGAGTGGGAGATGTTCGGGGACGTGCGGCGCCAGGCGCAGTGGGTGCAGGCGGTGGCCACGCTGGCGGATGGTTCAACCGTCGACCTGCTTCGTGGCGGGGTTTCCTGCGGGGATGGATTGCCCGACGGCGGCTACCTCACGCTCCCCCACCACCGCTGGCACAAGCTCTGCTGGGATCTGCACCGTCCGGTGCAAAGACGATTCGCCCCATCGCTTGCCGCGGCCCTTGCCCGGGAATGGAATCGGTGTCACCCCGCCGCCGCGCAGGCCCGCTCCGTGGAGATCCGTAATGGCCGGCTCCGCGCCGACACGTCCGAGGAGATCCTCCTCGGGAGTTGGCCGGTTCGGGCCGCAGGAACCGGCGGCAATCTCGACCGGTTCCTGCGCGACCGACCGCCGGAACCGGACCTCGATCCCGCTCTGGAGGAACAGGCTCCGCAGCCGAGGTATCAGCCGATCGACCGCCCCGAGCGTGAGCGGTGAGCGACCGTCCGCGGTGAGCGGCTACGATACGGTTCGGTTTGTTGTGCGAGAGTGGCGAAACCGGCAGACGCGCTGGATTTAGGTTCCAGTGCCGCAAGGCGTGCGGGTTCGACTCCCGCCTCTCGCATCGCTCCGCCGATCGCCGTGCGCCGGTTCAGCGTCGGAGAGGATTGGACGGGCTCTTGGGCGGGGCCTTCGACTCGCCGACCGCAGCGGGCAGATTCGCCGCGGCGGCAGGCGCCGTGGCGCTGGCCTGGACCGCCCGCGAGTCGTCCGCCGCGGCCGGCCGCTCACTGGCGCCGGCCAGCCGTTCACTGGCGCCAGCCAGCCGTTCACTGGCGCCAGCCAGCCGTTCACTGCCGCCGGTTGGCGGCCGCTTGGCCCGCCACTGGACAAGCCGCCCCGGCGCCGCATCGGCCGAGCGCTGCGGTGCCCGTGACTGTTCGAAGAGGTCTTCTTGCGGCTTGGCCGGTTTCCGCGGTGCCGCCGGCTCGACGGGCGTCTCCGGGGGTGTCTCGGGTACCTCGGCACGCTCCGGCTGGGCTGTTTCCGGGGCGGGCTTTACCGACTCGAAAGCCGGAGCATTGCCGCCCTTCTCGTCGGGACCAGGGAGTTCCGCCTTGCCGGTGTCCGCCCCAGCCTGTTCGTCCTCGGCCGGGCTTCCGGCCTCATCATCCATACCGGGCACCACTGACCGCGGTGGGGAGACCGGCACGGCCGCATCACTGAACGACGCCGGGACCACGGTCTGTCCGGGCCAGCGCCGCCAATTGGTCTGGTAATACCCGAAGCGATCGGGCCGCACCGGGCAGTGCGCGGGACAGCCGGGAACCTCCGGCCCACACGCGCCCTTGTGGCGGCAGACCTTCGAGCCGCGGCATTTCTGGCAGTCTGCCCGCCCACAGGCATTGCCGCACTGGGAGGCACGCCGGGCGGCAATCACCCCACCGGCCGGCACGACGGCCCCTTCCTCTTCATCGCTGGGCGAGGCGTTGACCACCACGCGCTTGGGGGCAGACGGGGTTTCGGCGGCGGACACCGTTCCAGGGTAGCCGGTAGCGACGGGTGCCAGCCCCCATCCAGCCAGCGCGACCGTCAACGCGCGATAGACCGCATCGCGACGCCGGGCGGTGGGTGTCCACTTCCAAGTGCCGGCCGGTGTCGATGCGTGCGTGTCCATTCGATTTCTCCCCAAAACGATGCCCGAGAATCCACAAGACGCCGGAGGCACCCGCGATCCGGTTGACGAGTCGCTTACGGCATCACGGTCGCCGAAACCCGTACTTCCTGTGCAATCGTCAGAAACGGCACCCGACCTTTGGCGGGGAATCGTTTTTCATGAGGAACACCCATCCGAAACGCCTCACAACCCCCAGATACCCCAACTTCTCCGTTGACCCCCGCCCATGGTCCAGCTGCTGGCAGAACGGTGGGCGACGGACACGTGAGGGAACCGTAAGCGTGTTGCGGAGTGTTTTGCCCGCTTTGCCCGTCTCCCATAGAATGTCGGATTGGAAGAGGTGTTGGTCGTCCAGCCCCCGACAGTGCCGCGGGGTCGGGAGCTTCCAGCCTTCTGCACACGCATGCCACTCGCCGACCGGCTCGGGCTCCCGGTTGGAATGCCCCCCACACGAGTGGACCCCGTGAGAAAGACGCGATGAAGAAAGTCAATGTCCGCCTCTTGGTGGCGCTCCTCGTCGTGGTCCTACTGACCATGGTGGGCGTGGTCGTGGTCCATCGGATCCAGTTGTGGCGGAACGCGGGTGGACTCGCGCGACTGGCCGCCGAGCGTCTGGAGGAGGGGCGAAAGGATGAGGCGCTTTCGCTCTACACACGGTATGTGGAGATGCGTCCCGACGACGCCGACGCCAACGCGGCATTTGCCAAACTCGTTCTCGAGAGAGCGGACAAGTCTCGTGCCCGCCTGGACGGGCTCGCGGTCTACAAGATCGGCGAAGACGCCCTGCGAAAGAAGCCCGATGACCGCGGTCTGCGGATGCAGTTGGCCACGTTTCTCCTCCGTGCAGGCAATGCATCGGAGTCGCGGGACCATCTGTTGACGTTGCGGAACAGCGTGCCCGCCGCCCCCGTGGGAGGCACCGGTGACGACCAACCGACGCTGGCCGACGAGGACAACCCACTGGTCCTCGACATCATATTGGCCCGTGCCGAGGGCATGTTGGGCCGGTTCGAGGAGGGGTTGGCCATCGCGGCTCGGATCATCGGCCTCGACCTCCAGACCAAATCCTTCAACGCTGATCATCAGGCCGTGCCGGGCACCACCGATGCCTACCTGATCGCGGCGACGATTCTGGTCGAACGGTTCCGCGATCTGCCGACCGGCAATCGGGTGATGGCGAAACTCGTCGAAGATCAGCCTGCCGACCCGACGGCGTGGTTGGTCAGGGCCCGCTGGAACATGCAGCACGGGCAACTCGATCTGGCGACGGAGGACCTGGAGAAGGCGACCGCGCTGGCCCCGGAAAACCGTGACGTTCTCTTCACCGCGTTCGAAGTCGCCCTCGGTCGCAAGGATTACGTTCGGGCCCAGGGCATCGTCGAGCAGAGCCTCGAGATGTTCGCGCAGGACGAACGTGTCGTGCGTGGCAGGGCGATGCTCGCAATCCAACAGCAGGACCTCAATCGGGCGGTCGAGGTGCTCGAGGAAGGGCTGCGGACGCGGCCGGACAACGCCGGCTTTCTGATGATGCTGGTCGATACCCAGTTCATGCTCAGCCGCATCGACGATACCGAGAAGAGCGTCGCGCGGCTGCGTGAGGTGGTGGGCAAGGATCACCCCGCGGTCGGCATCTACGAAGCACGCGCGCTCATCGCCAGGCAGCAATGGAACCAGGCGCGGCGGCGGCTCGAGGAGGTGCGGCCGATCGTCGCCAACTCCGAGGAATTGACCAACCAGGTCGATCTCTATCTCGGTCAGTGCTTCGAGCGGCTCGGGGAGACCGACCAGCAGGTCGAGGCCAACCGGCGCGTCCTCCAGGAAACTCCCGAGTCGATCGCGGCACGGGTGGGGCTCGCATCGGCGATGGCGACGGCAGGACGACGTGACGAAGCCCTCGTCGAGTTCGAGTCGATGGCCCGCAACCTGTCGAACGACCGCCTCGCGACCCTTCCGCAGGTGTGGCGCCCCCTCCTCGAACTCCGGATCGCCAAGCAGCTGCAAAGCCCCCAGGTCGAACGCGACTGGTCGTCGGTCGAGGCGGTGATCTCCATGCTGCGTGAATCCGCCGCGATCACCGATGCGCAACTGGCCCTGCTCCAGGCCGAGCTGCTCATCCACAAGGATGAACTCGACGCCGCGATCGACCTCCTCCAGCGGGCCCACGACGCCTCGCCGGAGGACGCGCAATTGATCGCGGGACTGGCCAAGCTGTTGGTACAGGCCTCCCGTGTCGCCGACGCCCGTCGGCTCATCGAGTCGACACCCCCCGCCATCGCGAAGACGCCGGTGGTGCTCAACACGGAGGCGCGGATCGCGTCACGCGAGTCGAAGGAGGCGGGCCTCGCGATCCTGGCGCGGATCGAGAAGGATGCGGATGAACTCCCGACGATGGAATCGGCCGAGGTGCTCGGCAGTGTCGCTGGTGCCTACGGAACGTTGGGCAACCAGGGGGAAGCGGAACGGATCTGGAAACGGGTCCTGGAAAAGAACCCGGAGGACATTCGTATCCGCACGAGCCTCCTCGACCTCGCCCACGATGCCGGCGATGTCGTCAAGGTGCGGGAATACGCCCAGGGCCTCCTTTCGGTGACCGAAGGCAAGTCCCCGCAGGCCCGCGTCGCCCGGGCGATGGTCCTCATCGCGGGCGTGGGCCACGCCCGCCGCCAGCGGTCCGACCAGGTCGCCGCTATCGACGGCACGATGATCAGCGAGAAACAAGCGCTCGACGAGGCGCGGAACCTGCTTATCGAGGCGGAAAGCGAACGACCGGCGTGGCCCCTCATCCAGCGGCTCTTTGCCGATCTCCAAGGCCTCCAGGGGGACATCCCGGGAGCGATCGTGCATCTCCGTGAGGCAATCGCCCGTGGTGCCACGAGCCCGACGGTGGCGACAAAACTGGCCTCCCTCCTCTACGACACGAACCAACTCGAGGAGGCGCGGGCGGTTCTCGCCCGACTCGGCGTGGGTGCGGCACTCGGCGTCGATCGGATCACGGCCGATCTGCGTCTCAAGGAAGGTCGGAAGGAAGAGGCCGCCGAGCTCGCGATCAAGGCCGTGCCGCCGGACTCGACGCAGCCCGACGCCTTTCTCTGGCTCGGTCGCCTCTTGAGCCGTTGCGGAGAGGGATCGCAGGCCGAGGCCGCGCTCGCCCGTGCTGCATCCCTGGCTCCCACCCGTGGGGAGTTGTGGATCGAGTTGGTGGGCCTGCAGTTGGCGAACGGGCAACGGTTGGTTGCGGAACAGACCCTCGAGAAGGCAATTGGCGAGGTCGATCCCGAGCGCCGTGAACAGTTTGCCGGCGTCGGTTTCGAGGTCCTCGGACAGCACGAGCTGGCCTATAACCACTACCGTATGGCCGTGGAGACACGGCCCGATGACTTCGCGGCGGGCCGGTCGCTGGCCGACTTCTTCCTCCGTCGCGGACGCACCACCGAAGCCCGTGGTGAGCTGGCAAGGATCTGTGAGATCCCGACCTCCGGCCCGGTGCCCGAAGCAAAGCGGTGGGCACGGCGGACGATGGCGACTCTGACGGCTGAGAATGCGACGTTCCGCGGCTTGGAGCAGGCCACCGCACTCCTCGAGCAGAACGTGGACAACGAGGGGAAGCGGTCGGCCGAAGACCTCGAGCTTCTGATCTCGATGTTGTCGGACCGGCAGGAGCCGGCCTGTTGGCGGCGTTCGGTCGAGATGCTGCTGGAGTTGCGGCGGCAACGGCCGTTGACAACGAACCAACGGATCCTGATGGCGCAACTCCACAACAAACTCGGCGATTGGGAAGCCTGCCGCCGTGAACTCGTCGAACTGGTCGCCTCGCCATCGAGCCCACCTTGGCTCTACAGCATCCTCATCGAGTTGCTGATCTCCCACAAGGAAATGGAGAGCGCGAGGACCTGGATGCAGAAGCTGCAATCAGTCGCTCCGGGCACGCCGATGGCTTTGGCACTCGAAGCCAAGCTGGCGATGGCCCAGAACGACAGGGAGAAGGCGATCGCCGCTGCCAGGCAATTGATGCCGTCCGGGCCCGTGCCCCCGGAGCAAGCCCCGCAGTTGGCGATGGTGGCCAAACTCCTCGAGGAGCTGAAGTTCCCCAAGGCCGCCGACAAGGTGCTGTCTCAGTACGCCGAACTCTCCCCCCAGGGGGGCCTGGCGCGCGCGGAGTTCCTCGGCCGGCAAGACCGAGCCGTGGAAGCGTTCGATCTGCTCGATTCGTTGAGGCCTTTGGTTGCGGTCGAACGGGTGCTTCAGGCGGCCGTGAACATCTGTCGGACGTCGCCCGGTTCGATCGACGAAACCCAGCGGGCGAGGGTCCACGGCTGGTTCGAGAAGGCCAAGCGGCAAGACCCGGGTTCGGTCCGTATCCAGATGGTGGAAGCGTTGCTCCAGGAGTCGGAGGGCCGGTTGGCCGAGGCGGAGAGCACCTACCGGGAGATCCTCGAGCAGGATGGAGTGGCTCCGATTCATACCGCCGTGGTGGCCAACAACCTCGCGTTCCTCAAGGCCCACCCCGACACAGTCGAGGAGGCTCGTCGCCTGATCGATTCGGCGATCCTCGAACTCGGCCCGCATCCCGATCTGCTCGACACCCGCGGACTCGTTTGGCTGGCTGCTGGCGACAGCGATCGGGCCATCGACGACATCATGGAATCGGTCCTGTTGCCCTCCCCCGCGAAATACCTCCACCTTGCCCTCGCGCAACTCGAGGCGAAGCAAAAGGGAGAGGCACGGGTTTCCCTCGAGAAGGCACGGCAACTCGGACTCGACGAGAAGCAACTCTCACCCGACGACCGCAAGCGACTCGAGCGAGTCGAGGAAGCGGTCAACCAAGCGCTGGGTGCCTGACGGCGGAGTTTCAAAAGGCCTCTGGCCGGTGCCCACCTGTCAGCCGGCGCGTGCCATGGGAACGGTGCTCTCGGCTGCTGATGCATCATCCACGAGGTGCGGCAGGGGGTGATTTCCGTGCGCCTGCAATCGGCCATCCGCCGCCGCGGGTCTGTCAGCCCTGCAGCGCCCGCGACCGGGCCATCGCGTCCTCGGCCTCGAGAATCATCCCGGCGCGTACGCACGCGACGCTGAGGGCCGTGAAGCTGAACGGGTCGAGGGGCTTCAGTTCACAGACTTTCCTCGCGTACCCGACAGCCTCCGCATGGCGGTCGAGTCGCGTGCACCAGGCTGCCAGGGCCGAAAAGGCGAGATCGAACGTCGGATCCTCGGCGACGGCATCCTGAAGCAGAGCCACTGCGTCCGCCAATCGCCCCTCATCCTTGACTCGTTCGGCGGCGGCATACCGCTCCTCACGACTGTCCGCGACGTTCACATGCACCTCCAACGACGGTCCGGGGTCGCCATCGGGCAGCACCATTTCCGGCTTCGCCAGTGTAGGCGGCCCGTCCGGGTCGGGCACCCGGAAACGGCATGATCCACATTCCTGGGGAACAGGGAAGCCTGGGGGGGAAAAGACGCGAGAAGATCGCGGAAATGGGATTGAATCATCCACCCGGCCCTGACGATAAATCGCTTCGAAACGTCGGCGGTGGCTGCATGGAGGCGGCCCGCCACATCTGAGCGAAGGGTTCCCGAGCCTTTCGCCACCGTTAGCGACCCGAGGGGCCACCGTGAGCATTCACCCGCTGGCCGTCGTCAGCCCGGATGCGGTGCTGGGGACCGGCGTGACCGTCGGCCCCTTCGCCGTGATCGAGGCTGGGGTCGAGTTGGGCGATTTCTGCACCGTGTCGACCGGTGCGGTGATCAAATCCGGGGTCACCGCCGGTTGCCACAACGAGTTCCACGAGCACGCCGTGATCGGCGGCACGCCGCAGCACGTTGCCCGCCCAGCCCACATCGGCAGGGTTCGCATCGGCGATCACAACGTGTTCCGCGAACACACCACCGTCCACCGAGCGCTCCACGAGCAGGCCTCGACGACGATCGGCAGCGGCAACTACGTCATGGTGGGGGTGCATTTCGGGCACGACACCGCGATCGGCAACAACTGCATCTTCGCGAACTCCGCGTTGCTCGGCGGGCATGCGACGGTCGAGGATCGGGCTTTCGTGTCGGGTGCCGTTGCAGTTCACCAGTTCTGCCGTATCGGCCGGCTGGCGATGGTCGGCGGCCATGCCCGCATCACCCAGGACGTCCCTCCCTACATGCTGATCGACGGCCAGACCGGATGTGTCGTTGGCCTGAACGTCGTCGGACTGCGGCGCGGCGGATACTCGAGCGATGCGATCGCCGAATTGAAGGCGGCGTATCGGGTGATCTTCCGCCGCGGGCTTCCCTGGGCCGAGGTCATCGAGACGCTCGGTGCCGAGTTTCCTGAAGGCGCGGTGGTCCAACTCCGGACCTTCCTCCAGTCAGGCAAGCGGGGTTTCGTCCAGGAGCGGCGCGGTCCGCCGAGCGTGACGCTCCGGCTCCGTGTGCCGGAAGACGAAACCGCCTCTTCCCATCCCCACGCCAAGGCCGGCTGACGCCATTGTCGGCTGACACTCTTTGCTGACGACACCGTTGCCGGCGAAACTGGACGCGGTTCGTTGCCGGTAGAGAAGGCAACCCGACGATCGGTCCGCACTCAGGAACCGACGTCGAGAACCGCTCGATCGCACGAGCCAGCAGGGCGATCCAGCAGCGACTGTCAGTCAGCGGCTGCTGCACCGGCGTCGCCGCCGCCATCCCCGCCAGGCTCCAGACCGTGCCGCTGCAACTTGCGGCGGAGCACCGAACGGTCGATCCGGAGAAGCTTTGCCGCGAGGGACTTGTTGTTCAGCGTGACGGCCAACGTCTTTTCCAGATGCATTCGCTCGACATCGGCCAGGCTCGGCCAATCCCCTCCCGGCACCGGCCGAGCCTGGGGAACGTCGATCGCCGGCGCCGGGGCCCTTCCGATCGACACGGGAGCGGCATCGATGGCTGGCTCGACCCGGAAAACACCCGGCAGCGAGGTGGAGGCAATCAGACCTTCCGAAGCCGCTTTCACCAGCCCCGAAATAGAAGTCGCCCCGCCTGGAACGGTTGCCTCAGCCCCAGGAAGCGACACGAAGGTTCCGCCGACCGCGATCGGACCGCCGGTCATCATGAATCCGGTCAGGGCATCGGGGTCGATCTCGTCGCCCGACGAGAACATCACCGCCCGCTCCAGCACGTTCTCCAACTCCCGGACATTGCCCGGCCAGCTGTACGACTGCAGGGCGTCGGTTGCCGCGGCCGACAGGCCGCACAGCGGCATGCCGTGACGGGCCGCGAGTTCGGCGAGGTACCGCGTCGCCAGGACAGGAATGTCCTCGGGACGCTCGCGGAGGGGAATCGTCCGGATGGTGACCACATTGAGTCGGTAGAACAAGTCCTCGCGAAAGCGCCCCTCGGACACTTCACGTGACAGTTCCCGATTCGTCGCTGCGACGACGCGGACATCCACCGGGATCTCCTGGTGACTTCCCACCGGAACCACGGTGCGCTGCTGCAGAACGCGGAGGAGTTTGGCCTGCAACTCCAACTCCATCTCACCCAACTCGTCAAGAAAGATCGTGCCCCCATCGGCAGCCCGGAAGCACCCTAGCGTGGAGGCCGTGGCGCCGGTGAACGACCCCTTGAGGTGGCCGAACATGTGGCTGGCGAAAAGCTGCCCGGTGGTGGCCGCACAATCGACCGGAATGAACGGCTTGGCGACCCGCTTGCTGCAGGCATGGACAGCGCGGGCGATCAATTCCTTCCCGGTGCCACTGGGCCCGAGGACGAGCACACTCGACTGATGCCCCGCCACCATCTCAATGGCGCGACGCACCTGATTCGCCCAGGCAGAGACGCCAACGATGCGATCGAGGTACGAGCCTCCGGCTCCAGCTTTCCGCTGACCAGACCGCTCAACACCAGAAAACGACGCAGGGGTCGACGACATGGCGCAAAACTCCAGTCACCAGCAGCCCGAATGCCCCATAGGAAACGAGCGGATCGCGGCCGATTCGCTCATGTGCCAGCCGTCACACAATACGTCCGCCTTCAAAACGCCCGCCTTCAACTTCAAACGGTCTTCCGCCGGTCTGCAACACCACCGAAGCTCACCGGCCGCTTCTGGCCCCAGCTCACCGGCCGCTTCTGGCCCCAGCTCACCGGCCGCTTCTGGCCCCAGCTGACCGGCCTACAAAGCGCAACACAGATCCTGATTGGGCCCGAACCATTGTCGGAGCCCACTCGGCCGAAGACTTTCCGAAACGTTCTCGCCAACCATGAAGATGGCCTACCTTACAGGATCCGTCTTCGTGCTGCCAACTCCCCCGCAAGTGTGGATTTGGCTGACCAAGTGTGGGCGCGAGGAAAACCCGGTTGCCGCGCACGCCGACACACGTTGCTGGGATGCCCGAACCGTCCTCCTCGGAGCCAGGATGCACTGGCTCCCCGACACGGGGCGAGCAGCTTCCGGAAATCCCGCGTGCACGGTACCGCAAAGGTGAGATGCCGGGAACGCAGCTCCGATGAAAATCGCTGCTTTTCAATCGGACACAGGCGACGATTGGACTTTGGCAGAGTGCTTCCAAGCCGCCCCACCGGGGGCTGCCAGTGCGGCGGTGCCCCGCCACATGGTCCCTCAGGAAAACGTGACGGAGGGGGTACCGGGCGGGGGGGCCGCTGCCAGGGCCGTCGGGATCTTGCCGGTTCGAATCGTAATTCCGTCCCCAGGGGTCGCCGTGGCGGAAGGTTCAAGCCAAGATTGCGTGGAGAGACGAGTCACGTCGACCAACGCGGGTCTGCGCCTCCGTGCCGACGCCGACCACACGCCGTGAGCCCGACGTAGCCCCAATGCCCACCACACAATCCGCCACGCTCCTCGACTTCCTGAGGCACCGGCACCGCGGCAGGATCCGCCTTCTCGTGGTGTGTCTCGCCGGGCTCGTGGCGTGGCTGGCGATCGAACGGCTGCTCGCCGATCGACGGCCTGTGGTGGTCGGCCTGCTCCATTCCATCACCGGGGCCGATGCCCCCCACGAGAAACCCCTGCTCGACGCCGAGGTCGCCGCGTTGAGCGAGCTCAACGCGGCCGGCGGGCTGCTGGGCCGGCCGATCCGCTGGGTGATCGCAGACGGCGGCTCCGACCCGCAGGCGTTCGCACGCCAGGCGGCAAGGTTGATCCGCGACGAGCAGGCATGCGTGCTGATCGGCAGCTGGCGCACCGCCGACCGCAAGGCGGTGGTCAGGGTGGTGGAGTCGAACGATCATCTCCTGGTCTATCCCGGCCTCTACGAGGGATTGGAGCAGTCGCCGAACGTCGTCTACACCGGACCGGTCCCCAACCAGTTCCTCGGCCCCGCGGTTCACTGGCTGCGTGAGGACCTCGCTGTGAAGCGATTCTACTTGGTCGGGGCCGACGATCTCTGGGGCCGGGCCGTCGAGGCGTTCGCCGACGATCTGATCGCCGGCCTCGGCGGAGAGATCGTCGGCCGGGCGACGATCGCCAACGACGGCGACCTCGCATCCGCCGTCGCCGCGATCACCGCGGGGCGCACCGACGCGGTGATCAGCACGCTCGAGTGGCCGGTCACCGCGCAGATCTCGCGCACGCTGCGGGGCGCGGGTGTGCGGGCGGAGACGCTGCCCATCCTCGCGTTGCCGTTCGGCGCCCCGCGATTCCCAGCCCGGGATTCGATTGCCGGCATCTACACAATCACGGCCGCCGGCACCGGAGGCGCCGTTTTGCCCGGGGCCGACACGGCTCATGCGGATGCCGGCGCAGTGACGGCAATCCGCCTCTGGGCCCAGGCCGTGCGTGATGCCGACACCACGGACGTCCGCCAGGTCCGCGATGCGATGCGGCACCAGAGCCTCGCGACCCCCGATGGCATCCTCGCGGTCGATCCCGGTACCCAGCACACCTGGCACCGCCTCTCGGTCGCCCGGATCCGCGCCGATGGGCGGCTGGACGGCGTGTCATCGAGCCCGACGACCGCCCTTCGACCCGTTCCCTTCCCCATGTCCAGATCGCGGGCGCAATGGGACCAGATGACGGCCACGCTGTTCCGGCGTTGGGGTGGCGCCTGGGGCCGCACCACCAGCCCATCTGCCCTGCCACCGGCCCCGACCATGGATCAGGGGGACTCGCGATGACGCCGCGCCCATCCCCCTCAGCACCGGTCGAACAGGCGATGCCGCGATCGATCGCGGGCCGGCTGCTCTTCTGGTTCTTGGTCATCGCGCTGATTCCCTGCGCGATCCTCACCGCCACCACCGCACGCATCGCCACGCGGGCCCTGGAGAACTCGGTGCGCCGCAATCTCAACCAGATCGCGGCCGCCAAGGCGACCGAGTTGGAATCCTACGCCTCCGAACGGATCCGCGACGGCACGACGCTCGGCCGCTCCCCCGATCTGGCCCGCGCGCTGCGCGGCCTGGCAACCAGCGACCGGCCGCTGTCGCTGGAGAGCCCAGAACTCTCCTCGTATCTCGACTACGCCGCCCGCTCGCTCGGGTACACGCAGCTGATCCTCGTCGACACTGCGGGCAAGGTCGTGTTCTCGCTCGACGAATCGATTGCCAGCGGGTCGTCGCTCGTCGAGGGGCAACTCGCCGAATCGCAGCTCGCTGCCGGCTACAACCAGGCGCGCTTCCTCCTCGTCTCCGAATTGACCGGCTTCCAGGCGTATGGCGGTGCCCAGCGCCAGCTGGCCTTCGTGGTCAGCCCAGTGTTCGATGCGGGGCGGGTGATCGGCGTTCTCGCGCTCGGACTGGGGCCCGAGCCCCTGTGGCGGATACTCGACGACTGGAGCGGTCTGGGTGAAACCGGCGAGATCATGGCGGCGGAGCGGAGCGGCGACGACATCGTGATCACCACCCCCCTGCGCCACGCACCCGACGCTGCCTTCCGCCTCCGCATCCCGCTCGACAGCCCGCGGAGCGAGGCCGTTTTGCGGGCGACCCGCGGCGAGCGGGGCAATGGCACGGGGCTCGATTACCGCGGCGAGAATGTGGCCGCCGCCTGGTGCTATCTGCCCAGCTTCCACTGGGGGATGAACGTCAAGCAGGACGCGCGGGAGGCATTCCTCCTCGTCAACTTCCAGAGGGCGACGATCATCTGGTTGTCGTTGGCCACGATCGTCGGCGTGACGCTCGCCGCCTTCCTCGTGGCGCGCACCATCTCCACGCCGATCCGCACCGCCGTCGGTGTCGCACGGCAGGTGGCCGGCGGCGACCTGCGGGCCAACGTGGGCATCGCCTCCGACGACGAGACCGGCGCCCTGCTGGCGGCGATCCAGACGATGACCAACGACCTCCGGGGGCTGATCGGCAGGATCCAGAAGTCATCGGTCGCCCTCATCTCGACAGCGACCGCCATCCAGGCCACCAGCACTGAGCAGCAGCAGGTGATCAGCGACTACGGAGCCTCGACCAGCGAGGCCGTGGCAGCGGTGAAGCAGATCTCGGTCACGAGCCAGGAACTCGTGCGCACGATGACCGAGGTCAACGACATGGCGGCGCACACCGGGGAAATGGCCGCCGAGGGCCGGGGCAATCTCGCCGGCATGGGGGCGACGATGCGGCAACTGGCCGACAGCACCCTGTCGTTCAATTCCAAGCTGGCGGTGATCAGCGAGCGGGCGGCAAACATCAACCTCGCCGTCACCACGATCACCAAGGTGGCGGACCAGACCA